>FWPV01005626.1_pt1 | contig 21094 bp, 10 predicted proteins | sample 2228371 | NCBI WGS metagenome assembly FWPV01 (sample SAMEA103939776, study PRJEB20133) | metagenome | reverse complement strand
TCTTCTTCTGGGAACATCTCCGGTGGCTCAAGCCCGCTCTAACTCCATTTTTAAGATTTACGGACCGCTTATCCGGTGGGAAGGTGCTCCCCGGCATTAGGCGATTGAAAAATAACATACTGTTAAATATATTTCCACTCACCCCCTTCGCCAGGGAGATATACCGCCTTCTGGAAGATCCCCTCGAAAGAAAAAGAATGGGTGAAGAAGGCTACCGCCAGTGGAGGGATCATTTCACCTATGAGCAGATGGCCACTCGGTACCTGGAGGCCACGGGCCTTCAGCCCCACCCGGAAAGCGCCATCGAGTACAGGAAGAATACCATGGATCCCTGTCCCGAACATCTTCGCTGGCTGCGCTCGGGAAAAAGAGAACGGCCGCTGGTGAGCGTGATCATCCCCACCTATGGCCGCCCTCATCTCCTGCGGGAAGCGGTTTCAAGCGTCCTAGACCAGACCTACCACAACCTGGAAGCCATAATCATCGACGACGGGTTCGAGGACGTCCAAGCCCTGGTGGAAAGATTTGGCGATCCGCGGTTGAGATATCATTCCAGCGACCGGCGTTCCGGTCCAGCCGCAGCCCGCAATACAGGTTTGAGCCTTGCCAAGGGCAAGTATATCGCCTACCTGGACGACGACGACATCTACTACCCCTCTCACCTGGAAACTTTGGTGGACTACCTGGAGGGAAGCGACTACCAGGTGGCATACACCGATGCCTTCCGGACGGTCCACGTCAAACGGGGTGAAGAGTGGGTGAGATTCTCCAAGGATCTACTCTATCACTATGACTTCTCTCGAGACCTTCTCTTCTCCCGCAACTACATCCCCATCCTGAATGTCATGCACCACCGGGATTGCCTCGCTAAATCAGGTAATTTTGACCCGGATCTCCCTCTCCTGGAAGACTGGGAATTTTTGATCCGCCTGGCCTTCCATTACGATTTTTTACATATAAAAAGCGTCACCGCTGAGTTCAGGTTCAGGATAGGAGAAACTCAGCAGACCACAAGGGATTTCCGCGAATTCAGTCGAGTCATCTCATCCATAGATAAGAAACATGGCGGATTGATATCATCCTCCCGCGAGACCATCCGGGAAAAGCTAGAGAAATGGCACTGGGGCTCCTCGGAGGAGATGAAATCGCGGCTCGTGGCGTTAGAGGAGAGGGAGGGGTCCAGCGACGATTTCGCGGTGAAAGAATTCAACGCCCTTAAAGGGAGGTATGGTCTGGGGCCAGCCATGCGCTTCCTTCGAGAACGGCTGGCACGGGAACCCACAGGACCATACTTATATTACTCCGCTGCCCATGCCTTCCTGGAGGAAGGCGACCTCATCGAGGCGGCGGAGTGCCTGAGGCTAGGGCTGGAAAAACTAGGAAACTGCCCTACCCTCCTGAACGATCTCGCGGTGCTGGAGTACTTTCTCACCGGGGAGAAAGGGAGACCCGCAGGCCTTCTGGAAGCAGCCCTCGCCTGCGATGAAGATTACTGGAAAGCCAGGCTGAACCTGGCGGAGATCCTCTTCGAATCAGGGGAGGGCGACAAAGCGCGAACCCACCTGGAATGGCTGGAGAAGGCTCGTATAAACGAGGAAAGAGCATGTCTCAGGATTTCCCGGCTATCCGCTCTTCGGTTCCCCAATATCAGTACCTAGAACCACCTCGGTATCATCCATCCACACCAGGCCATCCGCCACCAGGGTAAAACATTCCCTGGTGAAGCTGACTTCTCTAGGAGCGCGGATGATGAAGTTAAAGGATACTCTCTTCCCGGGAAGAACTTCATCAAGGGGTAGTTCCGCGGGGCGGTTGGAGGTAAACCAGGTGGGGTGCTCCAGGAGGCTGGAGCGATCCCGGGGATGGCAGGTGGCCAACCTCACCGGATAGAGTCCCCAACGGTACCAGGGCGCTCTCCCGCTATTTTCCACGGTAAGGGTAACCGATATCTCCTCACCGTGCGCCAGTTGTCCTAATTCCCTATCCATCTCGAGAGCCAGAGGCTTCCAGGAATAGAGAGGCTTCAGCTTTTTTCCTCCCTTGGATTGTTCCTTACGCAATTGCTGGGGCCTCTTCAACTCTTTCCTCAAGGGATAGGAGGTGGGCCAGTCACCCATGGTGGTATGAATTGCCCGGTGATGATGGCGATGCTTTTTCTGCAGCCTTTCCAGCACGGAATAGTATCGAGGCGAAAATGACTCCCCCACCGAAAGGTGATATACCGGAAGGTCCAGTACATAAGCCTGGTAACCCAGCCTTTGCACGCTCAAGGAATAATCCACCGCGTAGAGATGCCAGTCCCGCAAGACACCATCGTCGAACTGGAGTTTTTCCCATACCACGCGGGGTATGAAAAAGAGGCATTCGTCCACTGTCTGTACTGTCACGAACGCATCTGTTTTTTCTTCGCTTACCGGCCTGGGTGGCTCACCATGCAACACCCTGCCCAGAACCTTCCCTCCACCTGCCCGCTTGCCAGCCACTCCAGCTATCCCCAGTCGGGGAAGAAGGGAGAGTTTCTCCTCCGCCTTGGCGAGCCAGTCCGGACTGGAAAGGCTTATATCCTGGTGAACGAACATGAGAAAATCTCCCCTGGCTTTCCCCCCGCCATGGTTGAGCGCCTTAGCTGCAGACTTGAATCTCCGCTGGGTGTTGTCCACCAGGATAAGCTGATAGTCTACATTCTGGGAATCCAGGCTCTTCTTGAGATACTCCTCCAGCACCTCCCGCCGATTATATACGCAGATCACGGAGATCACGGTCTATTCATCCCCTTCACTAGGGCTAAACGCCGCTATCGTCTCACAAATTCTTTCCAATGTCACTTAGACCCTCGACCCTTTTCCCCTGCTTCCGCCCAATCATTCAATTACATCGTCTTAAAAGCTCTCTGGGGGTGGCAATGATCAATCCAGTAGACGAAACCTTCAAAGGAGGGCGCTCAAGGCACTCTCGAAATCGTCGAGAATTCGCTCCCAGTCCATTCTCTGCCGGACCTTGTCCCGTCCCCTCTCCCCCATCCTTTCCGCCAATCTCTCGTTTTTCAGGAGCATCTCCGCGCTCAGGGCGAACTCCATCGCGTCCGCGCAGACGAAACCGTCTCTTCCGCCCTCCACCAGCTTGGAAGATACCCCGCAACCCCTCCATACCAACACGGGCTTGCCCCACGACCATGCCCGGCAGACGCTCGTTCCGAAACTCAAATCGGCGTCGGGCAGGAGAAGAGCATCGCACTGGGCATAAATCTCTTCCAGCTCACCGGGGGGTAATTTTCCCAGAAATCGGATATGCGGGCCGGCTGCCGGCTTCTCCTCTCCTCCCCTGCTCACCACCACCAGCTCTACATCCAGCCCTTTTTCCCGCAGAATCCGTAAAATCTCCGCTGCCCTTCGCAATCCTGCGCCCTCCGCCCTTGCCCCCGTCCAAAGAAGGATCGACCCCTCACCCAACCGGTATCTCTCCTTGAAATTCGGCCCAATCGTCTCTTCCCTTTCCACGGGCGCGCAGCCAGCCCACATGGTATAGACGTCTTTCCCCCTCGCCCCCATAATATCGGCCAGGATGGGGGATTCCGTAACCACCAAATGCGCCCGGAGCAGCGCCTGGAGAGCGGAGAAGCGGTAATGAGAGAGATCGCGGGAGAGAAAACAAGGCATGGCCACAAAGGGTCTGCCCGATTTTTCCGCAGCGCAAGCCGCCAGCCAGAGAGTGGACGCCGGAAGCCTTCCCCCGATAATTACATCAAAACCTGCTGCCTCTTTATATACCGCTTCCTCCAGGCGAGGAGAATGGGGACCCATCAGCCTGTCTTGCATATGAGAAAAGTTCCTGCCCTGGGCCTCCGCCCTCTCCCATAACATCTCTGCCAGCGGCTTTTCCGGCGCTTCCTCCAACAATCCGCGTAAATCCAAGTCCAAACCTAGTTCGTGTTCGGCTCCATCGCTACCGCAGGCCAGGCGTCTCACCGCCACCCCCAGATTTCTCTCGTCGTGCTTAGGCTTGAAGAGAGTCTCCGCCTCCACTCCCAGAACAAACCGTCCCCGTGGAGGAAACTCCACGACTATCTCCTTCTCCTCCCCTTCCCGGAAATTAAATGCATGGCTTACCTCTCCATCGACGGATAAGGTCACCTTTTGGCTCAATGGTGAGAGTATTCTCAACTTAAGATAACTGGTATCTTCACAGGCCACCGCAGCTAGAGCGGACTTCCCGGTCCAGCGAGCGGGACCATCCAGCCACTTTTCCTCCCCATACCATCCCCGAAATAGGCAAGCCTGACCGTCTCGAAGAATCCCCGTCAACCGGGAGACCGCATGGGGATTGCTCTCCTCCTTGGCCAGCCGAACCCTCAAGCGTCGCGCTTCCCTCCTAGCCTTGGCAGTGTAGCTATGCGAGACGGGAAAGCGCCTCATTACCAGGCCCTCTTTCTCCCCCCTTCCCCAAGGAAGGTAGTTATTCCAGATGAGATAGCCCATGCCGGAATCTACCGGCGGTCCCGAAGAAGTGGTAAAGATCTCCACCCGGTGTCCCCTGCGTGCCAGCCCATTGGATAACTCCCAGACTGCGAACTCCGCTTCCTCCAGGTATTGGGGAACTATGTAGGGCCATACCAACATGATTCTCATTTTTTACCTCTCGCACCGGCAAACGCTTTACCTATTTTAACGATTTATTTACATGATGTAAATATAATTATCTTAACCGAGTTCAAAGGCACCCGGCTTAATTGCCCCTGTTCGCGCTCCCGCTGTGCCTTGCCAGTCTTAAACGCTGTGTCTGTGAATCCAAGCATTTAAATATTTCGGCTGGCAAGTGAATGAAAGGATTCTTTTCTAACGCCAGTCTTTTCGTGGCCATGTTAAAATCACCTTCAAGTGCTACCTGATCTCCAGCTGGTATATGGCAACCCCGTACTCCCCGCCTCTACCGGTCTGGTAACCTTCGGGTGAGGTAAAGGGATTTTCCACCAAAATGCGAACTTCCACCTTCTTCCCCACCTCCGGGGGAAGCCTGAATGAGTAGGTGAAGGGCAGTCTTTCCACCTCAAGCCTTCCCAGTTCCCTTCCATTGGCACTTATCCTCAACCTGCTCGGCTCCGAGGGGTGAGCGTAGAGCAAGCTAACTTTGAGCTCCCGGGGAGGCTTTCTGGCCAAAAGCCACGCCACTGCTTCCCTTTCCGTCCAGCGGAAAGAAGTTCCGTCTGGCGCGCTTCCCCGATTATGCCATCCCCGCCCCAGATAACCCTCATCCTTTTCCCACATCTTGATTACCTTTTTTGGCTTCCTCACCTCCGAGGCTTCCACCGGCCGGTAATCCCTCAACTGGAGATTCTCCACCATCTGGGGCAAGCCGAGAGTGTTACGTATGTAACCGCTCGAGATCAGGTCCAGGTCCCTTACCCTCCTCATCTCGGCTACTTTCTTTCTCTCCCTCAAGGTATTAGGTAAAAAGAGGAGGTTCCACAGAGGCGCCTGCAGCATGCGCGAAATATAAGAAAGCCTTTTTGCCAAATTCGTTCCCTTCATCTTCCACATATCTCTCATTCGTTCCAAGTAAAGGCGGGTCAGCTCGCCTCGCAGGCTTTTCAGTGTCTCCCTCTCGAAATTTTTACATATGGCTCTCAACCGGTTCCTCTCTGACAGATAGAGCTTGCGGGAGCTCAACTTCCCCATGGAAAAGGAGAAACGGTGCAGGGCTATCGCTTCGGGCACGTAGATTACATGATAGCCCAACAAGTGAGCCCTCCAGCCCAGCTCCACGTCTTCGTAATAGCCCTTGTACCTCTCGTCAAAGGCACCTACCTCCTCCATAAGTTCCCGATGCACCAGCATGGCCGCTCCACAGGGGTAGAAGGTATAGGGGGAATCTCTAACCTCTCCGTCACGCAGATAGATGCTGCGGTCCCATGCATATCCGGCCAGGTTCAATATCCCCCCGGTGCTGTTGATGAATTCGGGATCGTAGTAGAAGAGTAGGTGAGAAGCGAAGACTCTTTCGCCTTTCCATCTCTCCGCATACTCTAGCATCTTCTCCAGCCAGTCCTCCTTAAGGACCACGTCGTTATTGAGAAAGGCTATCCATTCCCCGGAGGCGTCGTGAAAACCCCGATTCATGCTGTAGGGCAGGCCCCTGTTCCTCATGTTTTCCAGGATAATAACCTCTGGATATTCCCTCTCCACCAGCTGGACCGAGCCATCCCGGGAGGCGTCATCCACCATGATAATCTCGTAGTCTTTGAAGGTCTGCCCATAGATGGAATCGAGACACTCCGCGAGTATGCCTTCCCCGTTATAATTGCCGATGATGAAGCTCACTCTCGGGGGCATCTCAGGTTTGCTCCTTTATCTTTTGTCAATCATGCAAACCCCTATATTTTACATAATGAAAATTTGACCCAATCAATCCACGAAACGGTATTTGATCAAAGCCCAAAGCGCGGGGATGCCATCTCTCCAGGAGATCTTCTTGCCCTCCTCAATCTCTCTGCCCGTGTACGAGATGGGCACCTCGTAAATGCGGATCTTCTTCTTGAGTATCTTCGCGGTTATCTCCGGTTCCACGTCGAACCGGTCTGACTTTATCTCGATTCCCTCAAGGGATTTGCGGGTAAACAGCTTGTAACATGTCTCCATGTCCGACAAGGTGGTGTTATATAGGATATTGGTAACCAGCACCAGCAGACGGTTCCCCAGGTAATGCCAGAAAAGCATGTTCCTTCTCTCTCCGGTGAAACGGCTGCCATAGACCACCTCCGCCTTACCTTTGAGAATGGGTTCGATCAAGCGGGGATACTCGTCTGGATCATATTCCAGATCCGCATCTTGAAAGATGATCAGGTCCCCGGTGGCGTGTGCGAGACCGGTGCGCAGCGCCGCTCCCTTCCCCTTGTTGGTGTCGTGCAGGATTATCTTGGTGGTGGAATCGTACTCCATGGAGAGGATGTCTCGGGTGCCATCGGTGGAGCCGTCGTCAACCACAATCAGCTCCCGATCGATGTCCCCCAGGTCCACCTGGCGAACTCTTCTCAAGATTTCCTGAATGGTATTCCTTTCGTTATAAACCGGTATGATCACCGAGAGCTTCATCGATTCCTCCTCTATACAATATATGAGCGAATAGGCGCCTCACTGCCTAACATGTCCGATTTTATAAAGTATAGCAAATCCTGGAAGGGCTGGATACCGGATAAGAGGGGGTTATCATCCCTTTCAACTGGAGAAGCTGTTCTAACCATGCCGCGACGCGTAGTAACGCCCAGGTTCGCAGACCTGGTGGACCTGGATACCCTTCATCAAGGGCATTACATCCAGCTCGAATGCGGAATGACGCCCAGGTTCGCAGACCTGGTGGACGACTAGAATTCGCATGTAAAGGTTAAAATATTTAAGGGGACGCCCGAATGAGAGGTTCAACCGGCACTACTGATGGTACTACGGCAAACATCTATTCTGCCATACTTGCGCATCGCAAGTGGATAGGTTAGCGCCATCCCTATCTTACAATCTTTTCTAGCGAATTAGCCCTCAGCGCATCGCAAATTCACTACATATCCGGAAGGATGAGAGCTCAAGGCTAAGAAATCGTAGGGTTTTTCAGTTCCGCTTCAAATCCTTCATCGCCGGCTCTGAAATAAAAAGATTTGACCGGGGTGAAAATTCGAAGACAACCTCCAACATTTCGGCACATATGGGCCTACGGTGTAAAGCTCCCATTCTCACCCTAGGAACAGAGTCAGACCCTGCAAGATATGGTCTTCTCGAGAAAGCGTGAGCAATCCTCTATCCCTCCGCTCGCGCGGAATGTTTAAAACCGAAGGCCAACAGGTATATTAAGTTTTTAAGCGCAATAGCATCCGGTAGAAGATAATTATTAATGACCATTAGAGATAAATGGCAGGTGATCTCATCCATAATGGCTAAGGTTACTAGCGCATAAGGTACATCTTTTCTAATGGAGCTCATCACTTGGATAAGGAGTAATCATGCTGGTCGAGGCGGTTCAAATCGTTGTATGCATGGTGGCGATCATCGGCGTGATCATCCTCAACCGGGTCAGGCTACTGAATATGAGGGAACACCAGGAATTGAAGGACTCGGCGAGCGCGGGGACAGACCAACTCTTATCCACGTTCAGGCGCCGATACGAGAGCCTTGTCCAGGAAGGGGAAGATGACCGATCTTTTCTGATCAAGGTGATTCGTTTCCGCGATGAGATGGGTAGCAAATCCCGCCAATACAATAAACGGGCGGTGCGCATGGCCCTGATCATCGATTTATTGGCGCTCGCGGGAGGTATAGCGCTGCTGGTTTTAAGCGGTGGAAGGTATTTTTTCATGGCTGCGCTGGCCATCCTTTTCCTCCTGATTATTTTGATCTTCAAGCAGATGCGGGAATGGGACCGGGAAGAGATCGATATGCTGAGAGAGGTTGCGGAGAACCTGGACGCGCCAGGGGCGGAAGCCCACCAACCAACCAATGCCTCGCAAGAACCAGCCTGCCGTCCTCCCTCCAACCACTGACTCCGTTACGCTCAACGGGTTTCTGCCACAACCCGTGGTAAATTCGTTTATCGCACCCCTTCTAGGTCCGCCCTTATAAACTGGCCTCCGCGTCAAATATTGATGATTTTTTTGAATTATACGACGAGGGTTTTCCTATCAATCGCCCGTATTGATAGACACATCGTTAAATATTTTCAACATTGTGCAATCTCGGTCCTTGGCGTTGACAGCCATTCAAGTGAGCGTAAGCCCGCTTTATGGCATCAACTTTACTAAACAGCGCGCGATCTCGTTCGTCGACACCTATGGTTACTCGAGATCGCGCAAACTCGAGCATCGGCGTTTTTTCAGCCCAGGACTGGCTCCAGGGATAACCTCACTGGCTAGGAGAGAAGCGGTCTGCAACCAGTTCAGTTAACCCGCGTGAGGAACGAGGGTAGAAATGTTCCCAGAGACGCGGAGCTGTACGCTTGAAAGACCAGGCACATCCTCCTCCGCGAGGTCCAAGGTTATCCGAGGCACTTGTTTTGAGCGTGCCATTCGACCTCATGTATCGCTCCTTTTCCTGGCAGAACCAGAGCTCCTTCGCGCATTGCCCCAGCTTGTCCAGCATGAAAGTCAGTAATATAATTTCCTTAAATATGCTCCGGATTTATGATAAGGGAAGCGCGTCTGAATAAAAGAGGAATCAAGGTGATGATAAGTTGAAGATCGCGGTCATGGGAACCGGGTACGTGGGCTTGGTCACCGGAGCTTGTCTGGCGGACCTGGACAACGAGGTTTACTGCGTGGACAAGGACAAAGAAAAAGTGCAGGCGCTTTCCAGGGGCCATATACCCATCTACGAAGCAGGTCTGGAGGTGCTGGTGAGAAGGGGCCTTGACTCCCTCAGGCTTAAATTCACCGCGGACGCGCCCAAGGCTATCCGTTCCTCGGAAATAATCTTCATCACCGTGGGAACCCCTTCCACCGAGGAGGGTGAGGCAGATATGAGCGCGGTGCGCGAAGTGGCGGAAGAGATAGCCAGCAGCATGGACGGATACAAGGTCATCGTGAACAAGAGCACCGTTCCTGTGGGTTCCACCAAGCTAGTGGAGAAGATCATCCAGGAGAGGGTGGAAGGGCGTTTCGAATTCGACGTGGTCTCCAACCCAGAATTCCTGAGGGAGGGGACAGCCGTGCAGGATTTTCTTCACCCGGACCGCATCGTGATTGGATCCGATAGCCAGCGAGCCATCGGAATATTGACCGAACTTTACCAGCCCATCCATGCCCCCCTGGTCATCACCGATCCCTCCAGCGCTGAAATGATCAAGTATGCGTCCAATGCCTTTCTCGCCACCAAGGTCTCTTTTATTAACGCCATCGCCAATATCTGCGAAGCGGTGGGGGCAGACGTGCGGGAAGTAGCGCTGGGAATGGGATACGATAAGCGTATAGGCTTCGAATTCCTAAAGTCTGGTCCCGGTTTCGGGGGATCATGCTTTCCCAAAGACTGTCGCGCTTTAATCGACATCGCCTCCAAAGCGGGTTACCACTTCTATCTGCTGGAGGGGGTGATGGAAGTAAACCGGGAGCAGATGAAACTGATGGTGGAAAAGGCACGCCGGCATTTGGGCTCACTGAGAGGAAAGAAAATCGCTGTATGGGGCTTGACCTTTAAAGCCAATACCGATGATATTCGCGAGTCCCCCGCTATAGCCATCGTCTCCATGCTGCGGGAGGAAGGGGCGGTGCTCAAGGTCTACGACCCCATCGCCATGGATAAGGTGCGCGATGTCTTCAGCGATATCACTTACGCTGCCGATCCCTATCAGGCGGTAGAGGGGATGGAGCTCCTGATGCTTCTCACCGACTGGGATGACTTCAAATGGGTGGATTTCAAACGGGTAAAGGAGTTAATGGATCATCCCGCCATAATCGATGGCAGAAACTGTCTTGATCCTCTTACCCTGCGCCGGATCGGCTTCGACTATGAGGGTGTGGGTAGATAAGCAATGTGCCGGAACAACCAATAAAATCGCATCGCAGGGGCGGCGAGGAAGTCAAAATGAAAAAGCTCGGAGAACACCTGGCGATAATTTGCATCTTTATACTCCTGTTTATCATATTTACCTATCCCCTTATTGCCAACTTGGGCGAGGCGTTGATCGGTCCTCCGGGAGAAAGCGACCAGCTCTTCAACCTATGGACAATCTCTTGGGATAACCATATCATCGCCCGAAATCCCCTTAATCTGTTTCAAGCCAATGTCAATTACCCCTCCACCGACAGTCTAACCTTCTCCGAACCCTTGCTCTCCATCGCTTTAGCGGCTGCGCCCATAAGGTTGCTCACTTCCAACCCGGTAGCGGGATACAATATCTTGCTGGTGCTGGGCTTCTCCCTGTGCGGCTACACCCTTTACCTGCTGGTGAAATACCTGACTGGGAATCGTCCCGCCGCCTTTGTTGCTGGAGTCCTTTACGCCTTCCTGCCTTATCATTTTTCCATTCTCTCGCGGCCCCAGGAGAGTTTTTACTTCCTCCTCCCCCTGCTCTTGCTTCTGCTCTTCAGATATTTCGAAAACAGGAGGATATCATACCTGCTGGGATGGGCGACGATCCTTTTGATCCAAGGGCTCACCAGTCCCACTCAGGCGGCGATCTTTCTCCTTCCCGCCGGTCTCTTCTTGGTATGGCAGATCTCGGCCGCCAACCGCAGGGATAGATTAAAACCTATCATCTATACGCTTTTCGCCATCCTGATCTGCATGCTTCTCCTCCTTCCCTTCTTCCTTCCCTATCTGCGGCTGGAGGGCAACAAGCCGGAGGAGGAGCTCGATCCCCCTACGGAGGTGCGCAACGCCGCCAAGCCCCGCTACTACTTTACCGTGCTAGAGCAGAACCTTGTCTATGGTGGCCTGGGCTTTAAGCAGAGGGAGATAGGCGAGGGGGTCTCCCTCTTTCCAGGTTTCCTGGGGCTTCTCCTGGGAATTGCCGGTATCTGGTTCACCCTTTTTAAATCGAAAAGAAAGGAGGCCCCGGAGTTAGAAAAAAGCCGGGGGAATTCTTCCTGGGGCTCCGCAAGTGATGCTTTAAACAGAAACGAAGAAGGCCAGGAGAGAGAAAAAAGCCGGGGGAATTCTTCCTGGGGCTCCGCAAGTGATGCTTTAAACAGAAACGGAGAAGGCCGGGAGGCGGAGAGGAGCCGGAGGGCAAGAGGATTTGCCGTTTACTTTTTAGTCATAGGCCTCAGCTCCTTTATACTATGCCTGGGACCCCGCCCCCGGGGCTACTACAATTTCATCTACCGGGCGATTCATTATCTTACCCCCTACCGCCTGATCAGCTCACCCCTCCGCTATCACGTACTGGTGGTGCTTTCCCTCTCCGTGCTGGCAGGATATGGAGGCGCTTTTCTTCACAGAACCCTAGAGAAAAGATGGAAACCCCTCCATGCCAACCTGGCTCTTATGCTTATTTCTTTAATCTTGATCGTGGAGCTCCTTACCGTCCATATCCCCCTCGTGAGAGTGCCTACTTCATCCGCCATACCCCTGGTCTACCGCGATCTCTCCACCATGGAGGATCTGGTGCTGGTGGAAGCGCCCGTGCCCTTCCCGGGCCAATGTTACATCTTCGAGGATCCCCTCAGAATTCAACCAGAAGAGGAAGAGGAGAGAAGAGTGTCGTTCAGGGAGAGGGAAACGGCCTATCTTTCAACTTATCACTGGAAGCGCACGGTAAATGGCTGGGGGGATTATCATCCCGTCTTTTATCGCAGGTTTATCCTGGAAATGCAGGCTTTCCCTTCATCCCGCACTCTAAAGTTCCTGCAAGGTGCCGGGGTGGATTACGTCCTGTTGCGAAGAAGCCAAATACCCGTGCATTCCAGGGAGTACTTTTACAACAATTTGGCAAAGTTCGAGGGATTGCATTTGGAGCGATGTTACCCGGACGGTTTAAGCCTCTATCGCTTTGACCGTGTCGAGCCGGCGACCTTCGAGCAACTAGAGATGAACTTCTTCTGCCCCTCAAGGGCGGAGCCGGGAGTAAAATTCTCCGCGGGCTTGGTTTACATCAATCAGACCGGGCGACCACTGGTCAATCTAGTAGAAAATAAACAATATATAAATATTTACTGGATTGGAGAGTCGGGTGAAAAGGTGAAGGGGGAGAAAGTCTCTTTCTTCCTCCCCGTGATGATCGATTCCGGCGAGGGGGCCATCAGCCATCTGGAACTCAATCCGCCTTCCAAAGAAGGGGATTATCGTTTGCTGGTGGAGGCGACTGAGGGCCCCTTGGCGGGGAGCTTCGGGGGGGGTAATATCATATTGGCCTATCCCCCTGCCGAACAAGAGGAACGGGTGACCAAGGGATCGCTTAAGTACTTGGGAGAAACCGAACAAGTTCTCAGCCTGTATCCCTCGGAGCCCTTCTCGTTAATGGTAAAGGCAGAAAACCAGGGCAATTATAACTGGAGGAGGACGATCTCAAAACTCGCCGAAAGCGTAGTCGTCAAAGCTACTTTGCAGAGACACGGTCCCTGGGAACACCGGGAGGAGCAGCTGGGACTGCTCCCTTCGGACATCGCGCCTGGCCAGGCAATTCAGTTTCCCATCTGCCTACAGGCTCCCCCCATAGAAGGGGAATATACCCTCAGGCTGGCACTTTCCTCCTCGGAAAACGGGAGCTTTGGAAAAGAGATTAAGATTCGCGTGAAAGTAACCACACAATAATAGCAGGCCTAGGAGAAGCACAACCCGGGTAGAAAAATCCGATTGCCTCAGTATAAATAGACACAGACATGCTCGGCCCAATTTTCCCATTTCATCTCAGAATACATCCTATCCCAGCCAGAAAAAGAGGCGGGAACGGTGGGAGTCGGCACTTGTCTCTATTGCGCTGCCCGTAGTACTCAAGGTTAATTTGGGCCCGCCCGATAAAATATGGGGAAATATCTTTCCCATTCGATCGCGGTTACGAGCAAGTATCAGGTGATATCAAGCTTCGTGGAGGTACACACGATGAAAACATACAAAAGAGCCACGAGTGGGATATACCTGACTCCAATATTAGTCATTTTCCTACTCTTCTCCCCCCTGCTCAACCTACCCGTTCCCATCTTTATTGAAGGCCCGCAAACGGAAGCCAGTCCATCCTTAGCGGCTCCCATATATCTCACCACCCAGTGGTCCCGGGATATGGGCATCAATAATAAGTTCGGACTGGCTTCGCCCACCCTGGCGGATATAGACGGCGACAACTTTAAAGAAGTGTTGGTGGGAAACAACGATGGTAAGCTCTACTGTTTCTCGCATAACGGCGATATCAAGTGGACCTACCAGACCTGGGCGAAGACCCAGTGCACGCCCCTGGCGGTGGACTGCGATGGCGACGGCAAGAAGGAGATATTTATCGGCAGCGAGGACGGGTACGTGCATGGGGTGAACTATCAGGGCCAAGCCTTGAGTCAATGGGGCTGGCCCAAGTGGGCGGGATCGGTCTCAAGCTACCACGGGGTAGTTTCCTCCCCGGCCTGTGGTGACCTGGATGGCGATGGGGACCTGGAGATCGTGGTGGGCAGCTGGGGAATGTATATATACGCTTGGCATTACCAGGGCCCGGTGGTGGCGGGATGGCCCTTTTTCAACGCCGACTCTATCTGGTCCTCGCCTGCTTGCGGGGACATCGATTTGGATGGACAGGACGAGGTGGTGATCGGTGCGGACTGCTCCAGCAACCCCTGGTGGCCTTGGCCCCGGGGAGGCTTGCTCTTCGTGTTTGAAGGCAACGGCGCCATCAAGAGTGGTTTTCCTAAATGTATACCCCAGGTGGTATGGTCCTCGCCCGCCATCGCTGACCTGGACAGGGATGGGTTCCCAGATGTTATCGTGGGGACCGGCCATTACTGGCAGAATACCGACCCTTCAAACACGGCTACTTATCTCTCCTACGCGGACGGTAAGCATGTCTATGCCTTCGACTACCAGGGACGCAACCTGCCCGGTTGGCCCGTCAACACCCAGGACAACGTCTTCTCCTCCCCTTCGGTGGCGGATATCGATGGCGACGGCTATTTCGAGGTGCTGTGCGGATGCAACGATGGCTGGGTTTACGCCTGGGAGCACAACGGCCAGCTCAAATGGAAGCGCCACAAATTCGGGGTGAACATCCTGAGTTCCTGCGTCATCGGGGACCTTAATGGCGATTCCGTTATGGATGTGTTGACGGGAGAGAACAATTCCCTGGAGGCGTGGGATGCCAACGGAAACCATGTAGTGGACCATGCCACTACAGGAATCATTTTCTCCACCCCGGCCATCGGGGATATCGACAACGACGGGAAGGTAGAGATTGTGATAGGAAACGGAGCCGCGGAACCTGGACAGGGCGAGGGCCCGCGCATGCTTTACTGTTTCGAGGCAGGTACCTACAATCCTTCCCTCTATCCCTGGCCCATGTTTCGGAAAGACGCTGATCACCGCGCCGGATACCCCCACCAGGAGGTCCCCGATATGTGGCCTCCGTCCCAAGTGCAGAGCAGGTACTATCTGGCCGAAGGCTACACCGGGGCTGGCTTCCATGAATACATCACCATCATGAATCCCCTGGACCACGGGGCAAACGTTCAACTCAGATATATGCTCCCCAGTGGACTTTCCGCGGTTAAAGTCTACTGGATAGAAGCGAGATGTCGCTTCACCGTCAACGTGAACTCCACCATCCTGGGAAGCAACGTGAGCGTGGCGGCCATCTCCAACGAGCCAGATATAGTGGTGGAACGGGTCATGTATTTCAACTGCGGGGGGAGAACCGGGGGAACCGCGGTGGTGGGAATCGACCAACTGAGCACCACCTGGTACCTTGCCGAGGGATATACCGGAGGTGGTTTCGACACCTGGCTGTGCATGATGAACGCGAACCTAACTGAAAATGTGTTGGCCAAGGTCACCTACATGACCACGGATAGCACAGTGGACGGGGGAACCTATAATCTGATCCCCAAATCGCGCACCACCATCTCCGTGGACTCAAAACTCCCCAACCACCAGGTGTCCATCATGGTGGAGTCCCTCAACGGCATACCCCTGGCGGTGGAGCGCGCCATGTACTTCAATTACGGGGATATCGACGGGGGCCACGGGGCCAAGGCTACTAGCTCTCCGGAGACAACGTGGTACTTCGCTGAAGGCTACACCGGGGGCCTTTTCGATGTATGGCTGGTGGTGCAGAACCCCGATCCCACCAGAACCGCCCATTGCACCGCAGTCTTCATGAAGCCGGGTGGCGTCACCCAGCAGAAGGACTTCACTGTAGATCCCAGCAGGCGCTTCACCCTGGGGGTGGACTCCATACCTGGCATGGGAAATACCGAATTCTCCACCAAACTGGAATCCGACATCCCGGTGATAGCGGAGAGGGCTTCCTATTTCAATTACAGAGGGTATACCGGCGGGCATGACGTAGTGGGAACCCCCTCGCCCGCTTCCTCTTGGTACTTCGCGGAGGGATACACCTCCAGCACCTTCGACACCTACCTGACCATCCAGAACCCCAACGAAGAAGAGGTCACCGTGACCTGCAGGTTTTTCCGCCCGCAACCCAATCCTCCCATTGAGAGAAGCTATAAAATCTCCGGCAAGAGCCGGTTTACCCTAAACGCGAAGAGCATCCCGGAGTTATATTCCACGGAATTCTCCATGGTAATCACATCCGTAGGCGGAGACGTTATCGCGGAACGACCCATGTACTTCAACTACAATGGCTGGAACGGGGGGCACGACACCCTGGGATACGCCAAGGGCAACTCACCCTGAAGATAAAGGAGATTCCCGCAGAAAAAGGGGGCGGGCTATTTTCGCCGCCCCCTTTTGTACCTCTCTATCTTCTGTTCATTGCGAAGCGCAGGTAGGCGCTCATCGCCAGGGAGCAAGTCTTTAAGTCGGTGAATACAGGGATACCCACTCTCTCCATCTCCGCGGTAAATTCGGCGAAAAAGCGGACATCCCCAAAAACCCAGGAAACCACCGGCTTTCTACAGCGCCTGACCATATCTCCCATGAACTTGAAGGGAAATTCCTTCACCATCCGGGAGGAGAAGGGAAGGGCCAGGATGCCGTCGACGCCTGGATCTTCCATCACCACCTTGAAAGAATCCGACCACGCGGAAAAACCCTTCTGTTCCATGGCTGGCCAGATATCCACCGGGTTTGACGGACCCATCCAGGGTGGGAATATCTCTTCCAGCGCCTTCAGCGTGGAGGGGCTCAACCGCGCTAGCATAATATTTTCATCATGTAATAAATCGGTGGTAACCACTCCGCCTCCTCCCGTGACCGTGATTATCGCCACCCTATTTCCTTCGGGGGTGGTAAGGCGGAAGGGCTGGGGATTGAGGGAGAAGGCTTTTCCCAGGGCCATGAGCTGGTGAAAATCCTCAACCCTGATTATCCCCGCCTGACGCAATGCTCCCTCCACCACCTCTTCCTCCCCCGCCATGCTGCCAGTATGAGACATTGCGGCCAATGCCGACTGCTCGTTTCTCCCCGATTTCAGCACCACCAGAGGCTTGCGCGAGGCGGTGGACCTAGCCACCTCCAGGAACTCCCTTCCCCGCACTATGGACTCCAGGTACATGACAATGGCTTGGGTATCCCGGTCTTCCGAGAGATAGCTCAGGACCTCCGTTTCGTCCACATCGCTCTTATTCCCAATGGCGCACGCCTTGCTGGTCTTGAAATATCCGGAGATGATGTATTGAACCATGAAACCGGCGGCCATCATCCCGCTCTGCGCGATGATGCCAAGATTTCCGGGCTCGATCCGGATATGGGCATCGGGCAAGCGCATGAAGGGGGTGAAGAGGAAAGGTCTGGTGTTCACCAGACCGGTACAGTTGGGACCCCAGACACGCATCCCCGAGGCGCGGGCGGTCTTGACGATGGATCTCTGCATGCGCGCCCCCTCCTCCCCCACCTCGGAAAAGCCACCGCTCTCGATGAGCACCGCGCCGACGCCCGCTCGGGCGCAATCCTCCACCACTCTAGGAACCTCCTTCGCGGGGGTGAAGATGATGGCCAGGTCCACCGCCTCGGGAAGATGGGCCACGGTGGGATAGCACTTCTCCCCCAGCACTTCCTCCCTTCGGGGGTTTACCGGATACACCTTTCCCTGGAAGCTCTCCAGCAGATTGGCGATGATGGAATAGCCCCCTTTCCCGTGGGTGGGGGTCGCCCCCACCACCGCTATGCTCCGGGGTCGAAAGAAAAGATCTAATTCTTTGTCCCTGGTTCTTTTGGCCGTGTCCATTCTTCTCATCCAGTTAATAGCTGCTGTTTCTCAACATTACCGATGGCAAACCGGAAACAATCCTTTATCACCTTGTCAACATAATCGATGATAGAAAAGCTGTTTATCAGTGTTGCTAATGGCAAACTGGAAACAATCTGTTATCACCTTGTCAACATAACCGATGATAGAAAAGCTGTTGTTCAACATTACCGATGGCAAACCGGAGTAAGACACTCCCTAGCGCCGCGGCGGTAGACGGCTTTCTCTCTTCCAAGCTGATTCCTCTCCTCCGCTATTTCTATTTATGGAAACGGACGCGCTCGGAAGAGCTTGGTCCGCTTATCTAGTAATCATATCAGATTCCTTCCGGTCACAACCTTCCCCCACCTAAGTCGAACGCCCCCGGTTTAGTTCCAAAAAATCTTTCCTCTCTCCTCTCCTCTTTACGCACCGATTCCAATATACACTCGCTACCCTTTCTGGAAAGGCGGCGGGTTTCCCTCCAATATCAATAAAACGACTTCTTTCAGTCTATTACGCTCCAAGAAATCCCGCTAGGTATTTTAACCTCAGGCCTTCAAGGCGAGCCCCCCAGGGGATCTTTAAGGACAAACATCTCTACCTCCACCACCTGGCCAAACCAACCGAATCCCTCATCGGCCAGACCAATGAAGAGATGGTACCTTCCCGCCACCGCAGGAACGCGGATAAGCGCCGGAAGCATCACCGTCTGTCCCGGAGAGACATCGCAGGGGAGAGCGCAACGCTGTTCCTCCCAAGTCATCTGGCCATCTTGCTCGAAACGGATAGCCAAGCGAACCTGCCCTTTCCGTTCGGGGTCACCGGTCTCCGCCTTCCACTGAGTATCTCCCAGGTTGGTAACCGCGAGATAGAAGGGATAGAGGCCGTCGTGCTGTCTCACCACCAGCCTGCCTTCTCTCTCCCGAACCACTAGAGAGGTGTCCAGGTTTCCCGGATCGCTGGAATCCCATAGCTCCTCCACCACATCTACCGCTACCTGGAAGCGGCGTTGTCCCAGCACCCCTTCCAACTCCAGGTTGAGCAGGTAATCTCCGGCGGGCGGGACGTTTCCCGCAACGAGGGAGAAGGAGCAAGTCTCTCCGACGTCGACAAAGAAGGGGGGGTGGAATTCCAACTTTTCCTCCCAGGTTTCACCATAACTGTTACACCATGTAATTATCGCTTTCTGATAATCTTCTTCCGCACACACAAAGGGCTTCTCGGAATGATTGCTGACCATGACCCCCAGGTTGAAGCCCTTTCCTTCATGTACCAGTCGAGGGGCGGCTAGCTCCATCTCCAGGTCCTCGGGGGAGGCCGTTTCTCCTCTCTCTCTCACCTCCATGACCCACTGATCCCCAAAATCTTCAACCAGGATCAGGCTTGGAGAATCCAGCAGTTGCCGGCGAAATGACTCCATATCCTGGGATGCCACCCATTCCCAGTGCCAGATCACGTAATCCACGTCCAGGCCACGTAAAAGGTTCACGCTGCGAGCGCAGGGGAAACCCTGCATCTCCGTAATCATACGGCGGTAGGTGAAGGGAAAGTAACCGCTGTAGCCGTTCAACACCTTCTTCCAATGGTAGGTACTCATGTATATGATATAACCCTCGCGTCGCGCGTAGTCCTCCGGCACGATGGGATTGAAAGCCAGGTCGCGGTCGTAAGCCACCACCGGGCCCAAGGGAAAAGCGGGCAGCTCGATAACCTTCACCTCTCCCTGCCGGCTCAACCACCGATATACCTCCGGAACTTCGTCTCCAACGGGCACGGGATACACGGGAAGGTTAAAGATAAACAGCTCTAGGAGGAGAAGGAGGGTGATGGCTATCCCCGTGATGGCCTTCCAGTTCTTACCGCCAGTTCTCATCCCTTCCATCTTTTTTAAAATTCGCGCCAAGCCCACGCCGCCCAGCACCGCCATGGCCATGGACATGGGAATGAAAAAGCGGGTGGGCACCCGGATAAACTTGAGCAGGCCCAGATGATAGAGGGATTTGTAGAACACGTTTTCCATTCCCAGGATCTTCTTTCCGAACATGAGGATAAAGGAAAAGACCAGCACCAGCAGGTACCCTAGTACCTCCGCCTTACCGGTGGCGGAAAGGAAGATCTCCCCACTAGCCTCTTCGCCTCCTTCACCCTCTTCCTGATTACTACCGTTAAGCTCATTTCCAAATTCTCTCACTCTGCTCTTCCGCAGGAATATCAAGGAGAGCAGCAGGAAAAGGATGACCACGCCGGTGCAGAGTACCCTTTCATAGCCAATGTAGGTGGGGTTGAAGAGGAAGCCAATCCTTCCGTAAACCACGTTCTCCGGTAGAACATTGCGGAAATCGCCTAACCTGGCATTGTAGAGCAGGGTCTCCTCCAACGGGCGTTCGAAATCGGAAAATCTGCCGTGGGTCCTGGCATAGGGGCGCGCGAAGGGCATCACCACTAGCAGACAGACCAGGCCCACCAAGGCCAGCTTAACCAATTTATCCCAACCTAAACGCCTCCACGACGCAAGCACTTGGGCCACGACCACCAGGATCACCGTTAGGGATATATAGATAAGGTAATGCCAGCTGGCCAGCATCTGCGCCAGAAGAAAAAGGCCAAATAGGGCGAGGTGCCGGCCACGTCCTCCTTCCAAGAATTTGTGCAGGTAAAGGAGGGTGAAGGGGAAAAAGGCGGAAAAGCAGATCTGAAGATGGGTCATCTGGCTGAATTTGTAGGTCACGAAGCCGAAAAAGATTCCACCCACCAGCCCAGACCAGAAGGAGGCGGTGAGATGGCGCACCAGCAAGTAAGCCCCGAAGGCGGAGAAGACAAAGCCGAAGAAGAGCAGGAAGTTGTAGGCCAGAATGGGATTGCCGCTTACCCAGTACACAGGAGCGGCCACCAGGGCCAGAGAAGTGAGGTGTTCCGAATAAGTGATTACGTCCCTGGAGGGGTACATGATGTTGCCCTGGAAAAGGTTTCCGGGGGAGGAAAAGATGGTCCGGATATCGTGAGAGATAATCCAGCTGTTCAGCAGGGGATCGCCATAGTCAGCTACCACCCCATTGTGGAGGTGAAAGACCAGGGGGTAGGTAAAGATCCCGGTGAGTAGGAGGCAGATCAGCAGGATCGCCAGATGTTCTTTTCCCTCGGTCAGCCCTTTCAGTTTTATCCCTTCCCGTTCCATCTCCGATTCTTGGGTTATCGCGGACTGCCATTCAAACTTAGATAAATCATATATAGGATCCATATGTCATAGGATGAAAATATCGTCCCACTGTGAATCATCTTCTCCTCGCTCGTCAACATG
>FWPV01006940.1_pt1 | contig 21095 bp, 14 predicted proteins | sample 2228371 | NCBI WGS metagenome assembly FWPV01 (sample SAMEA103939776, study PRJEB20133) | metagenome | reverse complement strand
TGAAGGTCGGAGGTTGCGGAGTAGGGTTTTCCACTCATAACCCGAAGGTCCTTGGTTCGAATCCAAGCCCCGCTACTCATGTGAAACCATAGCTCATCGTTCCGCCTTGGATTACAGGAAGTATTGGGACGCATCATCTCCTGGCTAAATTCCTGGTAGAATATCACTTGTATAGACGACCCTGCTTTTCGCCGGATACGATTCGAGCGGGCTGAAGAAGGAATCAGTTTGCCTTTGCCCGGCATGATTTCTATCTTATCTTCATTTGTCTTTGCTCTGAATCTCTACATGGTTGTCCATTCAATGCCATAGCTGAAAACCCTCCGATTTTTCAAGAAGGGTAGATCAAGGCGATTACTCTCTCCTGGTCAGAAAAAACGGGCTTATCCGCTCAGTTGATGGCTGACTTACAAGGTGTAGTCAATCGGGATTCCCTCGCGTTGGAATTCCTGAGATGCTCATAATCTTCGAGGACGAGAGATGAGACAAATATAAATGCAGGACCCGCAATTCGAGTTTGGCAGAATGATATTGTACTGATAGAGGAAGGAAGTTTTGTCATGTTTTTGTTGCCTGTAGAAGAATTGAATATCTTGATGGCTGAACGTCCGGGCTGGTGTGTCTCGCTCTTTATGCCTACCCATCGCACTGGTGAAGAGACGCGGCAAGACCCAATCCGTTTGCGCAACCTGTTGCGGCAGGCGGAAGAACAGTTGATCAAAAAAGGGCTGCGCACGGTAGATGCCAGGCGTCTGCTTGAACCTGCCCATAAATTGGAGGGATACTCACCGTTTTGGCGTCATCTCAACGATGGACTGGCGATGTACCTTGCAAAGGATGTCTTTCGTTACTATGCTCTCCCCATGACATTTGATGAGCAACTCGTTGTGGCGGAGCATTTTTACATCAAACCGCTGCTCCCCTTACTCAGCGGAGATGGTAGCTTTTACATCCTGGCATTGAGCCAGAACCAGGTCAGGTTTCTGCAAGGGACGCGCTTCAGCGTCGGTGAGATTGATCTGGAAGGGATGCCCGGCAGCCTGGCTGAACTCCTTGGGCAGGAAAGGCGTGAAAAGCAGATCCAGTTTCATACCCGTGCGCCAGGCGGAATAGGCAAAAGACCGGCTCTGTTTTTCGGTCATGGCGGAGGCGAGGAGCAAGCCAAGCAGGATATTCTGCGCTATTTTCGAGCTATTGATTCGGAGTTGCGCAATTTACTCCGCAACGAACAAGTCCCGCTGATTTTAATGGGGGTAGATTATCTACTGCCTCTTTATCGTGCTGCAAATAGTTATCCTTATCTTCTTGACCAGGGTATTCATGGCAACCCCGAGCAACTCAGCGCCAGGGAGATACACGAACGCGCCTGGAAAATTGTGGAACCCCATTTTCTCAAAACCCAACACCAGGCGTTAGCTCGCTTCAATGATCTCAGTGAGAGCGGGCAGACGGCAATAGATATCGAAGAAATTATCCCGGCGGCTTATCACGGCAGAGTTGAGACTTTATTCGTCAGATTAGGGGAGCAACGCTGGGGGAATTATGACCCGCTAGCCAATCGGGTTATCCTGCATGCAGAAGCCGAACCTGGCGACGAAGATCTCTTGCAATATGCTTGCAATCACACCATCTTAAATGGCGGCAGGGTTTTTGTGCTTGAAAAACAACGTATGCCCGGGGAGGGGCTATTGGCGGCTATCTTTCGCTATTGACAGGCGCCGGTCGCAATTAAGACGAACATCACGTTGACAGGGCTGCAACTCGGAATAGAATGAGATTCGAATCATGTAATTTCGATCCGGGAAGCCGGCGCTTTAGCGACACGCGCACTGATCGCCAGATTGGCAGATATGCGCCTTCGATTTGCTCTATTCAGAGGTGAGCATTGTCTAAAACCAAGAGATCACCCTCCGCTATCTGGGCGAGTGTAGATGAACAGGGCAGGCTGGTTCTCCCAGCCGATTTGGTTGAACGCTATGGGTTCACTCCCGGCGCGTTGGTGCGGATTGACGAGGAGACAAATGGTTTGCATTTTCACCGACCCACCAGCGGACTTGCTCGGGTCTATGTGGAAGCCAGCGGATGTTGCAATCTAAACTGTCCCATGTGCGTCCGCCGACAATGGTCCGAACCGATGGGATTGATGGGTTCGCCCATTTTTGAGCGTCTCGTCGCCGGATTGAAGGCTTTTTCTGTCCCTCCCACGGTTGTTTTTGGGGGGTTTGGCGAACCACTCTATCATCCCGATATCGCGGAGATGGTTTCCCAGCTAAAGGGTGTGGGCTGTCGGGTGGAGCTGATCACGAATGGCACATTGCTCACACCGGAATGCTCGCGGGCATTAATCAACGCCGGTTTGGATTTGCTTTGGGTCTCACTGGATGGCGCCACGCCGGAGAGCTACCAGGACGTGCGCGCAGGGGCTGAATTCTCCAATGTCATCCACAATCTCCGGCGTTTTCGCGCCTCCCGCCGCCCTGGTCACCGCCCGATGCCTGAAATCGGGGTGGCTTTTGTTGCCATGAAACGCAATCTTGCCGAATTGCCCGCCTTGCTCCGCCTAAGCCGTCAGTTCGGCGCGACACGCTTTTTTGTGACGAATATCATCCCGTATAACCGGGAGATGTGTTTTGAAATCCTGTACCGTCGCGTTTTACACGAGGTCACCTACATCCCCTCCCGTTGGACGCCGCATATGGATATCCCCAGGATGGACGCCGACCCGGATATCCAGGAAGTGCGAAATTACCTCCACCGCGGTGACTATAACCTGAGTTACAACGGCGATAATCTCGGCAGGGCGAATGACCGCTGCCCATTCGTCGAAAGGGGGACAACCGCCATCACCTGGGATGGCAATCTAAGCCCTTGCCTGCCTTTGATGTATGATCACGAGAGTTATCTGAATGGGTATCGGCGCTTTTCTCGGCGCTATATCATCGGCAACCTGGCTGAACAAAGCTTGATTGATTTATGGAATCAGCCGGCTTATGTCAATTTTCGCCAGCGCGTGCAGGAGTTTGACTTTTCCCCCTGCACGATTTGCGGCGGATGCGACCTCTCACAGGCAAATGAGGAAGACTGTTATGGCAACACGTTCCCGACCTGTGGCGGTTGCCTGTGGGCGCAGGGGGTGATCCAGTGCCCATAATTAATGGTTTCCGGCGGAGAGATTTTTATCTTCTCCTCAGCGTATTCTCCAATAAAAGCTGATTATGAGGTGTGGTTGTTCCACAACCTCACAAGAATTCTGGTTTGTTGACCCACCTATGGGGGGATGCTATAATTCACCCCAAGAATACCGATGCGTATCCTGAATGAAACCCAAGAAGCATTGTTAGCCAACGAGCGCGAAGTGCTCAATCACCTCCGCGCTTCGCTGATTCGATTCGATGCCAGCAATGACGATGAAAAGACCCTGGCGCAATCCATCCGTCAGCTTGATGAGTTGTTCTTGCTGGTGGTTGTGGGGGAATTCAATTCCGGAAAAAGCGCCTTTATCAACGCTCTCCTTGGGGAGAGGTTGTTGAAAGAGGGTGTTACCCCCACCACCACCCAGATTTATCTGCTCCGTTATGGCGACCAGCGTCAAAATTTGGTGGAAAATGGCAATATCCAGGTGATCACCGCGCCGCTGGAGATGTTGAATGATATCAGCATCGTGGATACCCCAGGGACGAATGCGATCATTCGCGAACATGAAGAGATCACCTCGCAATTCGTGCCGCGCTCAGACCTGGTTTTATTCATCACTTCTGCCGATCGCCCGTTCACCGAGAGTGAGCGTGCGTTCCTGGAGCGCATCCGTGAGTGGGGCAAAAAAGTGGTTGTCGTCCTCAACAAGATTGACCTTTTTCAAACTGAAGAAGAACTCGTCCAGGTGCAGCGCTTTATCGGCGAGAACGCACGGGCTTTGTTCGGGATGACCCCCGAGGTTTTTCCCTTGAGCGCCCGTCTGGCGTTGCGCGCCAAACAGGGTGAACCGGCTATCTGGGAGACGAGCCGTTTTGAAGCTCTTGAGAATTTCATCAAAACGACCCTGGATGAGAAGGGACGCCTGCGTTTGAAGTTCCTTAACCCACTCGGCGTGGGTAAGCACCTGGTGGATAAATATCTGCAGGTCATTGATTCTCGGTTGGAGCTGTTAAAAGCGGATTTCTCGACGCTGGAAGACATCGAAGCCCAAAATGCCGTGTACCGCCAGGACATGGAGCGAGATTTCAGCTATCGCATGGCAGATATCGAAAATGTGCTTTTTGAGATGGAACAGCGGGGACAGGATTATTTCGATGAGACATTGCGCCTGGGGAGGGTATTTGACTTATTGAACAAAGAGCGCATCCAAAAGGAATTCACACAGAGGGTGGTGGACGATGTCCCCCAGCGCATCGAAGCTAAAGTCAACGAATTAATCGATTGGCTGGTTGATTCGGATCTGCGTCAATGGCAGGCGGTGATGGATCACCTGGCTGAGCGGCGTCGGCAGCACCAGGAGCGCATCGTTGGCGATGGGGTGGGGGGGAGTTTCCATCACGACCGGCAGCGACTGATCGACGAGGTCGGCGCTGAAGCCAGTCGCGTGGTTGACACATTTGATAAAGAGCGCGAAGCCGAGACGATCGCTTCCGGCGCTCAGAGCGCGGTGGCGGCGCTGGCGGCGGCGGAGGTCAGCGCGGTAGGACTTGGCACACTGGTTGCATTGCTGGCGACGACCGCCGCCGCGGATGTGACCGGCGTATTGCTGGCGAGCTTGATGGCGGCTTTGGGGTTCTTCATTATCCCGGCTCGCCGCAAGCAAGCCAAGTCTGAGATGCGAGCCAAGATCGGCGAGATGCGCCAGAAGTTAACCCAATCGCTTCACGCTCAATTCCAGCAAGAAATTGAGCGCAGCATGCGTAGAATTAATGATGGCATCGCTCCATATACGCGCTTCGTGCGCGCCGAGCGCGATAAACTGGCGGACTCAAAGACGGAATTCGAGAATCTCCGCAACAACCTGGCGCAGCTAGAATTCGAGATCAATAACCTGTAAGGGCGTTAATATATCAATGGACTCAACTCAGACACCTCCTGTTAGAACATTCTTGCCGGCAGCCATTATCCTGGCGGTGATTGGATGGGGCGGTTTGGTTTATGTTTTCTTCTTTACCTTGCCCACCGTCGGACCTCGCTGGTTGTTTTTCTTCCTAAGCGTGCTTGCCATAACAGGTACCGTATTACCTGCAGTCGCCTTCCTCAACCGGCGTTTTCCCAGCATTCCTCCTCCCACGCCCTCGGTCATCTTGCGCCAGGCTTTGTGGGTGGGGATTTACTTCCCAACCCTGGCGTGGTTGCAGATTGGGCGGGTGCTCACCGCCTCGATGGCGTTGCTGTTGTTGCTCGGTTTCATCCTGATTGAATGGCTGCTGCGCCTGCGGGAACGGAGCCGGTGGAAACCGGAAGGTACACCGTAATAAACCTCACTCAGAGATGGTGTCTGAGAAACCCTGCTCCAGCTCAGATATTTTCTTCCCGGATTTGTGGATATGCTGACGCTTCGTTCATTGCCCTCGGTTGAACAGCTCCTGCAGTCGCCGACTTGTGTGGCAATGGTTGATAGGTATGGCAGACCGCTGGTTTTGGAGGCGATCCGTTCCACCCTGGAGGCTGTCCGCCAGAGCTATCCGGCAACGGGGGTTGTCCCAGACATGCAAGATTTGCAGGAGCGAGTCCAGGCATTGCTTGAAGACTGGACCGCCCCCACTCTCCAGGCGGTGATCAACGCCACGGGCGTCATCTTGCACACCAACCTGGGGCGCGCCCCCCTCAGTCGGGCGGCGATGGAGGCTGCGGCAGGTGTGGCATTGGGATATTCCACCCTGGAGTACGACCTGGAAAAGGGCAAGCGCGGCTCCCGATTGGTGCACGCCGAAACGCTGCTTTGTCGTCTCACCCAGGCAGAGGCGGCTCTGGTGGTCAATAATAACGCTGCCGGAGTGCTGCTGGCGCTGACCGCCCTGGCAAGGCGTAAAGCGGTGGTCATCGCCCGCTCTCAATTGGTGGAGATCGGCGGAGGCTTTCGCATTCCAGAGGTGTTGAAGCAATCCGGCGCCAGGTTGGTGGAAGTTGGGACCACCAACCGGGTGCATCTGCGAGATTATGAAGAAGCTCTTCAATACAACCCAGCCTTGTTCCTGCGGGCGCACCGCTCCAATTTCCTCATCATGGGGTTCACCAGCGAGCCAGAGCTGGCGGAGATGGCTGCTCTTGCCCATCAGAGAGGCATCTGGTTGGTGGATGATCTTGGGTCTGGTTCGCTGTTGGATACCGCCCGTTTCGGCTTGGCGCACGAGCCGATGGTGCAGGAGTCGTTACAGGCGGGCGCAGACCTGGTATGCTTCTCCGGCGATAAGCTCCTTGGCGGTCCGCAGGCGGGCATCATCCTGGGTAAGGCGGAGCTGGTGCGAAAGCTCTCCCGACATCCGCTGGCGCGGGCGATCCGCGCCGATAAATTATGCCTGGCGGCGCTCACCGCCACTTTGCTACATTACCTCAAGGATGAGGCTGAGCGTGAAATTCCTGTCTGGCGCATGATCTCGACCCCCCTGGCAGAGGTTCAAACACGAGCTTTGCGTTGGTCGGAGGCGTTGGGCGCGGGAGAAGTGATATTGGGCGAATCCACGGTGGGGGGCGGTAGCCTGCCAGGGGAGACCTTGCCCACCTATCTGTTATCATTGGATTTAGGCAGCCCAAACCGGGTCCTGGAGCGCCTGCGGCGGCACAAGCCCCCGGTGATTGCCCGCACCCAGGCAGATAAAGTCCTCTTAGACCCACGCACAGTGCTGCCCGAGCAAGATGAGGCTTTGTTGTCTGCGTTGAGAGCTGTTCTGTAAAAAATATTCTACTGGAGCTATTTTTAATGAAAAGCGATATAGACGCCCTGATGCAAGCGCATGAGCTTGACGCTCTTCTGGTTACCGGACCCGCTCAACATAACCCGATGATGGCGTATTTCACCGGGATTGGGCATATCTCCCAGGCGGATTTGATTAAAAAGCGGGGAGCGCCGCCGGTCCTGTTTTACAACTCGATGGAGCGAGATGAGGCAGCTAAAACCGGTCTGGCAACCAAATCTTTGGCAGATTACAAATTCAACGAACTGCTCAAGCAGACCGAGGGTAATATCCTCCAGGCGACCGTGCTCCGCTATCAGAAGATGCTTGCCGACTTGGGCATCACCTCCGGGCGCCTGGGCGTGTATGGCAAAGTGGATGCAGGCACCTCCTACGCCATTTTTTCGGCGCTGCAGGAGACGCTGCCCGAGTTAACCATCGTTGGTGAAATGGACGATACGGTCTTGCTCCTGGCAATGGCGACCAAGAGCGAGGATGAGATTGAACGAATCCGTAAGATGGGGGAAGTGACGGTGGCGGTTGTTTCGCAAACGGCGGAATTTCTTTCGTCCCAGAAAGTAAAGGATGATGTCCTCATTGACAGCTCAGGACAGCCGATCACGATTGGAGAGGTGAAACGGCGCATCAACCTGTGGCTGGTCGAGCGTGGCGCAGAGAACCCCGAAGGCACCATCTTCGCCATCGGACGGGACGCCGGTGTGCCACACAGCGCCGGTAACCCACAGGATCTGCTGCGCCTGGGGCAGACCATCGTCTTTGACATCTTCCCCTGCGAGGCGGGGGGCGGTTATTTCTATGACTTCACACGCACCTGGTGTCTGGGTTATGCCACTGATGAAGCGCATGCGCTTTATGAGGATGTATTGGCGGTTTACCGTCAAATCATGGCTGAACTCGAGGCGGGAAAACCATGTCCGGATTTTCAAAAGCGCACCTGTGAGTTGTTCGAAGCTCGGGGTCATCCAACCATTCAAAGCAACCCTCAAACTGAGCAGGGATACGTGCACAGCCTGGGGCATGGCTTGGGTTTGCACGTGCATGAGAGACCCTGGTTCCGCACCAATGCCAGTCCTGCCGATTTGCTGGAGCCGGGCTCGGTGGTGACGATTGAACCGGGGTTATATTACCCGGAGCGGGGTATGGGGGTGCGCCTGGAAGATACGGTCTGGGTGCGTCCGGATGGTAAAATGGAAATCCTGGCTGAGTATCCCCTCGACCTGGTGTTGCCCATCAAGGGCGGATAGTATTATGAGGTGAAGTTCAATGAGCGCAACCGGTTCACCCAATCCCCAAATACCTGCTCGCATCCTGGGCATCGAAACGTCTTGCGACGAAACCGCTGCCGCAGTGGTGGAGAATGGACGTGTAATACTTTCCAGCCTGGTTGCCTCTCAAGCCGACTTGCATGCCCAATATGGGGGTGTCTTCCCGGAGGTGGCTTCGCGCCAACACATCCTCACGATTTATCCCATTGTGGAACAGGCGCTGCACCAGGCGCATGTCACCCTGAAGGAAGTGGACGCCATCGCTGTGACGCGCGGACCGGGGTTGCCCGGCTCATTGGTGGTGGGGATGAATGTCGCCAAGGGGCTCTGCTTGGGGAGCGGGCTGCCGTTGATTGGCGTCAATCACCTGGAATCACACCTGTATTCCGCCTGGCTGCGCAGCCCTGATACGCCAGAGAAGCCAGACCTTGAGTTCCCTTTGCTGGCTCTGATTGTCTCCGGCGGGCACACCGAATTGGTGTTGATGGCGATCTATCTGCGTTACCAGCGTTTAGGCGCTACCCTGGATGACGCCGCTGGCGAGGCTTTCGATAAGGTGGCGCGCCTGATTGGGCTGGCATATCCCGGGGGTCCCGCCATCCAAAAAGCGGCAGAGAGCGGCAATCCCAAGGCGTTTGACTTCCCTCGCGCCTGGTTGCAAGACACCTGGGATTTCTCTTTCAGTGGCTTGAAGACGGCGGTCTTGCGGGAGGCGCGCAAAATCGAGGGGAGGGGGCAACCGCTGCCGACGGCTGACCTGGCTGCCAGCTTCCAGGCGGCGGTGGTGGAGGTGCTCGTCGGCAAAACGCTGCGCGCTGCGGCAACCTTTCGGGTAAAAGCGATTCTGGTGGCTGGGGGCGTCTCGGCGAACAAGGCGCTGCGCCAGGCGTTCCATGCCCAATCGAACCGTCCGGTGCACATCCCGCCCATCTGGCTTTGCACCGATAACGCCGCCATGGTCGCCGGCGCTGGCTATTTTCGCTTTATCGCCGGACAGCGAGATGCGCTGGACATGGACGTGCTGCCGAACTGGTCGGTGGCGGAAATATCATAAAATAAAAGGAATTTTCTATCATCATGGATCAATTTCGCACTCGTGTGCCTGCAAATTTCAGCCTGCCCAAGCGTATCGATCGCCTGGGTGAGCTGGTCTACAATATGTGGTGGACCTGGAACCCTGATTCCCAACGCTTATTCATCAATATAGACCGACAGCTATGGGAGAGCGTTGATCATAACCCGATCCTCTTTCTGCGAAAGGTGGAGAGGGCGCGCTTGAACGCGATGACGAATAATCGCTTCTATTTGGATTTCTATGATCGCATCATGCGCGCCTACGACCAGTACATGCAAGGACAGGATACCTGGTTCAGCCAGACTTATCCAGAGTTGCGCAACCGTCCGATCGCCTATTTCTCGATGGAATACGGCTTGCATGAAATATTCCCGATTTACGCCGGGGGTTTGGGGGTGTTGTCCGGCGACAATGTCAAAGAAGCCAGCGACCTGGGTTTGCCTTTTGTGGCGGTGGGGCTGTATTATTCGGAGGGTTATTTCAAACAGCGCATCACCGAGGATGGCTGGCAGGAAGCCAGCTATGTCCCTCACCCCCTGGAGGACCTGCCGATTCTCCCGATACTGGATGAAAACGATCAGTTGGTGACGGTAACGATTGAATTGCCCGGGCGTGAGGTCAGCGCCCGCATCTGGGAGATTCATGTTGGCAGAGTGCCCCTCTACCTGATGGATACCAATATCCCTGAGAACAGCCCCGCCGACCGGATGCTTTCCTCGCGCCTGTATAGCAGCGATCCGGAGATGCGCATTTCTCAGGAGATCTTGCTCGGCATCGGTGGCATGCGCGCCCTGCGCATCCTGGGCTACAACCCCAAGGTTTTCCACATGAACGAAGGGCACTCGGCGTTTCTGGTGTTGGAGCGCATTCGCGAGTTGGTGGCAGGAGGGCGTTCGTTTGAAGATGCGGCTGAACTGGTGCGGAAGTCCAACATCTTCACCACGCACACACCCGTCCCGGCAGGGAATGATGAATTTCCGTTGTGGCTGGTGGATAAATATTTTTCCAATCTGTGGGTCGAACTGGGGCTGACGCGCGACCAATTCATAGACCTGGCGCGCAATAAAGTCTCCTGGGGGGATGTGTTCAGCATGCCCGTCCTGGCGTTGCGCAATTCGTCTTATCGCAACGCGGTCTCAGAGCTACATGGCAGGGTCGCCCGCAAAATGTGGCACTTCCTCTGGGCTGAAAAGCGAGAGGAAGATGTGCCCATCATCCACATCACCAATGGCATCCACACCGACACCTGGCTCGCCAGGCGACTGGGTCACCTGTACGATCGTTATTTGGGAGAAAACTGGCGCGCCCACCTGGATGACCCGGAGATCTGGGAACAGATCATGAACATCCCAGACGATCAACTTTGGGCAGTGCGCCGCCACTTAAAGCGCAAGCTGGTGGCTTACATCAGCGAGCGCGCCCGTCAGCAATGGCTGCGCGGGGAGACGCACCCGATCCAGACTCTGGCTTCGGGCGTTCTGCTGGATCCCTATGCGCTCACGATCGGTTTTGCCCGCCGCTTTGCCCCCTATAAGCGCGCCAACCTGGTGCTGCACGACCTCGATCGTTTACTCTCTCTCTTAAACAAGCCGGGTTGTCCGCTGCAGATTATCTTCGCCGGTAAATCACATCCCGACCACGAGGGGGGAAAGCTGTTGATCCAGGAAGTCTATCGGGTGGTGAAGCGCTCGGAAGCAGGCGGCAGGCTGGTTTTTCTGGACGATTACGATATGAACCTTGCCCGTTACCTGATTCAGGGTGTGGACGTGTGGATGAATACGCCGCGTCGCCCGAATGAGGCTTCCGGCACATCAGGGCAAAAAGCGGCGCTGAATGGTGTCCTGAATTTCTCGGTGCTAGATGGCTGGTGGCGCGAGGGCTATAACGGTAAAAACGGCTGGGCGATCGGTGAAGATAAAGATTATGACAATCCCGATGAGCAAGACAAAGCGGACGCCAAAAGCCTGTACGATATCCTCGAAAACGAAATCATCCCTCTCTATTACCTGGAGCGCAATTCAGATGGTTTGCCCGGCGATTGGCTGGCGCGGATGAAAGAATCCATCCGCACTCTGGCGCCTCAATTCAGTATGCGTCGCATGGTAAAAGAGTATCTGGATCGAATGTACCTGCCCATCATGCAAAGCTAGGTAAAACAGAGGTGATCTTCAACCATGGACTTTAGTTTCTCGATTCAAGCCTTGCTCGGAGCGGGGTTAATCTTCCTGTTGCGCGTCTCCGATATGACACTGGATACCCTGCGCGTCCTGGTGGTCATGCGGGGAAAAAAGGGGATTGCCTGGGTTCTGGGCTTCTTTCAGGCGTCCATATTTGTCCTGGCAATCAGTTCGGTATTGAGCAATCTGGATAATCCCCTGAATGTGATTGGCTACGCGGCAGGTTTTGCTACCGGCAACGTGGTTGGGATGTTAATTGAAGAGCGGTTGGCGATCGGTCACACATTGATCAGCATTGTCAGCTCGCGCCGGGGGAGCGCCATCGCCGAACACCTGCGGGATCAGGGTTACGCGGTGACAGAGGTGCCGGCGCGGGGTAAAGATGGAGCGGTCTCGCTTTTGAATGTAAGCGTATTGCGCAAGAACGTTGAACGGGTGCGCAAGATTGTGAACGATGTTGACCCAGATGCTTTTATCACTGCAGAGGATGTACGCCCAATCCGACGGGGCTTCTGGCGCGCCTGAGTCCTGATTGTATGTGGTCTGGCTTAGCCTCCGGTTTGTTTATCTTTGGGCTACGCATCGTGGATATTTCGCTTTACACGTTGCGCATCATAATGATCGCCCGCGCTCGTAAGGCATTGGCTTTTACTTTTGCATTTTTTCAATCCATGGTCTTCGTCACCGCCATCCGAGCTGTCCTCGCCAACCTGGATAAACCCTTGATGGTGCTGGGATATTCCACAGGTTTTGCGACCGGGCTGGTGGTGGGGATGTGGTTGGAATCGCGACTGGCAATCGGCTATACCCATCTGCGCATCATCAGCACCGGGAGGGGTCAGGAAATCTCGGAACGGCTGAGAGGTGAAGGCTTTGCGGTAACCGAGGTTGCCTGCCGTGGTCGAGACGGCACGGTTTCTCTTTTGAATTGCAGTGTACTGCGCAAAGATACTAATCAGGTTACGAAACTGGTGGCTGAAATAGACGAAAATTCCTTTGTAACTGCGGAGAATATGGTATCGGTACGGCACGGTTTCTGGCATCATTGATTTGTTTTTTTATCAGGGGAGGTCCTGTCATAATTGTGTGACATCTGTCATGCATGAAAAATGACGGTTAAGGATTGACCTGCATATCCAAAAAACTTACCATTCAAGTCAGGTTTATCGGTGGGACAATCGCTGTAAATCAAGGTATGTTTTATCCGTGATGACCATACCTATGGATATTTTGTTCAAGGAGAAACCTGATGGACGCATTAATTCTTGCCCGCCTCCAATTTGCCATCACCACCATCTATCACTTTTTCTTTGTACCCCTGACTCTGGGGCTTTCGATCCTGGTTGCGATAATGGAAACTTTCTATGTCCGCACCGGCAGAGAAGTGTACCTGCGCATGACCAAGTTCTGGGGGAAGCTTTTCATTATAAACTTTGCCATGGGTGTGGTGACCGGCATTGTGCAGGAGTTCCAGTTCGGGATGAACTGGTCGGAATATTCGCGCTACGTGGGGGATATTTTTGGGGCGCCGCTGGCGATCGAAGCGCTGCTGGCGTTCTTCCTTGAGTCCACCTTCCTGGGCATCTGGATCTTCGGCTGGGATAAGCTCTCGAAGGGGGCGCACGCGGCGACCATGTGGGCAGTGGCGATTGGTTCCAACATCTCGGCTTTGTGGATTCTGATCGCCAATTCCTTCATGCAAGAGCCGGTAGGATATGCCATCGAAGGCGGAAGGGCAGTGCTGACGAATTTCTTTGAGGTCGTGTTCAACCCCAACATTTTCTACATGTTCCCCCATGTGTTACTCTCAGGGTTAGCCACTGCCGGCTTCTTTGTCATTTCCATCAGCGCCTACCACCTGCTGCGCCAGCGGGAGACAGACCTGTTTCGGCGTTCATTCCAGCTCGCCGCTGTGGTGGCTGCGCTGGCGTCGTTCATGATCGCTTTGAACGGTCATAGCCAGGCGCAGCACATGGTTCAATCTCAGCCGATGAAGATGGCAGCCACCGAGGCGCTCTGGGAGACAGAAAGCCCGGCTTCTTTCTCAATCCTCACCATTGGCAACCTGTCTGGCAGCAACGAGGTTTTCTCAATCCGCCTGCCGCGAGTCTTGTGCCTGCTTGCTTACGACCGTTTTGACTGCACAATCCGAGGGATGAACGAATTGCAGGCGGAATTCGAGGCGATGTATGGACCCGGCGATTACACTCCACCGCCGTTTATCCCCTACTGGTCTTTCCGCCTGATGGTGGGAGCGGGTTTTCTGATGATTGGGCTATCGGTCTATGCCCTCTTTCTGGTTATGGGCGAGATGTTTGAAAAGCGCTCCAGGATATTGGCAATTTTCCAATGGGCTGTTGTCCTCCCATACATTGCCAACGCAACAGGCTGGTTGCTCACCGAGGTCGGGCGTTTCCCCTGGGTGGTCTATCGCCTGGTGACGCTGGAGCAGGGAGTATCGAATATTGTCTCGGCAGGCAACGTGCTCTTCTCGCTGATTGGATACATCCTGATTTACAGCGCTTTGATCGTCGCCACCTTATACCTGCTGGTGAAGTATAGCAAGGCAGGACCTGAACCATCCAGCCAGGTTGAAACCCAGGAGCCTGAAATAGGCGCCGGAGAGATGCCTTCTCTGATTGGGGCAGAGGATTAGAGTAAGAAGGAGTGCTCCCATGGACCTGAACACTGTTTGGTTTATCTTAATTGCTGTCCTTTATATCGGCTTTTTCGTTCTGGAAGGCTTTGACCTGGGCGTGGGCATGCTCCTGCCTTTCATTGGGAAGAACGATACCAATCGCCGGGTGGTGATCAACACCATTGGACCTCATTGGGATGGGAATGAGGTCTGGTTGCTCACCGCCGGGGGGGCGACCTTTGCGGCATTTCCCATGTGGTACGCCACCCTGTTCAGCGGATTCTACCTGCCGTTGTTCCTGTTGCTGGCAGCCCTGATTCTGCGCGGGGTAGCTTTTGAGTTCCGCAGCAAAGACGAAAACCCAAAGTGGCGCGCCTTTTGGGATTGGTCAATCTTTGGCGGAAGCCTGGTGACCTCGCTCTTGCTCGGGGTGGCATTCGCCAATCTGGTGCGCGGCGTACCCATTGACGCGGATATGAATTACGTGGGAGGTTTCTTCAACCTGCTCAATCCCTACGCCCTCCTGGGTGGGATCGCCACCATTGCGATGTTCCTGCTCCACGGGGCGATCTTCCTGAGTATGAAAACCACGGGCGAGGTGGAAGCCCGCTCGCGCTCCACTGCCAAAAAACTCTGGCTACCAGCAGTAGCCATCATGCTGGCTCTCTTGATTGCCACCTATCTGGCGACGGATATCCTGGAGCGACTCGGGATCGATCCGGGCTTGATTCCCATCGCAGGGACGGTGGCGACCTTGCTGGCGGGCTATCTCCTGCGGAAGGAGCGTTTCGGCTGGGCGTTTGGCATGACATCGGTGGCGATCGCCTTTGCCATTGTGACCATGTTCCAGATTATGTACCCGCGGGTGATGATCTCCAGCCTGAATCCGGAATGGAGCCTGACCATCTATAACGCCTCCTCCAGCCCTTATACCCTGAAGGTCATGACCATCGTCGCCATCATCTTCGTGCCGATTGTGCTGGTGTATCAGGGATGGAGCTATTGGGTCTTTCGCAAGCGCATTGAAGCCAAGCCGGAGAAACTGACCTATTGATGTGGAAGATGGTATAGCTCTCTCAGCCATCAACCCTTGTGGTTGATGGCTGACTGTGTTTTTAGATGAAACTGGACAAACGCCTCTTACGCCTGGTCAAATCATCCCGCCTGACTCTGGTGGTTTGCATCCTGCTTGGCTTTACGGCTGGCATCCTGATGGTGGCGCAGGCGCGCCAGGTCAGCCGGGTGATCAGCCAGGTATTTCTGGCGGGGCAAGGTCTGGAGGAGGTGCGCTTCATCCTTTTGGGGTTGCTGGGGGTGATTCTGCTGCGGGCGATGATGGTGTGGGGCGCAGAGATGGCTGGTAGTCTGGCTGCCCAGAAAGTTAAGACCGGGTTGCGCCAGGCTTTGTTTGAACATATCTTGAGCCTGGGTCCCGTATTCGCCCGCCAGGAACGCGCCGGTGAACTGGTCAACACCTGCCTGGAGGGTGTCGATTCGCTCGATGCTTATTTCAGCCAGTACCTGCCCCAACTGCTCATCGCTGCTCTGGTGCCGCTGGCATTTCTGCTGCTGATATTTCCCCTCGATCCGCTCTCTGCGGTCATTCTGCTGGTCACCGCGCCGCTCATCCCCTTCTTCATGGTTTTGATCGGCAGCCTGGCAGAGTCGCTGACCAAGAAGCAATGGGAGGCGCTCAGCCGCATCAGCGCCTATTTCTATGATGTGCTTCAGGGGTTGAAAACCTTAAAAACCTTCGGTCGCAGCCGGGCGCAGGTTGAGGTCTTGAAACAAGTCAGCGAGCGCTACCGAAGGATTACCATGAGCGTCTTGCGGGTGACCTTTCTCTCCGCCTTGAGCCTGGAGATGATCGCGACGATCAGCACCGCCCTGGTCGCGGTCGAGATTGGGCTGCGTTTGTTATATGGTCGCCTGACATATGAACAGGCGCTTTTCGTGCTTCTGCTGGCGCCGGAGTTTTATCAACCCCTGCGCACTCTGGGGGCGCGCTTCCACGCTGGCATGGCAGGAGTGAGCGCTGCCGCGAGGATTTTCTCTATCCTGGATGAGGGGAAGGCTGAATGCGTCAATCAGTCTGAGGCGCTCAAACAGGGGAGAGATGAAACCTCAGGCGTCCGTTTTGATGGGGTTGAATACACCTATCCCGATGGCAGCCGCGCTCTGGAAGGTGTGAGCCTGACCATCCCGGCAGGGAAAACGGTCGCTCTGGTTGGGGCGAGCGGCGCCGGAAAAAGTACCCTGGCGGCGATCTTACTCGGCTTCATCACCCCCACCAGGGGAGATGTCGTTTGGGATGGTCAATCTCTCTCGAACCTGTCCCCAGAAGTGTGGCGGCAACGGGTTGCCTGGGTTCCACAACAGCCATATCTCTTTCATGACACGGTTCTGGCGAACATCCGCCTGGCGCGCCCCGAGGCTACACTGGAAGAAATCGTGGCAGCCTCGCAGCGGGCGCATGCCCATGAGTTTATCCTGAACTTACCCCAGGGATATGATACGGTGATTGGCGAGCGGGGGGCGCGCTTAAGCGCGGGGCAGGCACAACGCATCGCTCTGGCGCGGGCGTTTCTCAAAGACGCCCCGCTCCTGGTGCTGGATGAAGCCACATCCAACCTGGACCCGGAGCAAGAAACGCTTATCCAGGCGGCAATTCACGATTTGATGCAAGGGCGCACCACCCTGGTGATCGCCCACCGCTTGAATACCGTTTACCGGGCAGATGTTATTTACGTCATGCAGTCCGGAAGGATCGTTGAGGCGGGCAAGCATGAGGAGTTAATCAGAGCAGGTGGATTGTATCGCCTGTCACGCGAGACCTATGCTGCTGGTGAAGGACACGACGGCAGTAGCCGCGAGCCGATGGCGGTTGAAGCTCCCCCTCCTGAGGAGGTGATTGTCACGCGCCGTCCGGATACATCAATTCAAACTGCTTCTGAACCGGAGCCAAAAATATCATCCTGGCGCGCCTTATGGCGATTGCTGGCATTGGTCTCGCCTCATTGGAACAGCATCCTGCTTTCGGTGTTGTTCGGCTTCCTGACGGTGGGCAGCGGGATTGGCTTGATGGCGACCTCGGCGTATATCATTACGGCTGCCGCTTTACAGCCCTCGATTGCGGTCTTGCAAGTGCCCATTGTGGGCGTGCGTTTTTTTGGGATCAGCCGGGGGGTGTTTCGTTACCTGGAACGTTACACCTCGCATCAGACGACTTTCATGGTTTTGTCTCGTCTGTGGGTGTGGTTTTACCAGGGATTGGAGCCCCTGGCGCCGGCGCGACTGATCGCTTATAAGGGGGGCGATCTGTTGAGCCGGGTGATCGGGGATATTGCCTCTTTAGAGAATTTTTACGTGCGCGGATTGGCGCCGCCGCTGGTGGCGATAGCGGTCGCTGGGGTGAGTTTCCTTTACCTGGTCAGTTTTTCTCCGCGCCTGGGGGTCAACTTGCTGGTGTTTTTACTGCTGGCAGGCGTCGGCGCGCCACTCCTGGGGATGTGGGCAAGCCGAGGCGCCGGTCGAAGGCTGGTGCAGGCGCGGAGTGAGCTGAGCGCCAGCCTGGTGGATGGCATTCTGGGTATGGCAGATTTGCTGGCTTTCGGTCAGGAAAGGCGGCAAACCAGTTTGGTCCATGCCCTCAACCAGAGAGCGTCGGGCTTGCAGACCAGAATGGCGGGAATCGGTGCCTTGCAGACAGCGTCGCTCACACTCCTGGCGCATCTGGCGTTGTGGGTCAGCCTTATGATCGCGATCCCGCTGGTGCGGAGCGGCGAAATCCAGGGGGTGTATCTGGCGGTTGTTGCCCTGGCGACTCTGACCAGCTTTGAGGCGGTGACCCCGCTCCCCCTGGCTGCCCAATATCTGGAAGCAAACCTGGAGGCTGCCCGCCGTTTGTTTGAGATTTCGGATGCCCCTCCCCTGATTCCAGCGCCTGCTCAACCGTTGCCGGCGCCTGGGGAAGATGCCCGGCTGAGCATTGCCCATTTGAGTTTCCGTTACCCGATTAGCTCAGGTGCAGATGCCGAAATTAACCCGGTCTATGCCTTGCAAGATTTGTCCCTTGACTTGCCGCGGGGTAAGCGCATGGCACTGGTGGGTCCGAGCGGGGCGGGCAAGACCACCCTGGTGAATGTACTGTTGCGTTATTGGGATTACCAGGAGGGGCTGATTGAACTGGACGGGGGAGAAATCCGCCGCTACGACCCAGAAGAAGTGCGCAACTGGATGGGAGTGGTGGAGCAGAATGCCTACCTGTTCAATACCACCATCCGAGAAAATTTGCTGATTGCCAGACCCGATGCCAGCGTAGAAGATATTGTTCGGGCGTGTCGTATAGCCCAGATTTATGATTTCATTCAATCCCTGCCGATGGGCTTTGAGACGCAGGTGGGCGAAGGGGGGATGCGCCTGAGTGGTGGTGAGCGTCAACGTCTTGCCATCGCCAGGGCGTTGCTGCGCCGGGCGCCGCTATTGATCCTGGATGAACCGACCGCCAACCTGGATTCTCTGGTAGAGCGCGAAGTTTTGGAAGCGATCATCCATCAAGACAGACGCACAATTTTGCTCATCACCCATCGTTTGACGGAAATGGAGCAGATGGACGAAATATTGGTGCTGAATCAGGGGAGGGTGGTTGAACGCGGTCAGCACCACGAATTGTTGCGGGCAAATGGTTTGTATCGCCGCATGTGGGATTTACAGCGTCAGATATTGGCTTGAAAGACGCTGGCTCTAAGTGATGAACTCCCCGTTTTTGTAAATCAACGCGCCGTCCAATAAAATCTGCGAGTCCTGACGCAAATCACAAATCATATCCCAGTGGATCCGACTGCGGTTTTGGCTGCCGGTCTCCGGGTAACCCGCCCCGAGCGCCATGTGGAAGCTGCCGCCAATTTTCTCGTCCAGCAAGATGCTGCGGGTGAAGCGGTCTATGCCGTAATTGGTGCCGATAGCGAACTCGCCAACATACCTGGCTCCGGCGTCGGTTTCGAGCATCTCCAGCAGGTAGTCCTGGTTGGTGGCTGCGCTGGCTTTGACCACTTTGCCTTTTTCAAATTCCAGTCGAATGCCTTCCACCACTCGCCCCTGATACACGGCGGGGTATGTGTACTGCACCCAGCCATTGACCGAATCCTCCACCGGTCCGGTATAGATTTCGCCATCGGGTAAATTGTGTTCGCCGGAGGCATTGACGAATTTGCGCCCTTTGATTGACAGGCTGAGATCAACGTGAGGACCGCGGATTTGCACCAGGTCGTGACCTTCGATTTGTTCGATGATTTGCGCCTGGTTTTGCTTGACGCCCTGCCAGTACGCCACGGGATCGGGCGTATTTTCATCGGCGTGGCAGGCGCGGAAGAAGAAATCTCGATATTCCTCCAATCCCATCTCGGCTTCCATGGCGTAGGCATTTGTGGGATATTGTGTGCTCATCCAACGCAGTGCCTTGACCGCACCCCGCGCCATCTGGGTCTCGATCAGGCTGGCGGTGGCTTTCTGGCGGCGCGCTGCCCGCACGGCAGGGACGCGGCTGAGCTGGCGCGTGTTCGCCTCCGCCCGGATTTTGAGGAGCACATCGAACTGCTCAAAGGCGATTTGATGAAATATGGGGACGAAATCCAGCAATTCGTCGCTGGCATGGGCAAACAGGAGTTCATCCTGACCGGGCAAATCGAGCAACAGGTGGGGGTATGCGCCGCGCTCCAGAATCAGACTGAACAGCTCCCGCAGAACGGGTTCGGCAAGCGGTGTGCTGGTGATGGCGACCTTGTCGCCGGGTTTGACCGCGGTTGAATGGTCAACCAGGATTTGGGCGAACTTACGGGCGCGAATATCCATCGCGATCACACTCCTGTATGGTGAGAGGTTGGGCTTGCGTCCGACGCAAGCAGGTCTGGATTATATCATGGCGGATGCGGCTCTACGAAAAACGCCCTCGCCGGGTGAGAAATCCCTGATTTTGCCATGCAGGCAGTATATAATAGGCGAGAACAACCATCTACACAGGGACCATCATGACCAATGATCATCTGATACAAAGCTACCTGCAGGAACGACTTCCCCGATACCTGGATTTGCATCGCCAGATGGTGGAGATCAACAGTTTTAGCGCCAACCCGGAGGGTGTCAACACCCTTGGCGATTACACGGCGAGCTTGTTTGCCGGTTTAGGTTTCGAGGCGGAACAAATACCCGCCGCCGATAAGCGTTATGGGAAGCACCTTTTTCTCACAAAAAAGGGCAAGGGACAGGCGCCTGTCTCGATAGCCCTGATTTCCCACCTGGATACGGTCTTCCCACCAGAAGAAGAGGTGGCGAACGCTTTCTTCTGGCGGATGGAAGATGACCGTATTTATGGACCTGGGACAGTGGACATCAAGGGTGGCACGGTGATCATCTACATGATATTGGATGCGATGCGGAAATTTTACCCCGATGTCTATGAAGCCACCGGTTTCTGGGTTTGCCTGAACGCCACCGAGGAGGTGCTCTCGGATGAGTTTGCCAGGTTGTGCCTGAAAAGATTCCCCAAAACCACGCGCGCCTGTCTGGTGTTTGAAGGCGGAACGCCTGCCGGAGAGAAATATTCCCTGGTGGTGGCGCGCAAAGGAAGGGCTACGTACAAGGTCAGCGTACAGGGGCGTTCGGCGCATGCAGGCAACAATCACCACCTGGGGGCGAATGCCCTGGTGCAGATGGCGCATACCGTCCAGAAAATTGCCGCCATGACCGATTACAAACGCCAGATCACCTTCAATGTAGGCACGATGGCGGGGGGCGTGGTGGTTAACCGCGTCCCACACAGGGCGGAAGCCGAGGTGGAGATGCGCGCCTTCTCCCCTGAGGTGTTCGAGCAGGGGGTGGCGCAGATGTTGGCATTGGATGGAAGCTCGGATGTGTCCAGCCGAGATGGTTATCCCTGCAAGGTGAAGGTAGAGTTGTTGGAGCGAACCGCCCCATTTCCACGTAACCCGGCGACCGAGTGGCTGTTTGCCATCTGGGAGCGCGCGGCTGCCAGCCTGGGGATGAGCGTTG
>FWPV01006939.1_pt1 | contig 21098 bp, 19 predicted proteins | sample 2228371 | NCBI WGS metagenome assembly FWPV01 (sample SAMEA103939776, study PRJEB20133) | metagenome | reverse complement strand
GTGTCCGGGTCTGGACCCCGCGCAGGCGGTCATGGTGGGCGATCGCGTCCATGACATCCGCGCCGCGCGGGCGGTCGGGATGCGCGCGCTCTGGGTCGGATGGGGCTATGGCCCGGACGAAGGCGGCGACGCGGATGCCGCCGTGCATCACCCTGTTGTCCAGCCGCGAGTGGCGCTGGAGTTGGCGCGGGGCTAGGCTGTCTGGCCCATGAGCGAGGGCAGCTGACGCAGCACGGCCGGCGCGATCATGGCCAAGCCAATCAGCGTCGCCGTCAGGTCGGGCGCCACAAGCAGCACCGCCGCCAGCCCCAGAAGCCAGCGTTCGTAGCCGCGGAGCGGTGCGAAGAGCCAGCCTGCGAAAGCTGCCGAAAGCATCCATATGCCGGCCATGGCGCCGGTTGTGGACAGGAAGAATTCGCCCCAGGTGAAGCCGTCGACCACGATCAGCATCGACGGCGAAAAGGCGAAGACAAAGGGCACCAGCGCCTTGCCCATGCCCAGCCGGAAGGCGGTGTTGCCGGCCTTGAACGCATCAGCGTTTGCGATACCCGCCGCGGCATAGGCGGCAAGGGCGACGGGCGGCGTGATGTCGGCCAGCACGCCATAGTAGAAGACGAAAAAGTGCGCGACCAGCGGCTGCACGCCGAGAAGCCCCAGGATCGGCGCAGCGACCGCGATCATGATCAGGTAGTTCGCCGTCGTGGGAATACCGCAGCCCATCAGCACGCAGACGACGGCCGTCATGATCAGCGTGAAGAGAAGCGTCAGCGTCGGGACGCTCATCACCTCGAACGGCAGGACGGTCAGCCAGACGCTCACGTTTTCGGCCCAGCCCGCGGCGACCGAAGTCACCATGTATGCGATCTTGAAACCCACCCCGGTCAGCGTGACGACGCCGATCACGATGCCGACCAGCGCGGCGGCGGCCGTAACAGACAGAGAGTACTTGGACCCGACGACGAAGCCGTCCCACGTTTCACGCACCGATTCGCGGATCGCGGTCATCGGGTCGTGGCGGAGGAAGTTCTGGATCACCAGGACCAGAAGGCACGAGGCGATGCCCCAGAACGCGGCGAGGTAGGGCGTCTTGCCCGACAGCAGGATCGCCACCAGCACGAACAGGGGAAGCGTGGTCAGCCAGCCTGCCTTGAAGACGACCCAGGCGACTGGCAGCTCGTCCTTCGCCAGTCCGCGCAGGCCGCGGCGGCGCGCCTCAAGGTGGACCTGAACCAGGACACCGAAAAAGTGCATGAAAGCCGGGACCAGGGCGGCGGTGAGGATCGTGGTCAGCGGCACGCCGAGGTATTCGATCATCAGGAAGGCGACCGCACCCATCACGGGCGGAGTGATCTGCCCGCCGGTGGAGCTGGCCGCCTCGACCGCCGCGGCGAAGTGCCGGGGATAGCCGATCTTGATCATGGCGGGGATGGTCAGCGATCCGGTGGTCACGGTGTTCGCGATCGAGGACCCGGAGATCGACCCAAGCAGCGCCGAAGACAGCACCGACACTTTCGCGGGTCCGCCCGAATACCGGCCTGCCAGGGCCGAGGCCAGATCAATGAAGAGCTGCCCCAACCCGATCCGTGTCGCCATCACCCCAAACAGCACGAAGTGGAACACATAGGTCGAGATTACCCCCAGCGCGGTGCCGTAGATGCCCTGTGAAGTGAGGTAGAGGTGGTTGACGATGTTCGACCAGCTGGCGCCGGGGTGGACGAGGACGCCGGGCATGGACTGACCGAAATAGGCGTAGGCAAGGAACAGAAGCGCGATCACCGGCAGGGGCCAGCCCATCGCGCGGCGCGTGGCTTCCAGCAGGACGACGATCAGGATGGTCCCCATGATGATGTCGATGGGCAGCGGCGCACCGACCCGGAAGGCCAGGTCCTCGAAGATCCACGGGACGTAGAGGGCCGAGACGACACCCGCGATGGCCAAGACCCAGTCGTAGAAGGGAAGGCCCAGCGGTGCGTAGAGGCCGGGGCGCGGGTTCTGGTCGCGGCGCAGAAGGGCAAAGGTCAGGAAGATCAGCCCCAGCGTCGTGCCCATGTGCAGGCCGCGGTGCAGCGTCGCCTGCGGGATGCCGTAGCCGGCCGTGTAGAAATGGTAGCAGGCCAGCAGGAACAGGATGCCCGATGCGACCCAGTGCATGATGCCGGGCAGCTGACGGAAGCGCACCTCGGGGTCGAACTGCTCTTCCAGCGCCTTCATCTCGGCTTCGGTCAGCGCCTCGGCGCGCTCGGTTTCCTTGGTCATGGCGCCCGCTCCCTCGCCGTCAGTCGTGCAGCGGGGCCGGTCGTCGCCGGCCCCGCGCGGATCGTTACTGGATCAGCCCCGCTTCGCGGTAGAAGCGTTCGGCCCCGGGATGCAGCGGAATTCCGATCCCGTCCAAAGCGGTGTCGAGCGTGATTTCCTTGCCCTTCTGGTGGCCGGCGTCCAGCAGACGGCGGGTATTGTCGTTCCAGAGCGCCTTCGTGATCTCATAGATCAGTTCTTCGGGCTGGTTGGCATTGGTGATCCACTGGGCACCGACGGCCAGCGACAGGACATCCGCCCCGACCCCTTCATAGGTTCCCGCTGGAACGGTGCTGGGCGCGAAGAATCCGTATTCCGCCCTGACAGCATCGGCCTCGGGCCCGGCGATCGGGACGAGCACGATGTCATGCTGGCTGGCGAGTTCCGCGATGGCGCCCGCGGGGAAGCCCCCCACGAAGAAGAACGCGTCCATCGCGCCGTCGCGCATGCGCTCGGCGGCCTGGTCCGGCTTGAGGAAATTGGCCTCGATGTCGTCCTCGGTCAGGCCCCAGGCGCCCAGGATGATCCGCGCGTCGACCAGCGTGCCCGAGCCCGGTTCGTCCAGAGACACGCGCTTGCCACGCAAGTCATCGACGCTGTCGATGCCCGCGGCAGCGCTCGCCACGAGGTGGATCGTCTCAGGGTAGAGACTGGCTATGGCGCGCAGGTCGGCGACAGGCTCGCGGCCTTCCCAGATGCCCGTGCCGGTCTGCGCCCAGGTGGCGACGTCGGATTGGGCGAATCCGGATTCGAGCGTGCCGCCAGCGATGGCGTTGACGTTGGCGACCGATCCGTTCGACGACAGCGTCGTGGCGATCAGTCCAGGCACGCCGCACGAGCCGCCTTCCTCGCACGGGCGCGAACCGGGCGGGTTCGAGATGGCGTTCGCGATCAGGCCACCGATCGGATAGTAGGTGCCGGCCGTGCCGCCGGTCCCGATGCGGAAGAACTGCGGTTCCTGCGCCGCAGCGGCCCCGGCGGTTACAAGCGCCAGCGCCGCCGCGCCGAGCGCCGAGAAATAGCGTCTGTTCATGATGGATCCTCCGTGTTGGGCTCGTGTTCTTGTGCCCGTCAGGTAACGCAAAACGGCCCCGCGATGTAAACCCTTTTCGGGCTGCGAATTTCTGAAGGGGCCATACGCCCAACACCGAAGTGGCAGCCCGGGTTCCCGCAGGTTCGGGGCGATTGCCCTTCGCTGCGACCGCCCCTATGCAAGTGCGGGCAAGGAGGTGCCCCCGATGACCGATCCCGTCGCCCTGACTGCCGACCTGATCCGCTGTCCTTCCGTCACGCCGCACGAGGGAGGCGCGCTGGAGCTTCTTCAGGGGGTGCTGGAGCAGGCGGGATTTGACTGCCGTCGGATAGACCGGGGTCGGGTGGCGAACCTCTTCGCGCGCTGGGGCGCGAAGGGGCACGCGCGGACCTTCGGCTTCAACGGGCATACTGACGTCGTGCCGGTGGGCGACGCGGCGGCCTGGACGCGCGACCCCTTCGGCGGCGAGATCGCGGGGGGCGAGATCTGGGGCCGCGGGGCCGCCGACATGAAGTCGGGCGTCGCGGCCTTCGCGGCGGCCGCTATCGACTTCGTGCGCGAGACGCCGCCCGACGGCGCCGTCGTGCTGACCATCACCGGGGACGAGGAAGGCGACGCGGTCGACGGCACCGTTGCGATCCTCGACTGGATGGAGGCCAACGGCGAACGGATGGACGTCTGCCTCGTGGGCGAACCCACCTGTCCCGAGGTCATGGGCCAGATGATGAAGATCGGCCGGCGCGGGTCGCTGACGGCCTGGCTGACCGCGACGGGGGTGCAGGGGCATTCGGCCTATCCCCATCGCGCGAAGAACCCGGTCCACGCGATGGCAGGCCTGGTGCACCACCTGGCCGGGGCGCAGCTGGACGAGGGAACGGACCATTTCGATGCGTCGACGCTGGCGGTCGTGACCTTCGATGTCGGAAACCCCGCGTCGAACGTCATTCCGGCCGAGGCGCGGGCGACCGTCAACATCCGCTTCAACGACCGTCATTCGGGGGCCAGTCTGACCCAATGGCTAAGGGAGGAGGCCGCGCGGGTCGCGGCCGAAACCGGCGTCGCCATCGCGGTCGAGGTCAAGGTCTCGGGCGAAGCATTCCTGACCCCGCCGGGACCACTGTCGGAGCTCGTCGCCCGCGCGGTCGAGGCAGAGACCGGAGTGCGCCCCGAGCTTTCGACCTCGGGCGGCACTTCGGACGCGCGCTTCGTCAAGGACCACTGCCCTGTCGTCGAGTTCGGTCTGGTCGGAAACACGATGCACAAGGTCGACGAACGCGTGGCGGTCGAGCATATCCACCAGCTGAAGTCGATCTACGCCCGCATCCTGTCGGACTATTTCGCCTGAGTCTCTGCGCCTGAGCCGTGGCCGATAAACCGCGCGTCAGGGCATGCGTGGCGTTGACATTCGAGTTCCAGCGTCGAATGCCCAATGCCCAGTCCAGCCAGTCGTGCGCGCAAGGCCACCTTGATCGCTTCGGCATCCGCCCAGCGCCCCTCGCGCAGGACGACATGAGCCTCGACCGCGGGGTGGTGCTCCTCCATCTGCCAGAGGTGGAGGTGGTGGACGTCCACGACACCGTCCTCGGCAAGCATCTCCTTGGCCACGGAGTCCGGCGACAGGCCCGGCGGAGTGCCCAGCATCAGGAGGCGGATGACCTCGCCCACCTCGGAGAGCGCATGCCAGAGGATGTAGGCCGCGATCATCAGCGTCACCACCGGGTCGACCCAGGTCCAGTCGTACAGGATCACCAGGGTGCCTGCGGCGATGACCCCGACCGACGCCAGCGCATCGGCCAGGTTGTGCAGGAAAGCCGCGCGGATGTTCATCGAGGACTTCGACATCCGCCAGGTCAGCGCGGCGGTGACCAGGTCGATCACCAAGGCGATGGCCGCGAGGACCACGACGATCCAGCCCGCGATGGGCTGGGGATCGTAGAGCCGCTGCACGCCTTCGGCGGCCAGCCAGGCCGCGATCAGGATCAGCGTGGTGTAGTTGACCAGCGCCGCCACGGTCTCGGCCCGTGCATAGCCGAAGGTCATCGTGGCGTCGGCGGGGCGGCGGGCGATGCGGCGGGCGGCGAAGGCGATGACCAGCGAAACCGCGTCCGACAGGTTGTGGATGGCGTCCGCGATCAGCGCGAGACTGCCGGACAGAACCCCGCCGAAGATCTGCGCAACTGTCAGGCCAAGGTTGACCACCACCGCCGCTGCAAGGCGCCGGTCGCCGGTTCCGGCATCGGCGTGCGCGTGGCCGTGGTGGTCGTGGGGCATCAACCCAGGCCGGCCTCGGCCGCGATCTCTGCCCGGGACTTCCGCGCGCGCTCGGTCGCCGACTTCAGCTGCCCGCAGGCGGCCATGATGTCCTCGCCCCTGGGCGTCCGGATTGGGCTGGCGTAGCCCGCCTTGTAGACGATGTCGGCGAAGGCCTCGATCCGCTCCCAGTCGCTGCGCTCGTAGGGGGCGCCGGGCCATTCGTTGAACGGGATCAGGTTGATCTTGGCCGGGATGCCGCGGATCAGCCTGACCAGGCGCCGGGCATCCTCGTCGCTGTCGTTCACGCCCTTCAGCATCACATATTCGAAAGTGATCCGCTCGGAGTTCGACAGCCTGGGGTATTCCCGAAGCGCGTTCAGCAGCGACTCGATGTTCCAGCGCCTGTTGATCGGAACAAGCTTGTCGCGCACCTCGTCGGTCGTCGCGTGGAACGAAACGGCCAGCAGGCAGCCGGTTTCCTCGGCCGCGCGGGCGATCTCGGGGACGACGCCCGAGGTCGACAGCGTGATGCGGCGGCGCGAGAGCGCGATCCCCTCGCCGTCCATGACGATCCGCATGGCGTCGCGCACGGCTTCGAAATTGTAGAGCGGCTCGCCCATGCCCATCAGCACGATGTTCGACAACAGGCGCGGCCCGTCTTCGCCCGACCCGACGCCGGGTTCGGGCCATTCGCCCAGGTCGTCTCGCGCGAGCATTACCTGCCCGACGATCTCGCCCGCCGTCAGGTTGCGCACAAGCTTCTGGGTGCCGGTGTGGCAGAACGAACAGGTCAGGGTGCAGCCCACCTGAGAGGAGATGCAGAGCGTGCCGCGATCCTCTTCCGGGATGTAGACGGTTTCGACCTCGTGCCCGCCCGCGATGCGGACCAGGTACTTGCGCGTTCCGTCGGCCGAAACCTGTTTAGACACGATCTCGGGCAGGTCGAGCGTGAAGTGCTCGGCGAGCTTCGCTCGGTAGTCCTTGGCAAGGTTCGTCATCGCGGCGAAGTCCCGCACGCCCCAATGGTAGACCCATTGCCAGATCTGGCCCACGCGCATCTTCGCCTGCTTTTCCGGCGTCCCGATCGCCAGCAGTGCCTCGCGCAGCCCTTCTCGGGTGAGTCCTATCAGGTTCACCTTGCCGCCCTCGGGCAGCTTGCGGGGAATGGTCAGCACGTCCTGCGTGATCGGGGCGGTCATGGTCGCGATCCTGTAGGGAAGAGGCAGCGTATACACAAGGATACGCGGGAAGGGAACAGGAGGCCACGAGTTGTTGCAAAGGTTGAGCGGGCCGCGTAGTGGCGCTATCCAAGTTGACCAAGCAGTTTCATTGCGGAGTTCTCCATGCAGGAACAAGACGACCCTTCCGCAGATCCGGTCACCAAAGAGTCCGCTGAAGATGCGCGCCGCATGGCGGTTCCTTTGCTCGCCATCCTCCTGATGTTGGCGCCGCATCTCTACTTCGGAGCGGTCGCCTCGGACGCTCACTTTGCCTGGCGCATGCAAGACGACGCCTTCTACTACATCGAAACCGCGCGGAACTTCGTGCACCTAGGCTGGCCCACGTTCGACACGATCAATCCGACCAACGGGTTCCATCCCCTGTATTTCTTGCTCGTCGCGGGGCTGGCGGCATTCCTTTCGTTGGATTTCTACCTCAACGGTGTCTACCTGATGCACGTGGCCCTTGTTGGCGCTGCAGCGGTCAAGATCGCGTTCCTGCTGCGGGGGCTTTCACCATGGGCCCTTGCTGCCCTCTTGGCCCTGTTCCTAAGCGAAGCGTGGCTTAAGCTTATCTGGTTCAACGCAGGTATGGAGAGCACCCTTGCCTTCGTCGCAGCGATCTTCTTCTTCGACGCTTGGTATCGCAGCTGTCGCGAGGGTTTCCTGAGCGTCAGCAATAACCTTACCTTCGCGGCGTGGTCGGCCATCCTCATGCTGTCGCGCCTCGACACGATCTTGATCGTCGTTCCTGCGGCGCTTGCGGCTGCTCTCTGGGTAGCGGCAACCATGCCCTTGCGCCGCATTCCCCATGCGTATCTTGGGCTGTTCGGCGTTCCCGTGGTCGCCTGCGGAATCTACCTAGCGACCAATCTTGCCTTTACAGGTCACCTGACACCGATAAGCGGAACCGTCAAATGGGCGTCGGGTATGCCGTTCGAGGTTTCATTGCGGACCATCACGCACGACTTCAAGGACGCCTTCACGTTCTCGGCAGCGATGCCTCTTGCCGTTGCGGTCGTTGCGCTTGCAGCAGGTGCCCTGCGCTTTTTCGGCGGGAACCGACCTTTGGGAGCCGCGCTGGTCGTCTCGGCAATCGGAATCCTGTCTTACTATCTCTACCTCCGGTTCGGCGCCCGCAACGCGTTCAACTGGTACCTGGGCGCGTGCAGCGGCGGGGCAAGCTGGGCGATCGCGGTGATGATTGCGAACAGCTCTAAAGATCGGATTCGTACACAATCAACCTGGCTCACCAAGATCATTGCCTCAGCCCTCGTCTTGGTCGTGGCGGTTAATACAGCCAAGGACGATGCCAACCTGATCGAACGTGTGGACATCGGCGCACAGAGACATGGCCTCATGGAAATCGGGCTGAAACTGGCGGAGATCGCAGAACCGGGAGATGTCGCCGCGACCTTCGATGCAGGGAAGGTCGGTTATTTCGCTCCGATTCCGGTGGTCAACTTGGACGGCCTGGCGAACAGTCACGAGTATTTCGAGAACGTCCTTACCCCAGGACGCTTCAAGGAATATTTCGAAGAGATCGGTGTGACCTACTTCCTTTTGCGCGCCGATGAGTCGAGATTCGGCAGCGACGTCATCGAGGGAACCTATCAGGAGGTAACCTTTCCAGACGACCCGAGGATCGTCCTGCAGCGTTCGAGCGAGATTTTCCGCCTGCGGGTGCCAGAGGGTTTCCTGGTGATCGCATACCGCTACCCGCCCAAACGTTGACGGCTCGCCTACTCCCGCGCCCTCAGCACTTGGGCCGGCCGCGCGGCCAGCGGACGCCAGGCAAAAGCAAATCCGGCCAGAAGCGTGGCAAGCGCGCCGCCCGCGACGATCATCACTGCCGAAACGGGTTCGAACACATAATCGCCCTCCATCACGAAGCGCATGACCGCCCAGCCTGCGATACCCCCCGCCGCGATGGCGACCACCCCCGCGACCGCGCCCAGCATGGCCGAGCGCAGCGCGAAGTAGGCGAGGATCTGCCCGCGCGTGGCCCCCACGGTCTTGAGCACCGCGGCTTCGAAGACGCGTGCCTTCTCGCCCGCCGCTGCGGCCCCGATCAGCACGATCACCCCGGTCACCAGCGTCGCCGCCGCGCCATAGGTGATCGCACCCGCAATGGCTGACAGGATACCCGCCACCCGGTCGATCGCATCCCGGACCCGGATGGCCGTGATGTTGGGATAGGCCGAGGCCAGATCGCGCAGGATCCCGGCCTCCGAGGCGTCGTCGGCATAAATGGTGGCAATGAAGGTATGCGGCGCGCCACGCAACGCCGAGGGGTTCATCGTCATCACGAAGCCGATCCCGGCGGTCGAGAAATCGACCTCGCGGAAGCTGGTGATCTCGGCCTCGATGTCGCGGCCGAGGATGTTGACAGTGATCATGTCGCCCAGGTTCAGGCCCATCTCCTCGGCCTCCTCGGCGGCGAAGCTGACCTGCGGCGGGCCGTCGTAATCCTCGGGCCACCAGGTTCCAGCGGTGACGGTGGTCGTCTCGCCCGGGCGATCGGCATAGGTCACGCCCCGGTCGCCACGGACCACCCAGTGGTCGCCCACAACGTCGCGCGCAGGCTGGCCGTTGATCCGCGTCAGCACGCCTCGAAGCATCGGTGCGGTCTCGACCCGCTCGACCCCGGAGTCGCCTTCGACCCGGGCCAGGAAACCCTCCATCTGATCGGGCTGGATATCGACGACGAAGTAGGACGGCGCCACGTCGGGCAGTTCCGTCGCGATGGCGTTCCTCAGGTTCCAGTCGATCTGTCCGACCGCCGCCAGAACCGACAGCCCAAGCCCCAGCGACAGCACGACCGACGTCGCCTCGTTCCCGGGACCGCCCACGGCGCCCAGCGCAAGCCGCAGCGCCGTGCGCCCGCGCACCGCGTGCGCCTGCGCTGCCAGTCGCGCAAGCCGGCGCGCTCCGGCCGCGGCCAGCACGAGCAGCATCAAGGCCCCGATCACCCCGGCTGCCGCCCAGAGAGTGAGGTCAGGCACGCCGGAAAACCACGCCGCCGCCCCCACCAGGACCGCCAAGAGCAGCGCTGTCGCGACCAGGTAGCGGACCCGCGGAAGGCCGCGGGACTGCCCGCCGGCGTCGCGGAACAGCGCCGCGGCGCGAACCTCCTCGGTCCGCGCAAGCGGCCAGAGCGTGAAGATCAGGGCCGTCAGCGCCCCGTAAAGCGCGGCCTCGGCAAGCGGGCCCGGATGCACCGCGAACTCGGCCGGAACAGGAAGGCGCGCCTCGATCAGCGGGGCGAAGATCATGGGCAGCGCCGCGCCCAGCAAGAGACCGATGACGATGCCGATGGCCGACAGGGCGCCGATCTGGAGGAAATATGCTGCGAAGATCGTCCGCCCCTCTGCCCCCAGCGTCTTGAGCGTTGCGATCACGCCGACCTTGCCGTCCAGGTAGGCCCTGACCGCCGCCGACACACCGACCCCGCCGACTGCCAGCCCGGCAAGCCCCACCAGCACCAGGAATGATCCCAGCCGCTCGACGAAGCGCGCCACGCCCGGCGCACCGTTCCGCGCGTCGCGCCACCGCATGCCGGTGTCGCGGAACAGCCCCTCGGCCTCGGCCTCCAGCACGGCGAGGTCCGCGCCCTCGGGGAGGGCCAGGCGGTACTTCGTCTCGAACAGCGTTCCCGGCCCAAGAAGCTGCGAACCTGCCAGCGCCTCGGTCCGCACGATGGTTCGCGGCCCCAGGCCGAAGCCGTCGCCCGCCGCATCCGGCTCTCGCGCCAGGATCGCGGTCAGGCGGAACTCCTGCGTACCGAGGCGAAACGTGTCCCCCGGCGCGATCCCCAGCCTGTCGGCAAGAACACGCTCCATCACCCCGCCGGGAAGGCCGCCTTCTCCGTCGAGAGCTGCAGCCAGCGGCATTTCCGGTTCCAGCCGGACCGTCCCCTTCAGCGGATAGGCGCCGTCCACGCCCTTGACCTGTGTCAGCCCCCGTTCGTCCTCACCGTCGCGCGCCACGACCGCCATCGATCGGAAGTCCACGACTTCGGACACCGCCACGGAGTTGCGATCCATCCACGCGCGTTCTTCGTCCGAGGCATAGCGATAGGTGAAAGTCATCTCCGCATCGCCGCCCAGAAGAACCGCCCCCTCGCGCTCCAGACCAGCCTGAATCGACACGCGCACTGATCCCACGGCCGCGATGGCCGCGACTCCCAGCGCAAGGCAGGCGAGAAACACCCTGAACCCGCGGAGCCCGCCGCGAAGCTCGCGCCGCGCGATCAGAAGGGCCGGGCTCATGGCCTGCCCCCTTCCCCGCATTGCAAATCCTCCCGTGGGAGCGCGAGGGGGTGGCAGACCCCCTCGCTCCGACGCTCGCCGCTCATTCCGCCGCCCTCCGCAGGGCCGCCTCGGCCACGCGCCCGTCCATCAGCCGCACCACGCGGTCACAGCGGTCGGCCAGTTCGGGCGCATGCGTTACCAGGACCAGTGTCGACCCGTGCCTCTCCTGAAGCCCGAACAGCAAGTCCATGATCGCCTTCCCGTTCGCGCCGTCGAGGTTCCCTGTCGGCTCGTCTGCCAGAAGGATCACCGGGCGGGGCGCGGCGGCACGGGCCAGCGCGACGCGCTGCTGCTCGCCGCCTGACATCTGCGCCGGGTAATGGTCCATCCGGGCGCCCAAACCTACAGCGCGCAGTTCCTCCGCCGCGCGGTGAAAGGCGTCGGCATGCCCTGCCAGTTCCAGCGGCGTTGCCACGTTCTCCAGCGCCGTCATCGTCGGGATCAGGTGGAAAGACTGGAACACCACGCCCATATTCCTCCGGCGGAAGCGGGCCAGCTGGTCCTCGTTCATCGCGGTCAGGTCCTGGCCCATGGCCCGGACCTCGCCCCCGGTGGCGCGTTCCAGCCCGCCCATGAGCATGAGGAGCGACGACTTGCCCGATCCCGAAGGCCCGATCAGCGCCAGGCTCTCGCCTCGCCGGACTTCGAGCGTGATGCCGTGGAGAATCTGCACCGGCCCGGCATTGCCCGACAGTGTGAGCCGGGCGTCGTTGAGCGAGAGGATGGGGTCCGTCATGCCTGCCTTCCGTGATCTTGCCTCAGGGGCATATGGCGCGTTTCGCCGCGCCCGCAACCTTGCGCTTGCAGTCGCGTTCGCCGCGGTCCCCGCCTGGGCGCAGCCGGTGACGATCGCGGCGCTGGGCGACAGCCTGACGCAAGGCTACGGCCTGCCACCCGAGGACGGGCTGGTCCCCCAGCTCGAGGCCTGGCTGCGCGAAAACGGAGCCGAAGCTTCGGTGCTCAATGCCGGGGTCTCGGGCGACACGACGGCGGGGGGGCTGTCGCGCGTCGGGTGGACGCTGACGCCCGACGTGGACGCGATGATCGTCACACTGGGCGGGAACGACCTACTGCGCGGGATCGACCCTGCGGCGAGCCGCAAGAACCTGTCCGGCATCCTTGCCGCCGCGCGGGACGCGGGCGTGCCGGTCCTTCTGGTCGGGCTCGAGGCGCCGGGCAACTACGGCCCCGACTACAAGGCCGAGTTCGAGGCGATCTACCCCGACCTCGCCGCCGAGTACGGCGCGCTCTACGTCCCCAACTTCCTTGCCCCGATCTCCGACAGGCTGGAGCAGGGCGACGCGCTGGACCTGATGCAGCCCGACGGCATCCACCCCAATGCCGAGGGGGTGAAGCTGATCGTCGAAGCGCTGGGTCCCCGCGTGCTGGAGTTGATCCAGCGCGTCGATCAAGGGGCTTGAATGAAAATCGTTGCAAATGCATTGATCTTCCCGCCACGTCCTGTCTAACTGGCCGCGAAGAGCCACTGGGGAGCCGACGATGCGAAGCTGGGTCAGCGCGGCCAACGATTCCGACTGCGACTTCCCGCTTCAGAACCTGCCCTACGGCGTGTTCTCGACCGAGGGCACCGAACCGCGCTGCGGAGTGGCAATCGGCGACATGATCCTCGACGTCGCCGCGCTGGAGGAGGAGGGCCTCGTCACCCCAGGCCCTGATCCGGTCTTCGAACTTCCCGCCTGGAACGACTTCATGGACCTCGGCCCCGGGGCCTGGACCGCCTTCCGCACAAGGTTGACCGAACTTCTGGCCGAAGGCTCGCCCGACCGCGCAGCGATCGAGCCCCACCTCGTCCCGATGGCGGGCGCCCGTATGCACATGCCGGTGGCCGTCGCGGGCTACACCGATTTCTACGCCGGCCGCCACCATGCGTTCAACGTCGGCACCATGTTCCGCGGCCCCGAGAACGCGTTGCCGCCCAACTGGCTGTCGATCCCAATCGGCTACAATGGCCGTGCCTCCTCCGTCGTCGTCTCGGGCACGCCGGTCCGCCGGCCCTGGGGTCAGATCAAGCCGCCCGACGCCGACCTGCCGGTTTTCGCCCCCTCGCGCCGCTTCGACTTCGAGCTGGAGCTGGGCGCGATCGTCGGCCAGCCGTCGGATGGCATGGTGTCGGTGGCACAGGCCGACGCGATGATCTTCGGCTTTGTCCTCCTGAACGACTGGTCCGCGCGCGACATCCAGGCTTGGGAATACCAGCCGCTCGGCCCCTTCCAGGCCAAGGCGACGGCGACCACGATCAGCCCCTGGATCGTCACGAAGGCTGCGCTCGACCCGTTCCGAGTCTCCGGCCCGCCGCGCGAGCGGCCGCTGCTGAACTACCTGCGGGAACCGGGGCCGATGCTCTACGACATCGCGCTGTCCGTCGACCTGACCCCCGCGGGTGGCGCGCCGGCGACCATCACCCGAACCAATGCGCGGGAACTCTACTATTCCGCCGCACAACAGCTGGCGCATCACACCACCTCGGGCTGCCCGATGGAGGTGGGGGACCTGCTGGGCTCCGGCACGATCTCCGGCCCGGAGCGCGACAGCCGCGGGTCGCTTCTAGAACTCAGCTGGGGCGGGAAGGAGCCGCTGACGCTGCCGTCCGGCGACACGCGGAGCTTCCTTGAGGATGGCGACACCCTGACGCTCCGCGGCCATGCGCAGGGCGACGGCTATCGCATCGGCTTCGGCACCTGCGCGGGCACGGTCCTGCCCGCCCATGCCGACCCGGTGGGGGCCGGCCCGTGACGCTAGCCTGCCGACTGCCACTCCAGAACCGCGTCGAGCGGCCAGAGCAGCATCAGGATGTTCAAGGCCAGCCCGTCGCGGATGACGAAGGCAGTCAGCACCTCGAAACCCGCGACCACGGCCACGCTGGCCCAGACCGGGATCACCCGCGCCAGCCAGAAGCCCGCCACCATCGCGAAGATGTCGGCGACGGAGTTGATGACGCTGTCGCCGAAATAGTCCAGCGAGACCGTCACCCCGCGATACCGCTCGATCAGGGCGTCGGTGTTCTCGACGATTTCCCAGGCGCATTCGATTGCCGTGGCCAGCGCCAGTCGCCAGCCGAACGAAAGTCGCGCCGCCACCGCCGACAGGCCCCAGTAGAACAGGATGCCGTGCAGGATATGAGAGGGCGTGTACCAGTCGCTCAGGTGCTGAGAATTCTCGGGACTCATCGTCTGACCGTGCCACAGCTTGACATGGCCGCATTCGCAGATGGGCACCCGCCCCATCGCCAGAAGCACCAGCGCGGTTGCGGCGATCAGGGCCAGGACGACAAGGTAAGGGCGCAGATCGCGGGTCATTGGCGCGAAAGGACCACGGCCAGCTCTCCGCGTCCATGGAGGATTTCGTGACCCGCTATCTGGGCTACATCGCCATGAGCCTCGACGCCCGGATCGCCGATGCCGACGGCGGGCTGGGCTGGCTCGATTCCTTCGGGGGCGAGGGCGACTTCGGCTATGCCGATTTCTACGCCGGCATAGACGCGCTGGTGATGGGCCGCGCGACCTTCGACGCGATCGCCGGGCATGACTGGCCCTACGCGGGCAAGCCGGCCTTCATCGTGACCTCGGGGCAGCCCGGCCCACTTCCCGATGGCGCACACGCCGTGCCGCCAGACTTTCCCGCGCTTCGCCGCCGGATCGAGTCCGAGGGGCACGACCGCGTCTGGATCGTCGGTGGCGGACGGACACAGCGCGCCGCACTGGACGCGGGCATGTTCGACGAACTCAGGCTGTTCCTCATGCCCGTTCTTCTGGGCGGCGGCCCGATGGTGTTCGCCGGCGGCGGCATGGTCGGCGCACGCCTTCTGGCCGAAAAGGTCTGGCCGAAAGGCGTCATCGAGCTTCATTATGAATTCGGGTAGGGAGGGGACATGGCCAAGGCCTTCGCGTCGCAGGGCGACCTGAGCGAGAAGCGGATCAGCTTCACCGAGATCGGTTCGGATCTTTATGCCTTCACGGCCGAGGGCGACCCGAACTCGGGGGTCATCATCGGCGACGACGCCGTGATGGTGGTCGAGGCGCAGGCGACCCCCCGCCTTGCCCGCAAGGTCATCGACTGCATCCGACAGGTCACCGACAAGCCGATCACCCATGTCGTGCTGACCCATTACCACGCCGTCCGCGTGCTGGGCGCCTCGGCCTTCGGGGCGGGGCAGGTCGTGATGGGGGAAAAGGCCCGCGCCATGGTTGCCGAGCGGGGGGCGGAGGACTGGGCCAGCGAATTCGCCCGTTTCCCCCGCCTGTTCCAGGGGCATGAGGAGATCCCGGGCCTGACCTGGCCCACGACGACGTTCACCGACCGGATGACCGTCTATCTCGGCAAGCGGCGGGTGGACCTTATGCACCTTGGCCGGGCGCACACGGCGGGCGACATCGTGGTCTACGTGCCGGATGCCAACGTGATGTTCACCGGCGACATCGTCGAATACCACTCGGCCTGCTACTGCGGCGACGGGCATTTCCACGACTGGCCCGCCACACTGGAACGCATCCGCGGCTTCGGCCTAGACGCTATCGCGCCGGGCCGGGGCGACGCGCTGATGGGGCGTGAGCGGGTGAACGCCGCGCTGGATCTGACGGGCGATTTCGTCCGCTCGACCTACCGCCCCGCGGCCCGCGTCGCTCTGCGCGGCGGGTCCCTGAGGGAGGCCTGGGACGCCGTTCGTGCCGAATGTGACCCCAAGTTCGCGGATTTCGCGATCTACGAACACTGCCTGCCCTTCAACGTCGCCCGCGCCTATGACGAGGCGCTGGACATCGACACGCCGCGCATCTGGACGGCCGACAGGGACAGGAAGATGTGGGAGGCCTTGCAGGGATGAACACCTTCGCGCTCCTCGCCCGGAACAATGCGTGGGCCAACCATCGCCTTCTGGCCGCGCTTGAAGACCTCGCTCCGGGCGAGTGGGAGGCGCCGCGCACCGGCTTCTTCCCGTCGATAAGGGCGACGATGGAGCATATCCACGCGATCGACCTCTACTACCTCGACGCGGCTACCGAAGGCGGGAGGGGGCCGGCGACGTTCCGCGAGGCGCCGGGGTTCCGCTCGGCCGCGGAGATGCGCCCCGCCCAGACGGCCGTCGACCGGCAGCTGGTGGAGTTCTGCGAGGGGCTCACGGGCGACCTCTCGCGATCCGTCGTCACCGATCGGGGCGACGCTGGGCGTGTCTCCGAACGGCTCGACAGGCTGCTTCTTCACCTCTTCCAGCACCAGATACACCATCGCGGTCAGGTGCACGCGATGGTGTCGGGCACCTCGCTGACGCCTCCGCAGCTGGACGAATTCTTCCTCGACTTCGATCGCCACCCCAGTGCGGAGGATTTCCTGTGAAATACGGACCCACACACGGCGAGTTGATCTTCCGGCTGGTGTTCTCGCTCGCGGGGCTGGCCTTCATGGGTGTCGCTCTGGCGATCCACGGAGTGCCGTCAGGACCTGCCTTCCTCGAGGTCGGGCTGCTGGCCGGGGGCTTCTTCGGGGGCACGGCCGTATGGACCGCGCGGAAGCTGCTGAAGACCCCCAAGGACTGACGTGATGCCCTACGACTACAAGCCCTTTCCCTACCGCGCTCCGCCCGGTCTAAAGGCGCCCGAGGCGCGGCACGGCGCGGTGATCGTCGGCGCGGGTCCGGTCGGGCTTGCTCTGGCGCTCGAACTTGCGGCGCTGGGGCAGCCTTCGGTCGTGCTGGATGACAACGACGTCGTGTCGGTCGGCAGCCGCGCGATTTGCTGGTCGAAGCGATCGCTGGAGATCCTCGATCGGCTCGGCGTCGCGGGGCGGATGGTCGAAAAGGGCGTGACCTGGAAGGTTGGTCGCACCTTTCACCGCGACGCCGAGGTCTTCGCCTTCGACCTTCAGCCCGAGGCAGGCCACAAGATGCCAGCCTTCGTGAACCTTCAGCAGTATTACGTCGAACAGTATCTGGCCGAAGCCGCACTGGCGAACCCGCTGATAGACCTGCGTTTCAAGAACCGCGTCACGGCCATCGAACAGAACGCCGACCGCGCCATCGTCGAGATCGCGACGCCCGACGGCGAATACGCGCTGGAGGCCGCGTATGTCGTCGCCTGCGATGGCGCGCGCTCGCCTATCCGCGGGATGCTGGGGCTCGAGTTCGCGGGGGAGCTGTTCGAGGAACGCTTTCTCATCGCCGACATCGAGATGCAGGCGGATTTTCCGTCCGAACGCTGGTTCTGGTTCGAACCTTCCTTCCACCACGGGCAGTCGGCCCTCCTGCACAAGCAGCCCGACAATATCTGGCGGATCGACCTGCAACTGGGCTGGGACGCAGACCCCGAGGCCGAAAAACGGCCCGAGGTCGTGATCCCCCGGATCGAGAAGGTCGTTGGCCACGGCGACTTCCGCCTGGACTGGGTCAGCGTCTACACCTTCCAGTGCCGCCGGCTCGAGCGTTTCGTGCATGGGCGCGTGGTCTTCGCGGGCGACAGCGCGCATGTCGTCTCGCCCTTCGGCGCGCGCGGGGGGAACGGCGGGTTGCAGGATGTCGATGCGCTGGGCTGGCGGCTGGCAGCCGTCCTGGCAGGTTACGCGGAGCCCGTGGCGCTGGACGCATACGACCGCGAACGCACATTTGCGGCGGACGAGAACATCCTGAACTCTTCGCGCGCGACGCGCTTCATGACGCCGGCCGAGGGGGCCGAACGGGTGTTTCGCGACCAGGTTCTGAAGCTCGCAGCGCACGCGCCCTTCGCACGCCCGATGGTCAACTCCGGCCGGCTATCGCGGCCCTGCGTCTATCCCAGCGACGGGGCCGACGACCCGCGCCTGCCTGCGATCTCCCGCCCCGGCGCAGTCGCGCCCGACGCGCCGCAGGGCAACGGCTGGCTGCTCGAACAGCTTGGGGGCGAACCGGTACTGCTGCTCTTCGGGCGGACCCTGCCGCTCAAGCGCCCGGATATCCGCCTGTTGCGCCCGATGGACAACGACGTGACGGTGGCGCGTTACCTGGGCGAGGCGCGTAGCGCCGTCTACCTGATCCGGCCCGACCAGGTCGTCGCCGCACGCTGGATCGCGCCTTCGACCGACGACCTCGAGGATGCCGTCGTCGCCCTGTGGGAGGGCCGCGCATGACCCTGATCGTTGCACCCAACATCGCCGATCCCGACGGGTTCTATGCCGCACTCCTGGCCGCGCACCGGGGGCTGACTGAAAAGGAAAGTGCCGCGCTGAACGCGCGGCTGGTGCTGATCCTTGCGAACCACGTGGGCGACGCGCAGGTGCTGGCCGAGGCGCTGGACTTGGCCCGAAAGGCAGGCTGAGGGCGCTACTTCTCGCCCGGCGTCCCGTCGAACTTCTTCTCCAGGTCCGCCCAGCAATCGATGTAGTCGTCCTGCAATGGCGCCTCTTTCGCGGCGAATTCGGTCAGGTGCTGGGGAAAGCGCGTCTCGAACATGAAGGACATCGTGTTGTCCAGCTTGTGCGGGTCGAGCTTGCTGTTCGACGCGCCCTCGAACGCGTTCCGGTCCGGCCCGTGGGGCAGCATCATGTTGTGAAGGCTCATGCCCCCCGGCACGAAACCCTGCGGCTTCGCGTCGTACTGTCCGTAGATGTTCCCCATCAGCTCGGACATGATGTTCTTGTGATACCAGGGCGGGCGGAACGTGTGTTCGGCCACCATCCATCGTTCGCGGAACAGCACGAAATCGATGTTCGCCGTCCCCTCGACGCCCGAGGGCGCGGTAAGCACGGTGAAGATCGACGGGTCCGGGTGGTCGAACAGGATCGCGCCGACCGGGCTGTAGGTGCGCAGGTCGTACTTGTAAGCGCAGTAGTTGCCGTGCCAGGCCACCACGTCCAGCGGCGAATGGTCTATCCAGGTTTCGTGGAACTGGCCGCACCATTTGATAACCACGCGGCTTGGCGCCTCGCGGTCCTCGAAGGCGGCGACGGGGCATTTGAAATCGCGGGGATTCGCCATGCAGTTGGCGCCGATCGGGCCGCGGCTTGGAAGGTCGAACTTCTGGCCATAGTTTTCGCACACGAAGCCGCGGGCGGGGCCTTCCAGCACCTCGACCCGATAGACCATGCCACGGGGGATCAGCGCGATCTCCTTCGGTTCGAGGTCGATCACCCCAAGCTCGGTGCAGAACCTCAGCCGCCCCTCCTGCGGGACGACCAGAAGCTCGCTGTCGGCCGAGTAGAAGTATTCGTCCTCCATCGACGTCGTGACCAGATAGACGTGGCTGGCCATCCCCACTTGGGTGTTGACGTCGCCTGCCGTTGTCATCGTCCGCATGCCGGTCAGCCAGGTCAGGGCAGCGTCGGTATGCGGCACCGGGTCCCAGCGGTACTGGCCCAGGCTGATGACGTCGTCCACCACATGCGGCGCGGATTTCCAATAGGGCAGGTCGATCTTGGCAAATCGCCCGGTGTGCTTGACCGAGGGGCGGATGCGGTAACACCAGGTCCGTTCGTTCTGCCCCCTCGGCGCGGTGAAGGCCGTTCCCGACAGCTGTTCGGCATAAAGTCCGTAGGCGCATTTCTGCGGGCTGTTCTGGCCCTGCGGCAGCGCGCCGGGCAGGGCCTCGGTCTCGAAGTCGTTGCCGAAGCCGGGCATGTAGCCTTCGGTCGTGCCCTGCGGCGTGGGCGCGCGCGTCATGCCCTTGGGCAGCTTCTGGGTGTTCATCGGGGCCTCCCTCGGGAATGGCACGGATTATCGTTGCAAATGCAACGAAGTCAAGCGCACCGGGCGTAGGCCAGCGTCCCGAGCGCCGCGGCCAACGCGAAGGAGGCCAGCATCGGGAAGACGACCGTGCTCCCGAAGCCACCGAGTAGTCCCGCGGTCACGGCGGGAAGGGTGACCGAACCGATGTAGGCCGCCGCTAGGATCATCGATGCCGCGCGGTCCCCCGTCCCCAGGATGCCCGCCGCCGCGACGAAGTAGCTGGGAAAGAGGACGCCGACCGACGCGCCCGCCAACGCGAAGAAAGCGGAAGGGGGCAGGACCGAGGCCAAGGCGACCAGCACCCCGCCCGAAGCGAAGCCGAACGCCAGCAACGTCAGCGGCGCAAATCTGCGCGCCGCCCACACCAGCGACAGCCGCCCCAAGAGGAAGAACGCGAAGAACAGCGACGCGAGTTCCGCTGCGCGCGACTCGGTGATGCCGCCGCCCACCAGCGCCGTGGGGCCCAGACCAATCAGCGACACCTCGAACCCGACTGCCGCCGCACCAAGCGCCAGGATGCCGGGGCGCGACAGGAGGAGCCGGAACCCACCCGGCGCCGCCGGCGGAAGCCCTCCACCCCGCGCGAAGGGGATCAGCGCCACAGCCACCGCAGCCACCACGCCATAGGCCAGCCTCGGGTCGCCCGACAGCGCGACGAGCATGAGCGGCCCGCCGATCGCGCCGATGCCGAAGACAGCATTCAGAAATCCTACCATTGCCGGGCCATATGTGCCGTTCTCGGTCAGGAAGCGGCGGTTGAAGACGGCCGAGACGAGTCCGTAGCCCGCTCCCATGACCAGGGCGCCCAGGAAGGTCACTGCCCAGCCCGCGCCGGCGGCGATCAGGCCCGCGCCCAGCGCCAATAGCCCCAACGACTGCCGCGCGGACAGGCCACCAAAGGCCGCCCCCGCCAGAAGGCCGATAAGGCCGCCCGCATTGTGCGCGCTGACCAGAAGCCCGGCTTGCGCTTCCGACACGTCTAGAAGCCGCGCGAAGGCGGGCAGCGCCGGACCATAGATCGCCGCCGCAGCTCCGATCAGGACGAAGGTCAGGCTGCCAGACCAGAAGAGGCCCGAGCGAAGGGTTGATGACAGGTGCAAGGGGACGACTCGCGCGAGGATGCGGCTCCACCCATGGGGCGGTTTTGAGGCGCCGTCAATCTGCGGCTATTGGAGCGGACCACCGAGAGCTGCCCGGCGCCCAGGCTCTTGTCGATCAACTGGATGCCGTTGCCGTACTCGGCCGGTTGGGCCAGCAGGGTTCCGCCGGAGTTATCCGGG
>FWPV01006938.1_pt1 | contig 21100 bp, 15 predicted proteins | sample 2228371 | NCBI WGS metagenome assembly FWPV01 (sample SAMEA103939776, study PRJEB20133) | metagenome | reverse complement strand
AAAAACCCATTCGAGGCAGGGGTTTTCAAGTGTCGACGCGGCTTTGGCGCATGGCACATTTCTCGCTGTGCTCCGGATGAAGTCAGCACACGCGCCACATCACCACCGAGACAACACGATCATGGCAAATCCGTCGTCGATCTATGACGAAATGAACAGTGCCGACGGCACGGTGCGCAGTCACTACGCCGGATACAAGAAGTGGCTTGCGGAAACGCCCCCGGAGCGCATTGCCCAGAAGCGTGCCGAAGCCGACCTGGTCTTTCACCGCGTCGGCATCACCTTCGCCGTCTATGGCGAAGAATGCGGCAAGGAACGCCTGATCCCGTTCGACATCGTGCCGCGCATCATTCCGGCCCAGGAATGGAAGCAGCTCGCGGCCGGCCTGCGCCAGCGGGTCAAGGCGCTGAACATGTTCCTGAATGACGTCTATCACGACCAGGAAATCATCAAGGCCGGTCACGTGCCGGCCGAACAGATCCTGTCGAACAGCCAGTACCGCCCGGAAATGCAGGGCGTCGATGTGCCCGGCGGCATCTATGCCCACATCGCCGGGGTCGACGTGGTGCGAGCAGGTGCCGGCGAGTTCTACGTGCTGGAAGACAATCTGCGCGTGCCCTCCGGCGTGTCCTACATGCTGGAGGACCGGCGCATGATGATGCGGCTGTTCCCGGAGCTGTTCTCGCGCTACCGCGTGGCGCCGGTCGAACACTATCCGGACATGCTGCTGACCAATCTGCGCGCGGTCGCGCCGGCCGGGGTCATCGATCCGACGGTCGTCGTGCTCACACCGGGCGCCTACAACTCGGCCTACTTCGAACACGCCTTCCTCGCCCAGCAGATGGGCGTCGAGCTGGTCGAGGGGCAGGACCTGTTCGTGCGTGACGAGCACCTGTACATGCGCACCACGCAGGGACCGCAGCGCGTCGATGTGATCTACCGCCGCATCGACGACGACTTCCTCGATCCGCTCGCCTTCCGGCCCGATTCCATGCTTGGCGTGCCGGGGCTGCTGCAGGTCTATCGCGACGGACATGTCACGCTGGCCAATGCGATCGGTACCGGCGTGGCCGACGACAAGTCGATCTACCCCTATGTGCCGGACATGATCCGTTTCTACCTCGGCGAAGAACCGCTGCTGAACAATGTGCCGACCTTCATGTGCCGCAAGCCGGACGATCTGGCTTACGTGCTGTCCCATCTGGACGAACTGGTGGTCAAGGAGACGCACGGCGCAGGCGGCTACGGCATGCTGATCGGCCCGCGTGCCACGAAGGAGGAGATCGAACGCTTCCGGCAGCTCATCCTGGACACGCCGGATCGCTACATCGCCCAGCCCACGCTCGCGCTGTCCGCGTGCCCGACCTTCGTCGATGCCGGCATCGCGCCACGCCATATCGACCTTCGCCCGTTCGTGCTGTCGGGCAAGGACATCAACATGGTGCCGGGCGGCCTGACCCGCGTGGCACTGCGTGAAGGCTCGCTGGTGGTGAATTCGTCGCAGGGCGGCGGCACCAAGGACACCTGGATACTGGAGGTCTGAGAATGGAAGCCCCCACGCTCACTTCCTTCGAGCAGGGCCGGCTTTGCACAGCCGGCCCGTTCGGCAGGCGCAGCACATGTGCTGCGAAACCCCTGCCTCACCCCCGCCGAGGGGGCTGCGCTCGCCCTTGGGGCGGCCCTGCGGGCGGCGCGGAAGCGTCGCATTTTTCCTATGCGGATAACTGGATCGAGTCACCATGCTGAGCCGCACCGCAGATCACCTCTACTGGATGGCGCGCTACATTGAGCGCGCCGAAAACGTCGCCCGCATGCTGGACGTGAACTACCGCATGTCCATGGTGCCGCAGGCCGAGGGCGGCATCGACGCCGGCTGGGGGGCGACACTGTCGATCACCGGTCTGGAAGACGCTTTCCGCGCCAAGCACAGTGCGGCCACGATGGAATCGGTGCTCGAATTCATGGTGTTCGACGGCACGAATTCGTCGTCGATCATGAGCTGCCTGCGCATGGCACGGGAAAACGCCCACGCGGTGCGCGGCACCATCACATCGGAAATGTGGGAAACCACCAACGATACCTGGCTCAAGATGCGCGACTACCCGCGCTGGAAACTCGCCGGCAGCGAAATCGGCGAATTCTTCGAATGGGTCAAGTTCCGCTCGCACCTGTCGCGCGGCGTCACGCTGGGCACCATGCTGCGCGACGAGGCGTTTCACTTCATCCGCCTCGGCACCTTCCTCGAACGGGCCGACGCGACCGCGCGCTTCATCGACGTGAAGTACCACATGCTGGTCGACGGCGCGGCGCCGCCCGATACCGCCGCCGATTACTACCAGTGGAGCGCACTGCTGCGCTCGGTGTCGGCATTCGAGGTGTATCGCAAGGTCTATCGCGACCTGATCACGCCGGTCAAGGTCGCCGAACTGCTGATCCTGAATGACCAGATGCCGCGCTCGCTGCGCACCAGCATGGTCGAGGTGTTCGAAAACCTGAATGCGCTGTCGAACTATCGTTCGAGCGAAACCGAAAGGCGAGCTGGCGAACTGCAGGCCAGCCTGAAGTTCGGTCGGATCGAGGACGTGTTCGCGCGTGGCCTGCACGAATACCTGACGCAGTTCATCGTACGGGTCATCGATCTGGGCAACCGGGTGTCCGAAGACTTCCTGGTGCCGATGTCGTCAAGTTGATCTCCCCTCGGGGGCGGGCCTGCGTCCGTCCCCGAGGGGGCCAGGTCGTCCCGGGGCGGGCCGGCGACGAGTTGACGACCCCTTGGGCCGGTCTGCGTCCGTCCCGCCCCCCGAGGGGGTAAGTCGTCCTTGGGGGCGGCCCGGCGGCGACTTGTCTGCCGAAATCAGAGGAGATAACCATGCTGCTCGACATCCGCCACGAAACCACGCTGCGCTACACGCGGCCGGTGCAGTACAGCATCCAGCAACTGCGACTGACGCCGCGCGAGGATTCGACCCAGCGAGCGCTGGCCTGGAAGGTTCAGGCGCCGGGCAGCGCACGTCGCTCGATCGATGCGCATGGCAATGTCGGCCACCTGCTGACGCTTGACCGCCCGCACAGCGAGCTGTCCATCCTGGTCAGCGGGACGGTTCGCATGACCGACGATGCGGCGTGGATGCCGCGCGATGCGGGCACGCTGTCGCCGCTGTCCTATCTGGCGACCAGCCGCCTGACGGAAAGCGACGAGCAGGCCCATGCGATGGCGGCCACCCATCTTCGCGCGCGACGCGACACCGTCGGCGAACTGCTCGATCTGAGCGGCGCGGTATGCGGGGCGGTGCGCCACCAGCCGGAATGCGTGCCGCCGGCAGGTGCCGCCAGTGCATTCGAAGCCGGGCGTGGCTGCGGCGCCGACATCGCGCATGCCTTCATCGCCTGCTGTCGTGCCGCCGGCTTGCCGGCGCGGTTCGTCAGCGGCTATCTGGTCGATGCTGCCGGGGAATGGGCTGCGCCGCACACCTGGGTCGATGTCTGGCTGGCCAGCGGCCCGGCTGCCGGTGGCGAAGCCGGCTGGGTGAGTGTCGATGTGCTCGAACGGTCGCTGGCCGGGCAGGGCTACTGCCGGCTGGCGGTCGGTCGAGATCATCTGGACGCCTGCCCGGTGCGTCTGAGCGACACGGCTGACCATGCCGTGATGACGGTGACGCGGGTGTCCGTACACCGCCACTGAGCGGATGTCCTGTGCAGGCGGCTTCGCCCGGTTGTGGCTTTTCGGGCTGCATTGCGCACAGGCCCGCCGACACGGATAACATTCCTCTCCCTTACCTGCCGGAACTTCTGCCATGACTTACTGCGTGGGCATGCTGCTCGACGCCGGGCTGGTCTGCCTGTCAGATTCCCGTACCAATGCGGGGGTCGATCACATCAATACCTTCCGCAAGATGAATGTATTCGAGCGCGCGGGCGAACGTGTGCTTGTGCTGATGAGCGCCGGAAATCTCGCGGTCACGCAGACGCTGGTGAGCCTGTTGCGCGAGCGCCTGACCACCGACGGCCCCAACCTGCACACCGTGGCGAACCTGTTCGAAGCGGCCCGCCATGTCGGCGACTGCCTGCGCGAGGTGTATGCGCGCGACGCCGATGCCCTGCAGGAATTCGGCATCGAATTCAACGCGTCCTTCATCCTGGGCGGTCAGATTCTCGGCGAGGTACCGCGGCTGTTCCAGATCTACTCGGCCGGCAACTTCATCGAGGCGACACGCGACACGCCTTACTTCCAGATCGGCGAGGCGAAGTACGGCAAGCCCATCATCGACCGCGTCATCCGTCCGGAAACCTCGCTCGACGAGGCGGCCAAGTGCGCGCTGATCTCGATGGATTCGACGATACGGTCCAACCTGTCGGTCGGACTGCCGCTCGACCTGCTGGTGCTGCGGCGCGACGGTCTCAAGGTGTGCTCCAGCCTGCGCATCGATGCCGACAACGCCTACTTCGAAATGATCCGCAGCCGCTGGGGCGAAAGCCTGCGCGAAGCCTTCCACGCGCTGCCCTCGCCGGACTGGATACCGGGCTGAGGTCGCGTCGGGCCTGCCGCGAAGCGGCGAACCACGCGTCGCATCGCGCGGGACCATTGTTCTTCCGGGCATTTCCCCCGGCCTGCCCGCAAAGCTAAAGGTTCCCGCGAGGCCGTCGTTAATCCGGATTCCAACCACGAACCTGTCCGGAGCATGTCCGCTCGAGCCGACTGGCATTGCGCACGCGCAAGCGATGTGTGCGTCACGCCGCGTACCCCGATGATCCGGGGGTTGCGAGGTGTTCTGTACTTTCTGCTGTGTCTGGTCGCTTCAGGCGTTGCGTGCATGGCTGCGGCGCGCGCGGCCGACCTGCCTTCCATTGCGTTGCACTACGGCAAGCAGGCGCCGCTGGCCTCCCTGAAGGCGTTCGACATTGCGGTGGTCGAGCCCGACCACGGCTTCGATCCGGTCGCTTACCGTGCCGGCAAGGCTGAAGGTACCGGCAGCGAACTGTTCGCCTATGTCGCCGTCGGCGAAGTGCATCCGTCGCGCGGCTACGCCTCACGCATCCCGGCTGCGTGGCGCATCGGCAGCAATGCAGACTGGCAGTCCATCGTGATCGATCAGGCGCAGCCGGACTGGCCGGCCTTCTTCGCCGAACAGGTCATCGCACCGCTGTGGGCGCGCGGCTACCGCGGCTTCTTTCTCGACACGCTCGATTCCTACCACCTGGTGAAGAATGCTGACCCGGCGGCGCAGCAGGCCGGCCTGGTGGCGGTGATCCGCCTGATGCGCACGCGCTTTCCGGGCATCCGCCTCATCATGAACCGCGGCTTCGAACTGCTGCCCGCGTTGCGCGGCGAGGTGTTCGCCGTGGCGGCCGAATCGCTCTATCGCGGCTGGGACGCGAAGAAGAAACGCTATGTCGAGGTGTTGCAGGCGGATCGCGACTGGCTGCTGGGCCAGCTGGTCGCGGCACGCGACCAGTATGGCGTCACGGTGCTGGCGATCGACTATGTGGCGCCGACCGACCGCGCGCTGGCGCGCGCGACGGCCCAACGCATCCTGTCGCACGGCATCGTGCCCTATGTCACCGATGCCGCGCTCGAAACAACCGGCGTCGGCCTGATCGAAGTGCTGCCGCGCAAGGTGATGTTCCTCTACAACGCCCGTGAATTGACCCGCATCAATGCGTCGAATGCACACCGCTACGCCGAAATGCCGGTCAATCACATGGGCTACGTGGCGGAGTATGTAGACGTCAACGGCCCCCTTCCGGACGCGGTTGCCGCCGGCGACTACGCCGGCGTCGTCGTCTGGTTCGACGGCTATGTGCCGCCGGATCGCACCGGCGCGCTGTCGAACTGGCTGGCTGCGCGCATCGCCGACGGCACGCGGGTTGCGGTATTCGGCAGTTTCGGGTTCCAGCCGGCGGGCAGCTTCGTGCGTGCCGCCGGGCTCGACGACGCGGCGCCGCCGAAGGGTGCGCTGAAGGTCGTCAGTGCCGATGCGCTGGTCGGCTACGAGTCGCCGGCGCTTCCCGAGAGACGGGGCGTCGAGCCGATACGGGTGTCGGCGCCCGGCGCACGCACGCTGCTGCGCCTGTCGGACGCGAACGGTACTTACTATGACGCGGCCGCCCTCACCGGTTGGGGCGGCTACGTGCTGAATCCTTTCGTCGTGCGCGTGCTCCCGGGCGAGGACGAACAGTCGCGCTGGATCGTCGACCCCTTCGCCTTCATCCGTCAGGCGCTGGCGCTGCCTGCGCTGCCGGTCGCCGACACCACGACGGCCGCCGGCCGCCGCATGTTCTTCGCCCACATCGATGGCGACGGCTTTCCGTCGCGCGCCGAAATGCCGGGTCGCCGGCTGGCCGCGGAAGTGCTGCTCGACGATGTGCTCAAGCGCTACGCGGTGCCGCATGCGATGTCGGTCATCGAGGTCGAAACCAGCCCGCAGGGCGCGTATCCGAAAGAGTCTCCGCTGATGGAAGAGGTGGCGCGTCGCATGTTCGCGCTGCCGCACGTCGAAATCGCGTCGCACAGCTATACGCATCCGTTCTTCTGGGACAGCGTCGAGCGCGGTGAAGTGCGCGAGTCGCTGCAGGGCTATTCACTGGCGCCCAAGGGCTATGTCCCCAGCCTGCAGCGCGAGATTCTGGGCTCGAGCGAATACATCCGCAGCCGTCTGGCACCGCCCGGCAAACCGGTCGGGCTGATGTTGTGGACCGGCGATGCGTCGCCGACCGAAGCTGCGCTGGACATCGTCGACGCTGCCGGCATGCTGCAGATGAACGGCGGCTTCACGGTGGCCACCCGCAACTACGCCAGTCTGGCCGCGGTGTCCGCGCTGGGCTCCTGGCAGGGCCGGCGCTTCCATGTGCATGCGCCGATCATGAACGAGAACGTCTACACGAACTTGTGGACCGGCCCGTTCTACGGCTTCGAGCGCGTCATCGAAACCTTCGACTACACTGCCGCGCCGCGCCGCCTGAAGCCGATCAACATCTATTACCACACGTACTCGGCCAGCAAGCGGGCGGCGCTCGATGCGCTGCACAAGGTGTATCGCCATGCGCTGGCGCAGGACGTCCACCCGGTCTTCCCGAGCGAGTACGTGCGCATCGCGATGAACTTCAACGACCTGGTGCTGGCGCGCTCGCTGGACGGGCAGCGCTACCTGGTGCGCAATGCGCCGCATCTGCGCACGCTGCGCCTGCCGGCCGAACTGGGCTATCCGGATCTCGCGGCAGCGTCCGGCGTGGCGGGCTTCAACGCCGGACCGGAAGGTCGCTATCTGCATCTGGCTGCTGATCAGGCGAACTTCGGCCTGCAGCCGACGGCGCCGGCGGCGCCCGCGCTGTCCAGCAGCAACGGCCGCATCGCGGCGATGACGCGCGACAGCGACCGGCTGGTGCTGGATCTGCGCGCCCATGTGCCGCTCGAATTCGTGCTCGCGAACATCGATCAATGCACCGCCAGTGCGGACGGCAAGGCGCTCAAACCCTACCGTCGCGACGCTGGACTTTCACACTTCAGGCTGACCGCGCATGCTGCGACGATCGAGTTACGCTGCCGCCTCGCTTGACCGGCCGCGGCTGGTCGCGCCGCATGTGCTGCTGGGCATCGCGCTGCTGGTGGCGCTGCTGCTGGTCGTGCTCTATCCGTATCGCGAACTGGTGCAATACACGCTGAACGCGACCCGCGGCGACACGCTGACCATCGCCTATCTGCGCAATCTGCTGCGCACCGATCCCGACAATCCCGAACTGCGCCTGGCGCTGGTGCGACAGGCGCTGGCGCGGCGCGATTACGACGGTGCGCGCCTCGCACTGGCACCGCTGCTGTCCGGCTCGCCCGCCGGTGCCGCGGGCACCGAGGCGCGCTGGGTCGAATGGACGGTGTTCGAAAGCGAACTGCTGGCCAGCCTGCCCGGTTCTGCGCGGCGCGCTGAACTCGAGGCAGCCCTGCCCGAAAAGTTGCGCCGCACCGTGCTGATCGATGGCCTGACCGACCAGAACCGCATGGCGCTGGTGGAACGTGCGCTGTCCTGGGGCCAGGCGGTGCTGGCGCTGGAACTGCTGTCGGCCTTCACGCGCGAAGGTGTGCGGCCCGACCCGCGCATCTATCGCGAGGCGGCGAAGGAACTGCTCGGCCACGGCGAGTACCGGAGCGCCGCGAAAATCCTGCTGCTGCTGCGTGCCGCCGAACCGGATGCCGCAGCGCGTCGACAGCTCTACCTGCAGGCCATCCGCATCCTGCAGTCGGGCAATCTGCTGGCGCTGGCGCTCGAAACGGCCGAACGCGAACTGGGCGAACTGTCGGGCGACACCGAAGTGCTGTACTACCTGGTCACGCTGGCGCGCGCCGCCAACCGGCCCGACGCGGCGGCGCGCTTTGCGCGCGCCATGCTGAAGCTGTCGCTGCAGCAGCAATGGCGCCGCACGCTGCTGGCGCAGTCCGGCTTCGATGCACGGCCGTGGCGGGTGGCGACCCAGGGCGTGCCCGATCTGCCGTTCGATGACCGCATCTACACGCTCGGCTTCGAAGCCTTTCTCGGCAACCGTCAGCTCGAAGACGCGCAGCGTGTCGCCGCATCGGCGGTGCGTCAGGCGCCCGACAGCCTGGTCTGGCGCGAGCGTCTGGCCACGTCGTCGGAGTGGGCCGGCAAGCCGCAGGAAGGTCTGGACCAGTGGCTGGTCATCGCCCGGCGCACCGGCCGCGAGGACGCCTTGGACGCGGTGCTGCGGCTTGCCCCCGGCCTGCTCGACGACGAAGCCCTGCTGGCCGGCCTGCGTCACCGCATTGCGCGGCAGCCCGGCGACAGCCGCCTGCTGAGCGCCATCATCGCCACCTACGAACGGCTGGGCAAACCGCGCGAGGGCATCGAATTCCTGCAGGGCGTGGGCGGTGCGAATCCGCCGCTGCCGGTGCTGGTGGCGCTGGCCGATCTGGCCGAGCGCGCAGCCGACATCGACCTCGCACTGGCCACGCTGGCGCGCATCGACGCCAGCGCCGCGGCGGATGTGCGCCGCACGTCGCGCCGGGCGGCGCTGCTGATTTCGCGCAACCGTTTCGATGAAGCGATGGTGGCGCTCGAAGCGGTCCGCCCGGCGGCCACCGATGCCGATCGCGAGTACTGGCGGCTCTATGCGTCGCTGGCCCAGCTGCTGCAGGACGACGACCGGGCACGCGACGCGCTGGCCCGCATCACGCGCTTCGACGATGCCGAGGTGTCCGAACTGCAGGATCTGGTCGAACTGCTGCTGGACGTCGCACCGCTGCAGGCGGCGCGCGAAGCCGAACGCGGCTGGCGCCTCCATGGCGATCGCGTGTGGCTCATGCGCACGCTGGATCTCTATGTCTTCACCGGCCGGCCGCAGGACATCGGCCGCATCATCGGTGAATTGTCGGACGCCCAGCGGCGCGATGCCGAACAGCTGCCGCTGTTCCTGCAGATCCGCGCGCGCTGGCATCAGGCCGCCGGCCGCAAGGCGCAGGCGCTCGACGACTTCAGCGCCGCGCTGGCCATCGATCCGGGCTCGGTCGAGGTGCGCTCCGCGCTGCTGTGGCTGTTCATCGACGGCAACGACACGCTGGCGCTGCGCGAACTGCTGGCGCGCCACGAACAGTCATGGTCGCGTGACCCCTTGCTGCATGACGCGCTGGCGGCGTCCTGGCAGGCGCTGTCGCGCCCGCAGACTGCGCTCGAACGCTATCTGCTGCCGCGTATTGGCGCGCAGCGCGGCGACTTCCTGTGGATGATGAATGTTGCCGACGCGCTGGAACAGAATCAGGAGACCGAGCGTGCCTGGCGGCTGCGCGAACAGCTGTGGCGCGCCGAACGGCCGAAGCTGCGGGTGCTCGCCGCCGATGACATCGCGCAGCTGCAGCGGCTGGCGCGTGTGCGGCTCGCGCGTGCCCAGCAACCGGGCGACGCCTCGCATGCGCTGCTGCGCGAGGTGCTCCGGCTCGACCGCGCACCCGACGGCGAATGGCTGCCGGCGGCGAAGGAACTGGCGCTTTCATGGTTCATCGATCACGGCGAGCACGAGGCGGTGCGCGGCTTTCTGTGGCATCAGTACGGTCGCGCGCTGAACCGTCCGCTGTGGGCCGACATCACCGCCGCGCTCGGTCAGGGCGATGTCGCAGCGGTGGGCGCGCTGCTCGAGCAGTGGGACGAACGCCTGCCGCGCTATGACCGCGTCAACAGCGCGCGTCTGGTCGGCGATGTGCGGCGCGCCCAGACAGCCGCCTTCGAAACGATGGACGCACAGCGCGACGACGCGCCGCTGCACCTGCAGCTGAGCGACGCGCTGCTCGACTACTCGGACCGCTTCGACCTCGACATCGCCCAGCGCGAACTGGCCGGCATCGACGAACGCCAGCAGTCCGCCACACTCGACATCGGTGTCGCGCCCGACCTGCGGTTCAGCGTCGAATTCGGCTCGATCACGCGCGGCCGCGGCGACAACGTCGATTACTCGGCGGTACCCGACGAACGCGAATACCTGCTCGGCCGGCTGGCCTGGGCGCACGACGATGGCGTGACCCGCATCACCGTCGGCCAGCGCGACGGCTTCGAAACGATCCATCCGTTCGCCATCGAACGCGAACAGCGCATCGACCGTCGTCTGTCCGGCTCGCTGGGCATCGGCCTGAACATGCCGGCCACCGAGAACCTCGGCCTGCGCGTGGCGGGCATGCGCGACCAGGTCGAGCTGCGCGGCACCTACCGCGTGTCGCGCTACGACCGCATCGGCCTGCAGCTGTCGCGCTACCGCTATCAGGCGCAGAACGATCTCGATATCGGCCGCGGCCGGCTGTGGCAGGCGGAATACGTGCATTCGATCCGTACCGAACTGCCTGATCTCGAAGTCAGCGCCTATGTGGCGGGTTACCGCTTCAATCCGTCCGACATTGATCTTGCCGATGCGCGTGCCGTAGACATCAAGAACCGGCTGTTCTTCGCCAGTGTGTCCGACGCCACCGCGCTGCGCCCGCAAAGCTTCAACCTGCACGGCGTGCGCCTGACCCACAACGTACGGCTGGTGCGCGATTACACCAAGGCGCTGCGGCCCTTCGGCTCGGTCGGCGTGCTCAACAACAGCGTGTCAGGTGCCGGTTACGACGTGGCGCTCGGGCTGGCCGGCAGCGTGCTCGGCACCGATCATTTTTCGCTGTCCTGGCGACAGAACAAGGGCGGTGGCGGGCTGTTCGCGCGCACCACCGAATTTGCGCTTCACTACCGGCTGTTCTTCTGATGGCCGCCTTTCTAGAACAGGGAGATACACCATGACCCGCCTGATCCAACGCACTCTGGGCCTGCTGGCCGTCGTTACGCTGCTCGGCGGTTGCGCCGTCATCGACCACTCGCCGCCTTCCGGGGCCGACAAGAACGCCGCCTGGGTGGTGCTGCCGTTCGCCAACGCGACCGAAACGCCGTTCGCCGGCCAGCGCGCCGAAAGCGTCACCGAAGGCCTGCTGCGTTCGCTCGGCGTGGCGAACCTGAAGCGCTACCCGGTCAGCCTGCAGAACGACAACCTGTTCGAATCGGGCAAGCCGAAGGACGCCGACAAGGCGATGGACTGGGCGAAGGAGCAGGGCGCGCGCTATGCGGTCACCGGCACCGTCGACGAGTGGCGCTACAAGGTCGGCGTCGATGGCGAACCGGCGGTGGGCGTGGCGCTGCAGATCGTCGAGATCGATGGCGGCAAGGTGGTGTGGAGCGGCGTCGGCGGCAAGAGCGGCTGGAGCCGCGAATCGCTGTCCGGCGTGGCGCAGGAACTGATCAAGTCGCTGCTCGTACCGGCCCTGAAATAAATGAATCCGCGCGCGCCCGGCGAGAAGCCGGTCATCCGCCGCGTCGATGAGCCGCTGATCCGGCGCATCATCGACCGCTTCACGCCGACCGGCTCAGGCGCCGGTGCATCGGCACTGACCGAAACGCTGGTGCTGCCGGTGCTGGCCCTGGCACTGGCGTTCTGGCTGAATCCGCTCGACCCCTTCTTCCTGCGCTCGCAGTTCGCGTGGGTATGGCTGGGCCCGGTGCTGGTGGCGCTGCGCTACGGACCGATTCCGGGTCTGGTCGGCAGTGCCATCGTGTTCGGCGCGTGGTTCGTGTTCGGCGAGCTCGGCGTGGCGCTGGGCGAACTGCCCAAACTGTATTTCCTCGGCTGGCTGATCACGGTGATGATCTGCGGCGAGTTTTCGTCGCTGTGGCGCGGCCGCGTGCGACGCGCCGAGAGCGTTCAGGCCTACCTCGAGCAGCGGCTCGAATACCTGACGCACCAGCACTATCTGCTGCGCCTGTCGCATGACCGGCTGGAGCAGGACCTCATTTCACGCCCGGTGTCGATGCGCGATGCGCTGGTCAGCCTGCGCGCGCTGGCGTCGGCGCCGGCGGCCGCCGGCACCTCGCTGCCCGGTGCGGCCGAACTGCTGCGGCTGGTGTCCCAGTACTGCCAGATCGAACGCGCCGCGCTGCTGCAGATCGATCAGGATGGCCATGCGGTCGGCGCCGCGCCGGTTCATCTGGGTGCGCAGTTCGACATCGACATGGCGGATCCGCTGGTCGGCTACGCCTGCGAACGCCGCCGCCTGGCCCACATCGCACTCGATGAGGACAGGGCGCTGAGCGGCTCGCGCTACCTGGTCGTGGCGCCGCTGACCGACATGAGCGGCGACATGCGCGCGCTGCTGTTGGTCGACGGCATGCCGTTCTTCGCGCTGCACGACGAAACCTTGCAGATGCTCAACCTGCTGCTCGGCTATTACGCCGACGGCCTGTTGGCGAGCTAACTGGCGGCACCGATCCGCGCGGTCCACCCTTACTGTCCGCCCGATTTCGCCTTCGAACTGGCGCGCATGTGGCGCGTGCGGGTCGAATCCGGGGTGGCCAGCGCGCTGGTCACGCTCGATTTTCCGGCCGCTGCGCAGGAAGACGATCTGGCGCTGCAGATCAGCCGCATCCAGCGCTCGCTCGACGTGGTCTGGCTGGTGCGCAGCGACACCGGCTCGCAACTGATCACGCTGATGCCGCTTGCCGGCAGCGCGGCGGTCGAAGGCTATCTCGCGCGCATCGATGCCTGGCTGGCGCAGCACCGCAGCGGCGGACTCGATGCGAGCGGCGTCGGCAGCCGCATCAGCCTGATCGATACGATCGAACCGCTGACGCTGCTCGAGCGGCTGCTGAAAGGTCGCCATGGGCGCTAGCAAATTCGGCCTGATGGCGCTGCTGACCGAGCTGGGCGCCCTGCAGGCCCTGCTTGTGGTCGAGCATGCCGATCAGGCATTGCTGGCCTACCTGGCGATCCACGCGCCGGCCAGCGGCCTGCTTGCGCTGGCCGTCTACCTGCTGATCCCGGCGCAGCAATCGAAGCCGCGCGCCAGCGTGCTGGCGCTGCTGTTCAGCTGCATCTTCTTCGTGCCGCTGCTCGGCTTCGTCGGCGTGGTCATCGGTACGCTGCTGCGCCACCTGTTGCCCAAGCTGCGTGCGCCGCAGCGCTTCACCGCGGTGCGTCTGCCCGATCTCGACACGCACGAAAGCAGCGAAAAGTCGTCTGCCGGATTCCGTCAGGCCGGCGTGCGCCAGTTCCTGAAGAACGAGCGTGCGCCGGTGCCGCAGCGCCTGCGTGCGATGGTGGCGCTGTCGCACGCGCCGTCGCGCATCGGCTCGCCGGTGCTGCGCGAACTGCTGGGCGATGCCGAAGACGATCTGCGCCTGCTCGCCTACGGCCTGCTCGACGGACGCGAGAAGCAGCTCAACGCCTCCATCCACGAGACGCGCCAGCGCCTCGCGGCCAGCCGCGATGTCGCGGAACGCAGCACGGTCGCGCATCAGCTCGCCGCGCTGTACTGGGAACTGATCTATCAGGGACTGGTGCAGGGCGACCTGCTGGACTACGCGGTCGGCGAAGCGCTGCGCCACACCGAAACCGCGCTGCAGGGGCTGACCGACGATCCCGCGCTGCACCTGCAGCACGGTCGCCTGCTGCAGCAGCTGCAACGCTTCGACGAAGCCGACGCCGCCTACCGGCGCGCGCGCGAACTGGGCCTGCCCGCATCGCGCGTGGTGCCCTATCTGGCCGAACTGGCGTTCGCCCGGCGCGACTATGCGCGGGTGAAAACCCTGCTGGCGAGCATGCAGGACTGGGAAGGCCTTTCGCGCCTGCAGCCGGTACTGCGTTTCTGGGGGCACGCATGACTGAGCCGATCAAACCGGCGGGCGTCGATGTGGCGCTGCTGCTCGAAGGCACGTTTCCGTATGTGTCGGGCGGCGTGTCGAGCTGGGTGAACCAGATCATCCGCGCCTTCCCCGACCTCACGTTCGCCGTGGTGTTCATCGGCAGCCGGCGCAGCGATTACGGCGACATGCGCTACACGCTGCCGGACAACGTGAAGCACATCGAAACCCACTACCTGCACGACGACCTGGGCAGCGCCAGCGCACATGACCGCAAGACCGGCATGGCAGGCGACGCCGAGGGCTTCGCCCGCATGGCCGCGCTGCACGACACCTTCCGCAGCGGCGGTGACGCGCTCGACCTGTTCGGTGCGGCGTGCCGCGAAATCAGTCCGGGCGGCCGGGTCAGCCTCGACGACTTCCTGCGCAGCGAAGCCTCGTGGGACATCGTGACCGACCGCTACCGCACGTACTGCAGCGATCCCAGCTTCGTCGACTACTTCTGGACCGTGCGCATCATGCACCAGCCGCTGTGGCAGCTCGCGCGCGTCGCGCACGGGCTGATTCCGGCCAAGGTCTATCACAGCGTGTCGACCGGATACGCCGGCTTCCTCGGCGCCATGCTGGCGCAGTCGACCGGCCGGCCGCTGGTGCTGTCCGAGCACGGCATCTACACCAAGGAACGCAAGATCGACCTGTACCAGAACGAGTGGATACGGGACAACCGCAACGTGTTCCAGAAGGATTCGTCCGAACTGAGCTATTTCCGCCAGCTGTGGATACGCTTTTTCGAATGGCTGGGCCGCCTGACCTATGGCGCGGCCGACCCCATCATCGCGCTGTATGAAATCAACCGTCTGCGCCAGGTCGCCGACGGGGCCGACACCACGCGCACGCGCAACATTCCGAACGGCGTGGCGATCCACAAGCTGGCGCCGCTGCGCGCGCAGCGGCCCGAAAAGGTGCCGCCGGTGCTGTGCCTGATCGGCCGCGTGGTGCCGATCAAGGACATCAAGACCTTCATTCGTGCGATGCGTCGCGTCGTGAATCGCATGCCCGAGGCGCAGGGCTGGATCGCCGGCCCGGCCGAAGAAGATCCGGCCTATGCCGAAGAGTGCCGCAATCTGGTCGACAGTCTGGGCCTGAACGACAACGTGCGCTTTCTCGGCATGCAGAAGATCGACGAACTGATGCCGAAGATCGGTCTGGTCGTGCTGTCGTCGATTTCCGAGGCGCTGCCGCTGGTGCTGCTGGAAGGCTATGCGGCGGGCGTGCCGGCGGTGTCGACCGATGTCGGGTCGTGCCGCCAGCTGATGTACGGACTGGGCGAAGAAGACGAGGCGCTGGGTGCGGCCGGTCGCGTGGTCGGCATCGCCGACCCGCAGGCGCTGGCCGATGCGGCGCTCGAACTGCTCGGCGATCCGGTCGCCTGGGCCTCCGCACAGCAGGCCGGCATCGCGCGCGTCGAACGCTACTACAGCGACACGCAGATGTTCGACCGCTACCGCGAGGTCTACGCCCAGGCGCTGGCGCGCGAAGGTCGCACCGCCGGTGGCTGCCCGTTCGGGCATGGAGCGCGCTGATGGCCGGCATCGGTTTCGAACTGCGCAAACTGCTGAAGAAGGACAGCCTGCTCGGGCTGGCGCAGGCCTACAGCTACGCCGGCGTGATCGGCTCCGGACCGTGGGTGCTGTCCATCGTCGGCATCCTGATGGTCGGTCTGCTGTCGCGCGCCGTCGTGGTCCCGGAATTCCTGATCACGCAGTTCCAGGTGTCGGTGACTTACCTGATCGCCACCTCGCTGATCCTGACCGGTGTGGTGCAGCTGGCGTTCACCCGCTTCGTGTCGGACCGCCTGTTCGAGAAGCGCGACGACATCATCATGTCGAACTTCAACGGCCTGCTGCTGTGGGTGATCGCGCTGGCCGGCGTCATCGGGCTGGTGCTGGCGTTCACGCTGTTCTCCGGCCTGTCGGTCGCCTACCGGCTGCTGATGCTGTCGGGCTTCGTGCTGCTGTGCGGCATCTGGGTGGCCACGATCTTCCTGTCCGGCCTGAAGATGTACCGCGCCATCCTGCTGCTGTACGCGCTGGGCTACGCGGTGACGGTCACGGCCGCGCTGCTGGCCCGGCCGTGGGGGCTGGAAGGCCTGCTCGGCGGCTTCGTGCTCGGCCACTTCGTGCTGCTGGTCGGCATGTGGATCATGACATCGTGGCACTACCGCTCGGCGGTCACCATCTCGTACGAATTCGCCGACCGCAGCACGCGCTATCCGACGCTGATGGCGATCGGCCTGCTGTACAACCTCGGCGTGTGGGCCGACAAGTTCATGTTCTGGAGCTGGCCGGAAACGTCCGACGCCATCATCGGGCCGCTGCGCGCATCGGTCATCTACGATCTGCCGGTGTTCATGGCCTACCTGTCGATCATCCCCGGCATGGCGGTGTTCCTGGTGCGCATCGAAACCGATTTCGTCGAGTACTACGATCGCTTCTTCGATGCGGTGCGCGCCGGCGGCTCGCTCGAATACATCGAGGACATGCGCGACGAAATGGTCTATTCGATCCGCCAGGGCCTGGCCGAGATCGGCAAGATCCAGACGCTGGCCATGCTGGCGGCCATCGTCGCCGGCCCGGCCGTGTTCGCGGTGCTGGAGATTTCCGAGCTCTACCTGCCGCTGCTGTACATCCAGACGCTGGCGGCCAGCCTGCAGGTGGGCCTGCTGGCGCTGCTCAACGTGTTCTTCTACCTGGACCAGCGCCGGCTCATCCTCGGCCTGTGCGCTTTCTTCTGCCTGTCGAACATCGTGTTCACCGCGCTGTTCTTCAAGCTGGGCGCCAGCTTCTACGGCTACGGCTATGCCTTGTCGGTGCTGCTGACGCTGCTGTTCGGCCTGTATGCGCTCGACCGCAAGCTCGGTCGGCTGGAATACGAAACCTTCATGCTGCAGTAAGGGCCGGCCCGGAACCTCAGGCCTGACGACGTCCGTCCTGTTCGCCCTGCGATCCGCCGCGCGTCAGGTCGGGCGCGGCGGTCGAGATCGCCTGTGGCGCGTCTGCCGCGTCGGACTGCGTGTCGCTGGCGTCGCACAGCGTCGTGATCTGCAGACGGCCACCGGTCTGCTGCGCTTCACCCTGCATGCTGATGGCCGGCAGATCGCTGGCGTCCCGGCCGGTGCCGATGCGGATCAGACGGCCGATCTGCGCCGTGCCCGTCGGGTCGAACAGATACCAGCGATCACCCAGGAATGCCTCGATGCAGCAGTGCAGACCGGACAGCCCCTGCCCCGAACTGCTGCCCGGCCCGGTCACGCTGACCAGCCGGGCCGGAATATAAAGTGCGCGGCACAGCGAAATGGCGAGATGGGCGAAGTGTTCGCTGGCGCCGCTCTTGTCCAGCAGGGTGTCCATGACCGACTTGTCGGCGCCGGCCTGCGCCGGGTCGAAGCAGGTGCGGTCGCGCACGCACTCGCACAGTGTGGCGACGCGTGCGTAGCCGGGCTTCATGCGGCCGAAGGTGCGGAAGGCCAGACGGGTCAGCGGCTCGGTCGGGCAGAACGGGCTTTCGTGCAGGAAGGGCAATACATCGAACGGCAGTTCGGCGACACCGATCTCGGCCAGCGCAGCCGGTTCGGCCATGTGAAGCGTGGTCAGCACGCGCGCCGAGTAGTCGATTTCGAGCGGCCCTGGCGGCGCCTGCACGTGCAGTACGCGCTGACCGAGGCGGCCGTTGACGATGCGGCTGCGGGCGCCGAGCGACGACACCAGCGACTCGCCGCTCACCTTCTGCTGCGGTGTTGCGGCAGGCAGGATGCGCAGCGCCAGACTGCCCGCGGTGCCGACGTCGTAACGCAGTGAAACAGTGACGTTCATCCTGGGCATGGGTGCGGCTCCGGTATCGAATAGATGCGACCGGCCGGATGCTAGACGTGCAGGGTGCCCAAGGCTGTAGGACGGGGACTACCGGCTTGCGGGCACGCACTGCGCGGGAGAATCTCCCGATTTCAGATCAGTACAGCGGCCGCTGCAGTTCATTCCGCAGGATGCGGTAGAGCGACATGCGTCCGGGGGCGACGTGGTCGCGCAGCGCGCAGTCAGGCTCGCGGTCGTGCGCGCAGTCGCGGAAGCGGCACTTGCCGAGCCAGGGACGGAAATCGACGAAGGCGTGCTCCAGCGCCGGCAGATCGAGGTGCGACAGGCCGAATTCCTGCAGGCCGGGGCTGTCGATCAGTTCGCCGCCGCCCGGCAGTTCGTACAGCCGGGCGTAGGTGGTGGTGTGCTTGCCGGAATCGAGCGCCGCCGATATTTCGCGCGTCGCCGCCGCGGCACCGGGGATCAGCGCGTTGACCAGCGTCGACTTGCCCATGCCGGACTGGCCGATGAACACGTTCAGCCGGCCCTTCAGGTGGCTGGCGAGCAGCGACACGTCCTGCTTCGCCGACAGCTCGAGTACCGTGTAGCCCATGGCGGCGAAGCCGGCGAGCTGGGCGCGGGCGCCCGCGAGGCCCTCGGCGAGGTCGCACTTGTTGAGCACGATCAGCCCGTCGACGTCCTGCGCCCCGATCGCGATGAGGATGCGCGCCACCAGATCGGCGTTGAAGCCGGGTTCGGTCGCGGTGACGATCACCACCTGGTCGACGTTGGCGGCCACCGTCTTCTGCTTGAAGGCGTCCTTGCGGTAGAGCAGGCTGCGCCGTTCGTGAATGCGTTCGATGCGCGCCTGATCGGCCTGCAGCGACAGTTCGACCCGGTCACCGCAGGCGACTTCGGAGCGTTTGCCGCGCGGAAAGGCCTGCAGCACCTGTCCGTCGTCGAGCCGCACCATGTAGTGCCGGCCGTGCGCCGACACGACGCGACCTGCAACGGTGTTCAAAGGTCGCGCATCGCTTCGATGCGGGCGGCGCAGATCAGGTCATTGATGGATACGCCGCGCACGCTGTGCGTCGTGAACACCACGCGCACCCGGTTGAAGCCGAACATGATGTCCGGGTGATGATCTTCGGCTGCCGCCAGTGCTGCCACCTGGTTCACGAACGCGACCACCTGCGCGTAATCGGCGAACTGGAAGTCCTTGGAAATGTGGTTGTCCGCCTCGATCCAGCCCGGCACACTGCGCAGGTGGGTGGCCAGCGTGTCGCCGGTCAGCCGCTTGTGCGCGCCCTTCTGCGGCGTGCAGTGCTGTTGTGCAAGTTCGTGTGCGTCCATGGGTTCCTGGGGGGTCAGAGCGTCTGCAGTTTCGCCACGCGCAATGCGGCCGGCGGGTGCGAATCATAGAAGCTGGAATACAGCGGATCGGGCGTCAGCGTCGAGGCGTTGTCGCGGTACAGCTTGACCAGCGCCGACACCAGCCAGCCGGAGCGGGTCTGCGCCGCGGCGTAGGCGTCGGCTTCGAATTCATGCTTGCGCGACATCAGCGACATGATGGGCGACAGCGGGAAGGAGAACACCGGCATCACCAGCGCGAACAGCATCAGCGCGATTACGTTGCCCTGGCTGGAGACGCCCAGTTGTTCGTAGAACCACGGCTGGTCGATCAGCCAGCCGAGCAGGGCGAAGAAGGCCAGGCTGCCGCCGCCGATCAGCGCCACGCGCTTCCAGATGTGGTGGTGCTTGTAGTGGCCCAGTTCGTGCGCCAGCACGGCTTCGATCTCGTCGCCGCCGAGCCGGTTGAGCAGGGTGTCGAAGAACACGATGCGCTTGCCCTTGCCGAAGCCGGTGAAGTAGGCGTTGCCGTGCGCCGAGCGGCGCGAGCCGTCCATGACGAACAGGCCGTCGGCGCGGAATCCGCAGCGCTCGAGCAGGCCTTCGATGCGGCTGCGCAGCTCGCCTTCGGGCATCGGCTCGAACTTGTTGAACAGCGGCGCGATCAGCGTCGGGTACAGCAGCATGGCGGCCAGGCTGAACGCCAGCCAGAACGCCCAGGCGTACACCCACCAGGCACTGCCCAGGCTGTCCATGATCCACAGCACCGCGGCCAGCACCGGCGCGCCGATGGCGGCCGCCACCAGCCCGTGCTTGATCAGGTCGCCGAAGAACATCGCGGGCGTCATCTTGTTGAAGCCGAAGCGGGCTTCGACGACGAAGGTGCGGTACAGCGTGAACGGCAGATCGATGACGCCAGACGCCAGGGTCAGCACGCCGACGAACACCAGGTCGCGCAGCAGGCCGTCGCCGGCCAGGTTTCCGGCAAGGTCGTAGAACCATTGCAGGCCGCCACCCAGCGTCAGCACCAGCAGCCACAGCGCGCTCACCACCACGTCGGCGCGGGCAAGGCTCACGCGCGCCATCGTGTAGTCGGCTGCTTTCTGGTGGGCGTCCAGCGGAATGCTGTCGCGGAAGGCCTGCGGCACTTCGGCGCGGTGCGCGGCGATGTGCGCGCGGTGGCGGGTCGCGAGCCACAGGCGCACGCCGGTGGTCAGCACGAGTGCAAGGACGAATATTTCGGTCAGCATGATGGAGAGCCTCGGGTGGATGCGGTTCCTGTCGGAACTCCGATTTAGACGGAGTCCAGGTCAGCTGAGTGTGACAAAATCAGGCCGATCCGCGTTCGGACGAACGCATTAATCCCGCTTGGAAATTTTCTCGATTATGGCACAGGACCCCACCTACCTCGTCTGGCTGGACATGGAAATGACCGGCCTCGACCCCGACAACGATCGCGTCATCGAGCTGGCCTGCGTGGTCACCGACGCGCAGCTCGAAGTGGTCGCCGAAGGGCCGGTGATCGCCGTACACCAGTCCGACGAGGTGCTCGCCGGCATGGACAAATGGAATACCAGCACGCACGGCAAGTCCGGCCTGACCGAGCGCGTGCGCGCCTCGACCGTCACCGAAGCCGCCGCCCAGACCGAAATGATCGCGTTCCTGAACCAGTATCTGCCCGAGCGCACCAGCCCGATCTGCGGCAATTCGATCTGCCAGGACCGCCGCTTCCTCGCGCGCCACATGCCT
>FWPV01006937.1_pt1 | contig 21102 bp, 22 predicted proteins | sample 2228371 | NCBI WGS metagenome assembly FWPV01 (sample SAMEA103939776, study PRJEB20133) | metagenome | reverse complement strand
GTACTGCATCGGGGTGGACACCGACCAGTGGGAGACGCTGCCGGAAGCCCATGCCTGCCTGGTCTCCAGCGCGATGAAGCTGATCCCGGTCGGCATCAATGACATCGTGATGCAGATTGCGGCGGGTACGCCGCCTACGGGCAACTATTTTGGCCCGGTGGGGCTGGCGGACTTCCATGACTTTGCCGATGTGGTACCGGCTGAGGTCAAAGAAGAGTTGGCGACCATCGCCGCGCAGCTGACCAGCGGCGAGCTGCAGACCGGCGTGACCCTCGGCGGGTAATTGCAGCAGTCTGTTGAATCAGGACGGGGCGACTGCCAGCAGCGGTCGCCCCGTTGCATTGCTGCAGAGAAGGCCGCGCTAAGGCAGCCAGCCAAACGGTGGCTCTTCCTCAGGGAGAAGGGAAGTGTCGAGGGTGGCCCGATTGACGATCCGGCTTGCTGTTCTGTTCTGGAGGTAGGCGCGGCTTAACTGGCGGATCTGCCGTCCGTACACAAAGCGGTTGATATGCGGTTCACCAAGAGCAAGCTCGGCCAGGCCACGGGCCAGCACATCCACTGGTAGCGGCGCCCAGCGGGCAAATGGCCACCCCAGCACCGGAAGCCCTCCGGCGATACTGGTCATGATCAGCAGCGGGTTGAGCAGCTGTCCGCGCGGATAGACGAGTGGCGAGCGCACGATTGTCCAAGGGATCCCACAGCGCTGAAGGTAGTATTCCGCTTCCCGCTTGCTGTGCAGGTATTCTCCCGGTAGCCAGGGCGCGCCCGCAGCGCTGAGGAAGATCATCAGTTTGACGCCGTCTTCAATAGCCATTCGCGCTGTGTTCTGCAGCGAATCGACATTGATGTAATGGTAGGTCTTGCCGCGTTCTGGCTGCTGACGGAGCGAGCCAACCAGATGAATGGCGATGCTGTGGCCGCGTCCCCGCCCCCGCAGGCTGCCCCGGTTCCAGATGTCTGCTTCCATCACCCGCAATTGCGGATGATTCGCGGCGCCGACCAGGGAGGCTTTGCCGTAGGGCACCAGCGCCGTAACCTGAGCACCAGCTTCCAGCAGCGCGTCAATGGCCGCGCTGCCCGTGAAACCTGTCCCACCAATGACCAGAATTCTGTGCTCTGATCCCTGCAAAGTTGTGTTTGGCATGGGCTTATACCCGAATTTCCGCCAGCAGGCCCGCTACCCGGTAGTAGGTTCCCCACCCGACAGGGGGGATGGCGCTCCTATCCGCCGGCTAGCCTGACATACCGCCAGGTTACATGGCTACTGCCGCGCCATCTTTGCGCGGATCGCTGCCTCCCCATAGCGCTCCGCTGGCCGGATCGCGCAGGATGATCTGTCCTCCGCCGAACAGCGTTCGATCGGCCCCGGTCACGGGGACGAGCCGGTGTCCGCGGGCAGCCAGGCTGGCCAGAACATCAAAGGGGATGCCGTCCTCTACGGCGATCTGGCCGCCCGGTTCACCATCCAGGATGCAGAAGCGAGGGCGATCCAGAGCTGCCTGCGGGTCCAGGCCATCACCAAACAGAGCGGTAACAACCTGCAGGTGGCCCTGCGGCTGCATGAAGCCACCCATGACACCAAAGGAAGCGACTAGTTCGCCGTCGCGGGTGGCCATAGCCGGGATGATGGTGTGGTAGGGCCGTTTGCCCGGCTCCAACCGGTTGGGATGTTCCGGATCCAGGGAGAAGAGCGCCCCGCGATTGTGGAGGGCGATACCCGCTTCCCGTACGACTAACCCGCTTCCAAAGCCCCGGTACAGGCTATTGATGAAGGAGCAGGCGTTGCCCTCCTGATCGACGACGGTCAGGTATACGGTATCGCTGGCGGCCAGCGGGCGGCCAAAGGAGGGCGGCTGCATGGCCCGTGCCAGATCGATCGTGGCGCGGCGGTTGGCGGCGTAGGCCTCGCTCAGCAGCGCATCAAGCGGGGCCGGTGCAAACGCCGGATCGGCCACATAGTGCCTGGCGTCCGCAAAGGCCAGGCGCATTGCCTCGATCAACACGTGCAGCCGGTCAGCATAGGGCATACTCGACAGGTCAAACGTGCGGGTGATGTTCAGGGCCAGCAGCGCCGCCAGCCCCTGACCGTTGGGCGGGCACTCGTAAACACGCACGCCATAAGCCTCAGTGCTGATGGGTGTTTCCCAGGTGCTGGTGTGAGTCTGCAAATCTGCGGTGGTCATGCGCCCGCCAGCAGCCTGCACGCGCGCAGCAATGGCCTCGGCGATTGGCCCTTCGTAGAAGGCTGCGGGACCGCCTTCCGCGATGGCCCGCAGGGTTCGGGCCAGCGTTGGCAGGCGCACTACCTCCCCGGCGCGAGGTGCGCGTCCCGCCGGGAGGAAATCATGGGGAGCATCTTCTGGCCGGAAGTTTCTGGCTGATTGCTGCCAGCCGTGGGCGATGATCGGGCTGACCGGATAGCCACCTTCGGCATAGTGGATGGCTGGCTTCAGGACATCAGCCAGGGTCATGCGCCCGTGACGTTCCAACAGGTCGGCCCAGCCACGCACCGTGCCCGGCACAGTAATGCTGTGGACGCTCCCCTCCGGGATATGGGTCAACCCCTCGCGGCGCAGATCGTCCAGTGTCAGGGCAGTTGGTGCGCGTCCGCTACCGTTCAGGGCGGTTACGCTGCGGCTGTGAGCGTCGTAATACAGGGCAAAGCAATCGCCACCAACACCGGTGGACATTGGTTCTACGACGTTGAGTGTGGCCGCAACGGCGACAGCGGCATCCGCCGCGTTCCCGCCAGTGCGCAGGATCTCCAGACCAGCCTGGGCCGCCAGCGGGTGGCTGGTGGCAACCATCGCTCCGGTTGTCAGGACGGGCGACCGGCGCGAAGCGAAGACGAATATCTCGGAAGTCATGGGTCTCCAGTGGGTTTCACGCGGCATTCCCGCGGACGGAACAGATGGCTCCAATGATACTTCATTTACCTGCTGCACGTTATACTCCTGGCCGCCTCGGGGAACGCTTGAGTTGTGACCGGGCGTGCTTTCTGGCATACTCTGGGGCAGCACTGAAGGGGTCGTCAATCCCTGAGTAACCCGCAGAGAGGGAGATCGCAATGGCAGCCTATGAAGTAACGCGGCCACGTCCGGATGTGGTGCGGGTGGCATTTCTTGCCGATTGGAATGCCCAGCGCGATTCCGAACCGATGTTTCGCGAGGTGCTGGCGATGCTCGATGATGTTGACCGGGAAGTCACACTCCTGATTGTGGCCGGGGAGCACCGCCCGGTTTACGAGGAAAAGGCATTGCAGCCAGCACGCGGCATTCTTTACCACGACAACATCAAGAAGATCATCGTGGTGGCGAAGAATGCGGAACTGGCGGTGGCGCATATGGGCGCCAGCCGGGGCGAGCGAGGGCTGGCGCCCATCCCGATGTTTGCGTTCGCCTCCGAAGGGGAAGCGCTGGCCGAGCTATAGGGTTTTCACTCAACCAGGCCGACGGTCGGGACCAGCCGCTCGTAAATGATCCCCGGACGGCCACGCCGGTCGCCGGGGATATTGTACAGCCCGCCTTCCACGAATAACTGGACGGAGCCGCCGCCGTCCAGATTGATGGCCTGCACTGCGCCTGCTTCCTGCAGCAACCCGGCCAGTTCAGTCAGCGTCGCCCCGACACTGTCGATGCCGGGACGGGCAATGCCTTTGCTGGTGCCTGACACAGCCAGCACGATGAGTTCACCGCGTGCGTCGATCCCGATTCCCAGGCGTGCAGTCCGGGTTTGTTCCAGGTCCAGGGGGAACTCCGTTGGCACGATTCCGGGGTAGTAGTGCTCCCCGACCATGGCGCTGATGCAGTACTCCTCCTGCGCAAAAATCGTTTCATGGCGCACGATCTCGCTGCCGGTGATCAGGGCAGGGCCGGCCTGCTGGGCGGTGATCATGCCTTCAAACTCTGGTCGGCAAAAGCTGTAACGCACCTGACCGCCGCCAACCAGCTCGCGCAGGGCGGCGATGTTGGCGTTGAGATCGCCAAGTGCCATCAGCGGCTGGCCATCCCGCCCGGCGGCAAACGAGATCACGAAGCCATTCTGGGGGATCAGCAGGTTGCCTCCACGCTGCCAGCCGGTGATCATCCTGTCGACAATGATCAGTTCGAAGCGGCCTTTGCTGAGGGGTGTGTATCCAAGAGGATAGCCGGCACTGTTCACGCCGAAGTGACGGGTGTAGAGGGCCAGCGGCACTTCCTCGGCGGGATTGAGAGCAAACAGCGCTTCGTGGCGGCCCGGTCTGACCTCGCTGCTTTCCGGGTAGAGCGTGATATTGCCGGGGAGATGCAGACGCACGTCCTCCATGCTGATTGCTCCGATCTGCCAGCGGCCTCCGGCATCACGCCAGAGCGTGGTGCGGCGATAGAGCGGGGGACGGACAATCACGCCATCAGTTACCAGCAGACCGTAAGGGTCGCCCAGGGCGGAGTGGTGGCTGATGTAATCATCATGTTCCAGCAGGAAGTAACCTGTGTTGAAGGCCGCTGCGGGGAACTGCTCCCGTACTACATCCCGGATGTAGCCGCAGCGCCCAACCGGCGTGATGTGCAGCAACGGATCGCCCCCCTCGAAGTACATCCTGGCCGGTGGGCTATTCTGCGGTCCGGTCTCCAGCCATAATCGATTCTCCGCCATCAGCCAGTGCAGGACGATCACCGCGCGCTCTTCCCAGACTGGATGCTGGGTGGGGACACTGGCATACCATTCACCGGTGCGATAGCGCAGCCAGCCGCGCCGCAACAACTCCCGCAGCAGGTAGGTGATGAAGGCGTTGGCGCTGAGAAAGTGTTCGCCTTCGTCGCTGATCGTGTTCAGCGTGGGGAACATGCGCTGGACATGGCGATCGTTTTCCAGACAGGCCCAGGCGATCACTACCGGATTGCGTTCGCCGCGGATGCCTGCCTTGCAATAGCGAAAGTAGGCGGCATCGCGCAGGCGCACCCGTGGGGCGGCTGAATTGAGATCGGCAAAACGCAGACGGTCAGCGGTACAGCGCACCAGGCTGATGTCAGCCCACTGACCGTCTGCGTGGGTGATTCGCTTCTGTTCACAGGTATAACCGGACATGAAATGTTCTTGCCTTCCAATTGCGGTGCCCCGGAATGCTGTTGGTGGAGAATTCGCCAGGTATCGTCTGCTGGCAGGTGCCTGGGGAATGAAGCCCGATTGGGGCAAAGCGGTCAAGGGGCAGAACTTGCCCCTGCTGTAGGTAGGTTGTCCGTCCCCCCTGGCGGACGCTGACCGGCCTCAGGCAGTTGTTAAGCGCATTATAGCCCGCCGGCTATGCAGGGCGTCAATTGCCGAACATCCTGTCTTGGGGGGACAATCTGGCGTCGCCGCGGATCGCGCCGGGCAGGGCCACTACCATAACGAGCGGCGGATCGTCCGGACGCGCTGGCTGATGATGTGGGTGCTCTCATCGGGGATGATGCTGAGCATGGAGCAGTACAGCCGCCAGTTATCCCGCTCGCTGGTCATGTACAGGATCGATTGGCCGGGGATGGCCGTTGAGGCGATTGCGAAGCCGATGTGCCGCCCGCGCACAATCTCCAGACCGCGCATGATCAGGCGCGGGTCAAAGTAGTAGCGCTGCTCGTCGCCGAGGGTGATGGGCTGGCCATCAATCTTGAAGTGGCCGGGGGCGAAGTCGATCACAATGGCCAGCTGGCGACGGTCGAATTCTTCGATGGCCTCCAGTCGACCCAGATTAGCGATTGCCAGGTGTACGGCATCGGCAATCGCCACAAAAGTCCGGCGTTCCACCGTCTCCTCCGGCACCTGAACCATTTGCTCGAAGTAGGCTGGCGCCGGGAAACTTGCGGCCTGCCAGCGCCACTGCAGCGCGTATTCGCCGTGAGCATCGCGGATGGTCATGGACACGTGGGTACGATTGGTGCGCACGAGTAACCCGGTGAACTCATAAGCCTTGTGGCTGGTGAGGGTGCTGGCGATAAACGGTGGGATGAGAAAGAAGCAATACGGCGCCCCAGTCGGCTCGATCCACTCCCAGCCAGCCACAAACCGTTGTTCGTTGACCACCGCAAAACGGATGGATTCAGGCGCTACCACGCACAGAATTGGGCCGTCGGTCCAGCTTTGCGCCCAGCCGAGGCCCTGCCGAACGATCTGGGGGTTCAGTTCAAGCGGTTCGTTCATGGATCATCGTTTCTCTTCGCCGGATGCATCCCACAGTATAGCCGACTCTGGCGGATAAGTGGAAATCACCATTCTCCGACACAGAGTCACGCTGACACCCCCGAATTGGGGGGTGCAGAGACCACCAGTTCCGGGGATAATGGGATCAACCGGCGCGATGATGAGCAGGGATGGTGCCTCATGATGGACACGCTGTTTGGCGGCAGTGCCCTCAATTGCGTCTATGGCGCCGCACTGCTGATTGGCTTCCTGTACGCCCTCTTTTTGATCTTCTTTCAGGGCGTGGGGCATGCCTTTGACCTGGGCCACGTGGATATTTTGGGCCATGATGTAGATCTGGGGAGCCTCTTTGACCTGCCGGGCCATGACGTAGATGTACACGCTGGCCATGAGGCGATGGTTGGGCATGATGGTCACGAGGTGGGCGGGCTGAGCATGCTGGCCATCAGCGGGTTTACGGCGGCCTTTGGTGCGTTCGGGCTGGCGACGGCCACCCTGCTGGATGCCCCGCCGCTGCTCAGCCTGCTGGCAGCGGTCATTGGGGGTGTCATCGTCGGCGGCCTGGCCCAGATCCTGTTCATTCAGGTACTTTCCCCTTCCACCAGCAGCAACATTCAACTCAGCGCGATCAAGGGGGCTTCCGCCAGGGTGACCGTTCCCATTCCTGCCCGGGGTATCGGCCAGATCGCCATCATCCTCAGCGGTCAGCGAATCACCCTTAGCGCACGCTCGTCGGCGGAAGTGGAGATTCCGCGCGGTGCCAGCGTGCTGGTCGATAGCGTCCGGGATGGCATCGCCTACGTTTCGCCGGAAGCTGATATTGAGATTTGATCGCAGCCCGGTTGTGGTCCAGCCAGCCCCGGTGCTATGCTGGCTGACCACAGCATGGAAAATGCGCCACAAAAACAGCGTGTAGCTTATCAAAGGAGGAAGCCATGTCACCGGTAGTTGGGGGCCTTGCCCTTCTTATCCTGTTCTTTGTGCTCATTACCGTCCTGATCGTCTACCTCAGCCGCATCCGGACGGTTGGCCCCAACGAGGTGCTGATCATCTCCGGTCGCAAACGGACGGTCATTAACCCGCTCACGGGGCAGCCAGAAGAGCGCAGTTACCGGATCGTCAAGGCCGGGCGCGCCTTCATCTGGCCGGTGATCGAGCGCGTCGATGTGCTGTCGCTGGAGTTGCTGACCATTGAGGTCAGCATCGATGACGTGTACACCTCGCAGGGCGTGGCCATCAGCCTGGATGGGGTGGCCCAGATCAAGATCGCCAGCGACGATGTCAGCATCGGCACCGCAGCAGAGCGCTTCCTCTCCAAGAGCCGCGCGGAACTACAGAATGTCGCCCACGAAACCCTGGCCGGTCACCTGCGGGCCATCGTCGGTACGCTGACGGTTGAGGAGATCTACCGCGAGCGCGATAAGTTCGCCCAGAGCGTGCAAGAAGTCTCCGCCGACGACCTCAAAAATATGGGGCTGGCCATCGACAGCTTCGTGATCAAGGACATCCGCGACAGTGAGGGCTACCTCAACGCTCTGGGCCGCCCCCGCATCGCCGATGTCAAGCGTAACGCCGTGATCGCTGAGCAGCAGGCCGCCGCCGAAGAGGAGGCCGCCCGCCGCGATTTTGGCATCAAGAAGGCCGAATACGACCGGGAAGTCGCCCGTCAGCGCGCTGAATCTGACCTGGCCTACAGGCTGCAGGAGAGTATCACCAACCAGAAAGTTCGCGCAGAGGAAGTGCAGGTCGAGATCATCGCCAAGGCCAAGCAGATCGAACTGCAGGAGCAGGAAGCCCTGCGCATGGAACGCGAATTGGAAGCGACCGTCCGCAAGCCGGCAGAGGCCGAGCAGTACCGCATCCAGACCATCGCCAATGCCAAGAAGTACCAGCTGGAGGCGGAAGCGGCTGGCGAGGCGGAAGCGATCCGGGCCAAGGGTCTGGCCGAGGCCGATGTCGTCAAGCAACGCGGTCTGGCCCAGGCGGAAGTCGTCCGCCAGCAGGGCCTGGCCGAGGCTGAAGCGATGAGCAAGAAGGCTGCCGCCTGGCAGGAATACAACCAGGCAGCCATCATCCAGCAACTCATCGACGCCCTGCCACAGGTCGCAGCGGCCATCGCCGCGCCACTGGCCAAGACCGAGCGTATCGTCGTCATCAGCAATGGCGGCGATGGCCAATCCGGCGCCGGAGCATCACGGGTTGCGGCGGATATTACCAGCATCATCGCCCAGATCCCGGCTACGGTCGAGGCGCTGACCGGCGTCAACCTGATCGAGACGCTCAAGAACCTGCCCGGCGTAGTCGAGTCGCCAGCCCGGCCAACATCGCCGGAAACAACCTCCGGTCCGGTGAACATCGAGCAGTAACCCGGTAAACAAGACGGCGGACAGGGCGGTACAATCTGCCCTGTCCGCTGCGATTTGCCCCGTGATGAACGCCATCGGCAAGCCCAGCGAATCTGATCCTTCAGCGATCGCCCGGACAGGGATGGAGAGATGCCATGAAACGCCTGAACACCTTTTCCATCGTCGCCTTCGACCCGGCAGAGAGAGCCTGGGGTGTGGCTGTCGCCAGCAAGTTCCTGGCTGCCGGCGCGGTGGTGAGCTGGGCCAGGGCTGGCGCCGGCGCAGTTGCCACGCAGGCGTTGGCCAGGGTTAGCTTTGGGCCGGATGGCCTGGCCATGATGGCCGCCGGTAAGAGTGCCAGAGAAACGCTGGAGGCATTGCTGGCTGCCGATCCGGGCCGTGACGATCGTCAGGTCGGCATTGTGGACGCCCACGGCGGCGCCGCCGCGCATACCGGCGCCGCATGTTTCGCCTGGGCCGGGCACCGTGTGGGCGAGGGATTCACGTGTCAGGGCAATATCCTCACCGGCCCGGAGACTCTGGATGCGATGGCGGAAACCTTTGTCTCCGCCAGGGGCGAGCTGGCTGACCGGCTGATCGCCGCCCTGCTGGCCGGGGATACGGCTGGCGGCGATCGGCGGGGTAAGCAGGCTGCCGGTTTACTGGTTGTCCGTCCCAATGGCGGTTATGGCGGTGATAATGATCGCTACCTGGACCTGCGCGTCGACGATGATCCGGAGCCGGTCAAACGGCTGCAGGAACTGGTCGTCATGCATCACCTGTTCTTTGGCAAACCCAGGCCGGAAGACCAGTTGCCGATTGATGAGACGCTGGCCCGCGAACTACAGGCTTTGCTCCAGCGTGCGGGCTACGGCGCTGTCTCCATCAACGGTGTCTGGGATACGGCCTCCCAGCAGGCTTTCTGGGCGCTGGTGAGCAACGAAAACCTGGAAGAACGCTGGGCGATTGACAGAGAGCCGGATCGGATCGACCGGGTTGCCCTGGACTACCTGCGACGCCGCTTCCCGGTAGGCTGATTGCCTCCCAATCGCCACCTCAGTACAATACAGGGTATGGCGAGACTGTTCAGCAAGCTCAACACACTCCTGCGGGCCAGAATCGAGGGCCTTCTGGAGGATGACCTGCGCCTGCCACGCCGTCGCTTCGAAGACCGGTCTGTACCGGGCCGCAAGGTGCTCGCTCAGGAGATCGACGCCCTGCGCCGGGAGATCAATGCTGCCTTGGACTACGAAGACGATCTCCAGACCCGCATCGACGCGCTGCGCCAGGATGCTTCTGATCTTGACATTCAGGTCGACAACGCCCTGCTGGCTCGCCAGGAGGACATCGCCCGTCGCTCACTGGAACAACTCAGGCGCACCGAGCAGCAGATCACCATGCTGGAGGCCGATCTGACTCAACACCGCCAGCATGTCGCCGCGCTAATGGATCGCGTCAACCTGCTGGAAGGGCTGGCCGCTGAAGCCGAATCGCGCCAGGGTGAGACACCCGAAACTGGAACCGCCCCGGCGATGACACCGGCAGAGGAAACATCTCCGCAGGCACCGGTGGCGATAACGCCAGGTGATCCTCAAACAACCGCCGGGCCACTCCTCCCGGAATCACCACCTTCGCCTGTCACGGAGGAGGAGCTTGCTGCCCGGCGCATGCGGCTGGCACGCGGAACCACGCAAAAGGAGTAATCGCTGCATGAGTGCCTATATCCTGACCGTTGATGATGAACATCAAATGCGGATGCTGTTGATGGATGCACTCGGGAGCGCTGGATACGAGACTGCGCAGGCCGCCTCAGCCAGAGAAGCGCTGGCCCTGATCACCAAACGCCGTCCTGACCTGCTCGTCCTGGATGTGGGCATGCCGGAGATGGATGGCCTGACCCTGTGCCGTAAGCTGCGCGAAGACCCGCGCTACGTGACCCTGCCGATATACCCAGCCCGAAGATATCATCCGCGGGCTGGATGCCGGCGCGGATGACTACACCCTCAAGCCGATCAACCTGCCGGTCTTCCTGGCGCGGGTGCGTGCCCTGCTCCGGCGCGCCGAGATCAATCGCCCGGAAGCAAACGAAGAACAGGCTATCCTGAGCGTCGGGGGCATGACCCTGAACTCCAACACCTACCAGGTCCAGGTTGAAGATCGCACGATCCCCCTGACCGCGACCGAGCACCGTCTGTTACGCTACATGATGGAGCACAGTAACCAGCCGCTATCCCCTCAGCGCCTCCTGGAAGCCGTCTGGGAATATCCGCCCTTCACTGGCGATCCCGATCTGGTTCGCGTGCATGTCCGCAACCTGCGCACCAAGCTGGAAAAAGACACCCGCCAGCCCCAATACATCCAGACTGTGCATGGTGTCGGTTACATGATCAAGGGCGATCCCCCTGGCTGAGTGCGGTCCGGATCGCTTCCTGCTCCGCTCTGAATATCGCTCAGAGTACCCCGGCGCGGCGCAGCTTCGTCACCAGCTCACGCCGTGTTTCCCGCATGGATTCCTCCAGATAGGGCAGCGCCAGCCAGCCATTCATCAGGCCAAACAGCGCCCCCGTCACCGTCCGGAAGAGCGGCGTGCTTTCCCGCGCAGGCCACAGACTGAGCGGTGGCTGGCTGAGTAACTGGCTGAACCCGTCCAGGCCAATCGGCCCCAGCCCCAGCAGGGCGTACAACCACAATGGCACAGGCCGCAACCGGTTGCGCACCAGAGCAAAAAAGAGCGTGAACAGAAACAGCATGCCGTAGATGGCGATATCACGTTCGCACAGAGCAACTTTGTAGCCCATCACAGGGTTACCGATAAAACTGCGGGAGAGCAGCTGCAGGTCAGCTGTCCAGGCGTGCAGATCAGGCACGCTGGCGAAGAATTCGTCCTGCGCGGCAAACGACTCGTAAGGCTCCAGTCCGACGACCCCGGCATCCGCCCGCGGGTAAGCTGGCTGCGCCCCGAACAGGAACCACGAACGGAAGGCAAACTGGTGGCACAGGGGACTGTAAATAGTGTACAGCACACGGGCCGGACCGGTGGCCCCTACATGCATCAACACCGGCGCCAGCATCGCCAGCCCCACATACAACCCGAAGAAGATCGCCACCAGCCATAACCAGTGTCGGCTCAGCCACAGGACGCCGCGCTGCATCCGGATGGCGCGGCGGCGGGCTGCTTCGTTGCGTACAACCATGATTGTCTCCCCTGATTCTGGCGCACAACGCGCCCGGACGATCATCCAGCCGGCAGTGGCGATAGGCTGACTCCCGGCTCAAAAGCCGGCCCCTGTTCCAGGCATGGCCCCAGATCACCCAGCGCGATGCGGCCCTGGAAAAGTTCCGTGGCGCAGTATTCCAGATTATAGGAAAAGTCGCCGGTTGCGCCGAGCTGGCTTAGCGTCGTCAGTTGTCCACTCATAACCAGCAACCCGATTGCGATCAGGAACACGCCACTTACCAGTTCGATGGTGCGCATATGGCGCTGCAAGCGGCGCAGGACCCCCTGCATTCGATCCAGCGCCAGCGCTGTCAACAGAAACGGCACACCCAGGCCAAGCGAATATGCGGTCAGCAACGTCCCGGCCTGGCTGAGCGACCCGCCATTGGCGGCCATGGTCAGCACCGCCCCGTACACCGGGCCGATGCACGGTGTCCACCCCGCCGAAAACACGATGCCCATTAGCGCCGAGCCGATATAGCCACGATCAGAATGCGGCTGCAACTGCTGGCGGGTATCGGCGTACAGGGCAGTCTGCAGGCGACTCAGGACGCGATCCCAGAAGTCGCCCGGCTTTGTAAAGGCGCCCCCCCACAACAGCCACAGCAGGTATGCCCCCACGCCGATCGCCATCACAACCGGAGTCACCAGCGCCCAGGCCAGGATAACTGCCAGCGCCAGTTGAGCAACCAGTGTGACCGCCAAGCCCGCTCCGCTATTCAGCACTGCCCGGCGTCCGAGCACCCAGGCGATGAACCGCGGCAACACACCCATCACATGCAATCCGAACAGGATGATGATCAGCCCGCCCAGGCGGGCCAGAATCGTCTGCACTTCCACCACCGAGCCGCGCAGAGCGAAGGATCCGGCTGTCGTCAGCAGGCCAAAGGTGACAAAGACGGCGGTAAAACCAAGCACGAAGAACAACCCATGCAGGAGTACCGTAAAGCGACCCGGGCGGCTGGTCGTGCCACTTCGGCTCGCGCCTACTGCGACGGTCACCGTCATCTGACCGCCCATATACCCGACATACGCCGGGACAAGCGGCAACACGCAGGGCGAAACAAAGGACACCAGCCCTGCAATAAATGCCAGCCCGACCGTGATATCCGCCATAGGTGTTCTACTCCCGATTATCCTGTCGTACTTTAAACCCGATTCTACCCGTTAGACGCTGCAATCGGGGTTTCGGTCACCTGAGTCTTCAATGAAAATCGGTCTCCAGCCTAAACCACGATAATCGGCGCATCAGGCGGCAACCAGCCGTAAAGCCAGCGGGCGGCCCAGGGCGCTAGCTCCCAGCCCGGCCCCTCCCCGATCTGGCCAAAGTGATGATGCCAGTACGCGCCATAGATCAGCAGACCACCACTACTCAGACACCATGCTGCGCCGTAGTAATCGCCGATCCGGGCCGCTGGCTGGCGGATCAGCCCGCTCTGAACCGGTATCGACAGCCCTCCCCGGGGGACAGCAGCCGACAGGTGCAGCAGATCGCGCCCATCCTCCCGGGCAATGATCCGGGCGCCAGGGCGATCCAGCACCAGTGACCTGCGCAGGTCTGCCCGCCCTGGCTCAGGCTCGGCGCAGAGGCCCCAGCGCGATGCCGGTGTCCAGCCCAGCGGAGTGCCAGCCAGGCTTTCGCTGACCGCGTACCAGCCGCCATCCTCGCCCGGCAGCGCATCCACCACGGCCAGAACCCCGCCATGCCCGATGCGCGTCACCAGCGGCGCGCTGCCTGCCGCCCATGCCCGCACCGGCGCAACCGGCGCGACGACGGTTGCCCACCCCGGCAATACCGCCGCCTGCGCCGGAGATTCCGTGCCGGAAAGCAGCATAGGCTGGAGATCATGGCGGTGGACATAACCATCCGGCACGGTGTACCAGTCGCCGTCAAACCCCAGGAGCAGGGCGGTGCTATCCGGCCATAGATGGCGCACCACCGGAGCAGCAGCATCCGGCGCGGATCGCACGGCAACTACCCCCAACGCGCGTCCTTCAACCGGTTCTGGCAGCGCCAGACGGGCATCCAGGCCGTCAAATGGTAGCGTGGCGGCCAGTAGAGTCATGCCGGAGAGGGATAGGAATGCCCGGCGAGACAACAGGAGCTTGGAATCCGACTTCCGGTAGCGCCTCATGACCCGCCTCCAATCAGACGTTCCAGCGCCGCCTGTAGCCGATCCTCGCTCTGAAAGCCCAGCAACTCCTGGACAACAGCGCCATCCGCATCGAGCAAAACGATATGCGGAATGGCGGAGACGCCATATTGCAGCGCCAGATTGCGCGTTGAGATCAGATCGACGTTCAGGATGTGGAAATCCACCCGCCCGCTGTAGACTTCTTCGAGCCGTCGCACGGACGGCCGCATCGCGTTGCAGGTGCTTCACCACCACGCCTGAAACTCGATGAAATGCGGCAGGCCGCGCAGAACAACAGTGTACGGCGTAGCCTCAGCATCCTGAGTCGGCAGCAGCCCGGCCAGCGCAGTCAACGTGGCCAGCGGACCAATCGGGGTTGGCGCGTCGGTCGGGAAACTGATCCGGCTCGGCGCCGGCGTTGGCGTGGCGGTGCGCGGATCCGGCGTGGGCAGTGCCGCAACTGCACCACCCAGCGGCCCACGTTCCTGCGGGAACGCCGCGACAAGTGTCTGCATGGCCCGGCCTGCCGGTGCACAGGCCGTCAGCACCAGCACAACGCTCCCCAGCATGAACATCAAGCGCTTCACAGGTATCTCCCACCTTAGCCCTGGCCGGGAACAGAGGCTCCCGCGTCCTCAGGATTGGACATGACTTAACAGACGGCTGACCAGAAAATCAGCCAACCGGTCAATATCCTCGAGCGCAAAACAGGGCGCGCCAGTCAGAGGCACATCGCTGACATAGGCCAGCACCTCCTGTGGAGGGCTGAGCGGCTCCCGGCTGCGCGACGCACGCACCACCTCAATCTTGGGGAAAGCACTGTCCCGGCTGAAGCCTTCCGTCAGGATGATGTCCACCTCCTGAACCTGCCCGGCCAGTTCCGCCAGTGATGGTTCTCGCGTCAGGCGGCGAACGGTTGCCATCTTGACCGGCGACGCAATCACAACGACATCAGCCCCGGCCTCATAATGCCGCCAGGTGTCCTTGCCCGGCTGGTCAATGGTGAACTCCGGGTGAGCATGGTGTTTGATGGTCGCCACCCGCAGCCCACGCGCATGCAACGCCGGGATCAGCTTTTCCAGCAGCGTCGTCCGGCCAGAGCCGGAGCGCCCCACAATCCTGACCAGCGGTATGGTCATCCGCCATTCACCCCATCTACAGCCCGAACCACAATCCAGTGAATCGTATCCGTTAGCGCGGACTCCGCCTCATCCCGCCCTGGAACCATGCCCGGCCCGGCAAGATGTCTCTGGGTATTTCCCGCCCCATCAGTCACCCGTGCTGCAATACGGTACTCGCCCGGCATCTCCGGTGTCCATAGGGTATACCACTGCGTCCAGGCATATGGCGAGTCGGGTGCGCGGAGAATCGCCGGCATCCAGTCGCCGCCATCCACGCTGACCGCCACCGCCGCAATCCCTCGCAGCCCGGCGAAGGCCACACCCTGCAGGGCAACCGGTAGCCCGACAGGAACAGCGGCATACGGGCGCGGTGTGAGGATGCAGGCACATGTCCGGACGGGCTGGACCTCATCGCAGGAAGGCTCTGCCAGAGGAAGCAGAGAAATCCGCGTCAACCACTGGACCGACGCTTCGTCATACAGGCCGGGTATCAGCGCCCGCAATGGGCCGCCATACTCCCGCGGCAACAATGCCCCGTTCATCTCGTAGGCCAGCAGCGTCTCCGGCAGGCAGGGATCAGCCAGCGGGATTGCCACGGCACAGCCATCTGCCCCCTCAAGCCGGACGTGTGTCGCATCTGGCAGTACCTCTGCTTCGGCCAGCAGATCGGCCAGCCGACAACCGCGCCAGGCGGCGTTGCCGATCATCCCGCCTCCCGGCGGGTTAGCCGCGCTGACCAGCGTGCGCACATCTCCGGCAGCGGGCCGTGCCCTTAGCGCGTCATAACTGAGGGTAAGTGGCCGCCGGACCAGCCCATCAACCGCCAGGGTCCAGGCCCGATGATCGACGACCGGCAGCACGCTACGGGGTGGCTGGCGATAGAAGCGGCCGATCGGCGTGATCACCGGCGAATCGAAAGTGATCTCGCTCATGGGCGAGATGTCCGCCCGTTCCACACTGGCGTGGCGGCGCAGCGGCCACCGCAGGAAGGCGCGTCGAGTCAGTCGTGTTTCGCTCCGCTCGGCCATGATCGTCGATCTGCTCTACGACTGCCGCGCTGCCAGCTGCTGCTGTGCTGCGGCACGCACCCTGGCCACAATGCCCATCAACCCCTGCCCTTTGCCCATGGAGATATTCCTGCCAAAGATGTCCAGCACAATATCATCCGGCACACTGGCCACCTGTTCCAGCGGCTGCCCGGAGAGCGTCTGATCGAGGATGGCGGCTATTGCCCTGGCGGACAGCCCCTGAGGATTTTCCACGGCAAAGTAGAACTGCAGCGTACCGTCGTCGCGCTCCTCAGTCCATACGTAAGCATCCGATTCGCAGTACTCAACGCGGTTCTCCGCAGGATAGGGCCTGGTCGCGATGCGCTCTGGTACCGGTTGGAAGCGGTCAGCCAGTTCGATCAGGTATTCCGCCCGTTCATCCCGATCGGTGATTGCGCGGAAGTCCTCCAGTACCCGCTGCAGGGTCTCCGGATATTGCGCCATCGTTATCTGCACTCCTTTTCCATGGCGTGCAGCGCCGACTATAATCGACTTCTGCTTACTTTTCAATCGGCACGCCCACCAGGTTGCCCCATTCCGTCCAGCTACCATCGTAGTTGCGTACTTCATTGAAGCCGAGCAGGTAACGCAGGACGAACCAGGTATGGCTGCTGCGCTCCCCGATCCGGCAGTAAGCGATAGTCGGCCTGGCCGGATCCAGCCCCTGTTCATCCAGGTAGATCGCCCGCAGGGCGTCAGCCGGTTTGAACGTGCCATCCTCAGGGTTGGTTGCCCGCGCCCAGGGGATATTGCGGGCGCCGGGGATATGACCGCCGCGCAACGCGCCTTCGTTGGGGTAACCCTCCATATGCAACCGTTCGCCGCTGAATTCCGCCGGGCTGCGCACATCGACCAGTTGCCCCTGCGTCCGGATGTGTTCCAGCACCTGGTCGCGGAAGGCACGGATGCGGCTATCATCGCGCTCCGGGGCGTGGTAGACAGTCGGCGGATAGACTGGCTTTTCCCGTGTCAGGGGCCGCCCTTCGCGCTCCCACTTGAGCCGCCCGCCGTCCATGATCCGCGCCTTCGTGTGACCGAACAACTGGAAAACCCAGAAGGCGTATGTCGCCCACCAGTTGCTCTTATCGCCATAAAATACGACGGTCGTTTCCGGCGTGATGGCAATCCGGGAAGCCAGAGCCTCAAACCCCCGCCGATCCAGATAATCGCGGCGGATCGGGTCGTTGAGATCAGCGGTCCAGTCCACTTCCACCGCTCCGGGAATGTGCCCGGAGGGATACAGGAGAGGATCTTCGTTCGATTCGACAATGCGCACGCCGGGATCGTTCAGATGAGCTGCTACCCATTCGGTTGATACCAGGACATCCGGGTATGCATAGCCTCGCGCTTCAACAGCTGTCATGGGCTTTCTCCTTTTCTGTTTTGCTGCTAATTTACATCAAATTTATCTTCTTTTTTCTGGAGATTCAATAGGGCGTGGTATACTCCTGTGTCCGTGTCGCCTTACCATTTACCGGCGGCATGGACTTCCATACTGCTATGGCACCGATAGAGGACTTATCGCTACAATCGGCCCCATGAAGATTACCGTGTCTTTCCCCGTTCTGGCGCGTCGACTACTGTTGTTGTTGACCGCTCCCCTTTTCCTGATCCTCAGCGGCCTGGCCTGCAATCTAAGCAGTGCCCCGCCGCCAACCGTGCCACCCAGCCTGCCGACCAGCACGCCGCAGGCGACCATTGGCATCAGCACCCAGGTGCCTATCGACCTGCCGGGAGGCATCCAGTCCGAAGCGCCCCCCGACCCCGGCCTGGATGTCCTGCTTCAGCAGGTCGATACCGGGCGGTTGATGCAGCATACACAGGCGCTGTACAGCTTCCAGACGCGTTACGTCAACTCGACACAGAGCGATCCTGCCCGTGGCATTGGCGCCGCTCGCCGCTACATCCATGACACCTTTGTATCCTACAGCGCGCTGGCCGGGGGACGCCTGACCGTCTGGGATCATCCCTTCACTGTCACCTGGCAGGAGCAACAGAGCCTGCAGTACAACGTTGTAGCCACCCTGCAGGGCACAGAAAGCGGCGCGGGCGTAGTCATCGTTGGCGCGCACTATGACAGCACAGCCAACGATGTTGATCCGGTTATCTCCGCCCCCGGCGCGGATGATAACGGCACTGGTGTCGCTGCCCTGCTGGAGATCGCCCGCCTGCTGGCCCAGAAACCCCAGCGAGCCACGATCATGTTCGTAGCCTTTTCGGCGGAGGAAATCGGCCGCATTGGGAGCATCCGCTTCATCGACGACTACCTCAAGCCCTACAATATTGACGTGCGCGCCGTGATCACTCTGGACACCATCGGCAACATCGCTGGCCCGAACAACGAGGTCAACGATCGCCAGATCCGGGTGTTTTCCGATGATGATCCGGAGTCGATCTCGCGCCAGCTGAGCCGGGTGATGAATCTGATTGCCACAACGTATGTGCCCGACCTGCAGGTGGTTGTCCAGGCCGCCGGTGACCGCGAAGGCCGCTGGGGCGACCACATGAGTTTTACTGCACGGGGGTATCCCGCGATTCGGATCATCGAGGCCATTCAGGACCCTTCCCGCCAGAACAACTCGCGGGATACCATCGAATACGTCAACCCGGACTACCTGACGCGGGCGACGCGAGTTGCCCTGGCCACAGTTGCCGTACTGGCCGACGGCCTGCAGCCACCTCAGAACATCAGCCTGCGCCAGAATGCCAGCGACCCGGCCAGCAACACGCTGGTCTGGTCACCGGTTCAGGGGGCCAGTGGCTACGTGCTGGCGCTGCGCCAGCCTGGCGCTCTGACGCACAATCAGATTCTGACGGTGACCGCCGGCAATTCCCTGACCTGGGGCGGATTCACCCCCGACCGCTTTGAAACTGTCGCCATCGCCGCTATCGACGAAACCGGGCGCTGGGGGCCGTTCAGCCGGGAATACCGGCTGGCCCAGTAAGCTTCCAGCAGACAACACAGAAAGGGATGAAAACCCATATGGCCGAGAACAAACGTGACCCGATCCGCTTTGGGACCGTCGGCAGCCCGCAGACCACGCCCACCAGCGGCACACCCGCCGCCATCGAGCACACGCGCATCCTGGGGTTGGATCATCTGGAGATCGCCTGGGTGCGCAGTGTCAATGCCAGCGAAAAGACATGTGCGGAGATCAGGGCCGCCGCCGAAACATACGGGGTCACCCTGAGCGTCCACGCGCCTTACTTCATCAACCTGAACAGCCAGACCGCCGATCTGATGGCCAAGTCGGATGAGCGCCTGCTCAAAGCGGCACGCACCGGCTTTCTGGCCGGGGCGCGAGATATCGTTTTTCATCCCGGCAGCTACCATGACCAGCCCGCCGAACAGGTCTACGAGCGCATCAAGCAGAAGCTGCTGGAAATCCGGGGCATCCTGGATGAGGAAGGGGTGAACGTCATCCTGCGACCGGAGACAACAGGCAAGACAGCCATGTTTGGCTCACTGGACGAACTGCTCCAGTTGAGCAAGGAAATCCCCGGGGTATTGCCCTGTATCGACTGGGCGCATCTACACGCCCGCCGGGGGGATGGTTCCTTCAACAGCTATGAAGAATTCGCCGACGCCCTCAAGGAGGTCAGGGAATCCCTGGGCGATGTCGGGCTGAAGAACCTGCATTGCCATCTGAGCGGGATCGCGTACACGAACCGGGGTGAACAGAAGCACCTGCCGCTCAACCAGGCCGACATCCAGTACCGCGAACTATTGCAGGCGGTGATCGATGCCGGCGCTGAGGGTGTGATCGCTACGGAAGCGCCGGAACCGTTCCATGTCGCCGACTGCCTGACCATCCAGGCCACATATCGCCAGATTCTCAGCGGTGGAGAGATCCACCGCGATCTCGCCGAGTAACAGGGGGCGCCCGACTGTCCGGCGCCCCCTGTCCCGTTACTCAGTCCAGACGACGTACACCACTGCCTGGCGCCGGTGAGACGGCGTACAGATCCGGTTGCAGACCTGTCCGCGCCCGGTAAGCAGGTGCCACGGCTGCAACAAAGGCCTCGACGCAGGTGCGGTCCACCAGGGCAACCGCGCAGCCGCCGAATCCGCCCCCGCTCATCCGCGCTCCATAGCAACCGGGCTGGGCTTGCGCCAGTTCGACTATCACATCCAGTTCGGTGCAGCTGACTTCGTAGTCATCGCGCAGACTGGCGTGACTGGCATTGAAGAGCGCCCCCGCCCGCGCCAGATCGCCAGCCCGCAGGGCGTCCACAGTTTGCAGCGCCCGGTCATTTTCCGTGACAACATGGCGCACTCGCTTCTGGATCACCGGTTCCAGGCGGGGCAGCACGGCGGAAAGATCGGCCACGCCGATGTCACGCAGGGCGCGGACGCCCAGGATACGCGCTGCTTCCTCGCACTGGCGGCGGCGCAACCCGTACTCGGAATCGACCAGGCCGCGCTTCTTGGCGGTATCCATCACGACCACCACCGCCGAATCCGGCACACTGACCAGCTCTGTCGCCAGGCTGCGGCAGTCAATCAGCAGGGCATGCCCGGCATCACCGGCGGCACGAAGCTGGCTGCCCGTATCGGGGGCGTGGACGTTGTCCTGGAGATGACCGGAAGCCAACAGGCGGTCAACGACGGCCTGAAAGTCGTGCGCAAGGGCGGACGCTTCTCCGCCTTTGGCATCCCCGCCGGTCCCATCCAGGTCGACCTGGCCAACGGGGTCATCTTCAAGGGCGCCCGCATCCTGGGAATCAACGGCCGCCTGATGTGGGAGACCTGGTTCCAGATGGCCGGCCTGCTCCGCTCCGGCAAACTGGATCCTTCCCCGGTCATCACCCACCGCATCCCGCTGGACGATTTCGAGCAGGGCTTCCAGGCCATCCGCCAGCGCTACGCCCAGATGATCCAGGAGCACCATCGGCAGATCGAAGCCCTCACCGAGCAGGCCCGGCGGCTGGTCCGACAGCGCAGGGAACTGCAGGCCCAGATGCAGCCCCTGGAGGAAGCACCGGCCAAGGTGGCCGCGGCCCAGCGGCAGGTCGCCGCGATCGAGGCGGCCCTGCAGGACGCCGCCCGGGCCTGCCGGGAGGAAACGGCGGTGCAGC
>FWPV01006929.1_pt1 | contig 21115 bp, 17 predicted proteins | sample 2228371 | NCBI WGS metagenome assembly FWPV01 (sample SAMEA103939776, study PRJEB20133) | metagenome | reverse complement strand
TTAAAATTAAACTTGTTAAAATTGTTTTTTTCGGGCATAAATAGATTCTATTATTGTTTTTTTTCTAAAAAAATTTTGCAGAATGTCTTCAATGTAATAAATTTGCGCCTCAATTAAAAATTCAGATATGATTATAGTTCAACTCAAAGAAGGCGAAAACATTGAAAGAGCATTAAAAAAGTTTAAGAGAAAATTTGAAAAAACAGGCGTGGTAAAAGAATTACGCTCACGTCAGGCTTATGTTAAGCCTTCGCAAAAAAGACGCGACGTAGTAAAGCGGGCCATTTATATTCAGCAGCTGCAACAGGCTGAAGAATAACAGAATTAAGACTTCCCGGACAAAACACCAGCCGGTTTCATCTCATGCATCTATAAAGCAGGTATGAAGCAGGTTAATAATTTTATTGATTATCTGGCCAAAATAAAACATTATTCGGGCCATACAGTTGTATCCTACAAAAAAGATCTGGAACAATTTTTTGAATTCTGCAACCTGCCGGAAGGGCAAATCCCGAATCATCAGAAAATACGAAACTGGATTATAGACCTAATGAATAATAATATTTCGGCAAGAACTGTTAACCGTAAAGTATCGTCGCTGAAATCGTTTTACCGGTATCTTGTTCGTGAAGGTGTGATAGAAGCCAACCCTGTAAAAAAAATAATAATGCCCAAAACGGATAAGAAGTTACCGGTATTTGTCAACGAATCAAGCATGGATGTTCTGCTTGATGATGTGCATTTTGGCAACGATTTTGAAGGCATCAGAAACAAACTGATTATTGAAATGTTGTATTTTACAGGGATACGGGTAAACGAACTGGTTGAACTCAAATGCAGTAATATTAACTTTTATGAAAATTCGCTGAAGGTAACCGGAAAGCGAAATAAGGAAAGGATTTTACCATTATTGTCTGAGCTTGTCGCATCAATGAAAGTATATTTAATTAACCGGACTGAAATAAAAGGTATTAATCATGACTATTTTTTTGTTACCGGTAAGGGGAAAAAAATATATGCAAGGCTTGTTTACCGGATTGTCAATCGTTTTCTGGGTCTTGTAACAACTATTGAAAAAAAGAGTCCCCATGTGTTGCGGCATACATTTGCCACACACATGCTGAATAAAGGGGCCGACCTGAATGCGATTAAAGAAATACTTGGCCATGCCAATCTTTCTGCTACTGAAGTATATACACATAACACTTTTGAAAAGCTTAAAAAAGTATATAAACAAGCTCATCCCAGAGCATAAAAAAAGGAGGACTGCCTATGGATATCAGAATTAACACTGTCAAATTTGACGCTGATAAAAAATTGATTCAGTTTGTTCAGAAGAAAGTCAAAAAACTTAACAAGTTTTTTGATGACATAGTAAGCGCCGATGTCTTTTTAAAGTTAGAGAATACGCAAGAGCTTGAAAATAAGACTGTTGAAATAAAACTTGAAATACCGGGGAATAATCTTTTTTCGAACAAAAAAAGCAAAACATTTGAAGAAGCCGTTGATAATGCTGTTGATGCATTAAAATTACAATTAATCAAACGTAAAGAAAAAATGAGGGGGATGTAAAAGGTTATTCAGCAAAGAAATAAATAAATAATTTTGCTATATAAATAAAATGTTATACATTTGCGAACCGATTTTGGAGGGGGTGGTTGAAGAGTTTGCCGATGTAGCTCAGTTGGCCAGAGCAGCTGATTTGTAATCAGCTGGTCGGGGGTTCGAATCCCTCCATCGGCTCAAATTTTTTGTTCTTTTAATATTGTTGAATCTTTGGGTTAAGATATTCCGGCGGCAGGATTTACCTGGCAAAGCATTGGGGAGATACCAAAGCGGTCAACTGGGGCAGACTGTAAATCTGCTGGCTGATGCCTTCGTAGGTTCGAATCCTGCTCTCCCCACGTTCTTTATTTGTTTATTTGATGACTTGTTGATTGATAATTAAGAGCTATTGAATCAAAACGAGTGATAATGGTGATAACCTCAACGAGTCAGAAAATAATGATGCGGGAGTAGCTCAGTTGGCAGAGCATAACCCTTCCAAGGTTAGGGCCGCGGGTTCGAGTCCCGTTTCCCGCTCTCATCCGGCGGTGTTTTAACGACACCGGATAAAAGCCGATGTAGCTCAGCTGGTAGAGCGTTTCCTTGGTAAGGAAGAGGTCACGGGTTCAACTCCCGTCATTGGCTCAGAGGATAAATATAAATTAATATAAAAATTGTAAAAACAACTTACTAATATTCAGATTATGGCAAAAGAAAAATTTGAAAGGTCTAAACCGCACGTAAATATTGGTACGATTGGTCACGTTGACCATGGCAAAACCACTTTAACAGCCGCCATCACACGTGTTCTTGAAAAGAAGGGTCTGGCCAGTTTCCGCTCATTCGATTCTATTGATAATGCTCCCGAAGAAAAGGAAAGGGGTATTACGATAAACACGGCGCATATTGAATATCAGACTGAAAAAAGGCATTATGCCCACGTTGACTGTCCCGGTCACGCCGACTATGTCAAGAATATGGTTACAGGTGCTGCCCAAATGGACGGAGCAATCCTTGTTGTTGCTGCTACTGACGGTCCAATGCCGCAAACCCGTGAACATATACTTCTTGCACGTCAGGTAAACGTTCCGAAAATTGTTGTTTTCCTCAACAAGGTTGATATGGTATATGACAGTAACAGTGAAAAGGATGCCGAAGATTTACTTGAACTGGTTGAAATGGAAATTCGTGAATTACTGAACTTTTATAAATTTGACGGCGATAACACACCTGTTATCCGTGGTTCAGCACTTGGCGCCCTCAATGGTGACCCCAAATGGGAAGCTAAAGTAATTGAACTAATGGACAAGGTTGATGAATACATACCTATCCCTCCGCGCGACAAAGATAAACCGTTCCTTATGCCTGTGGAAGATGTTTTCTCTATTACAGGCCGCGGTACTGTTGCCACCGGAAGAATTGAAACCGGCATTGTACATACCGGTGATGAAGTAGAAATGATTGGTCTGGGTTCTGAAAACAGAAAAACCGTTGTAACCGGTGTTGAAATGTTCCGTAAAATACTTGACGAAGGCGAAGCTGGTGATAATGTTGGTTTGCTCTTACGTGGTGTCGATAAAAGAGAAATCAAACGCGGTATGGTGCTGGCTAAACCAGGGTCTATTACCCCGCACACCAAATTTAAAGCTGAAGTTTATATTCTTAAAAAAGAAGAAGGCGGACGCCATACTCCGTTCCATAATCATTACAGGCCGCAGTTTTACCTCAGGACACTCGATATTACCGGCGAAATTCAGCTTCCTGAAGGAGTGGAAATGGTTATGCCCGGTGATAATACCACGATTACGGTACAACTGATATATCCGGTTGCAATAAATCAGGGTTTGCAGTTCGCTATCCGTGAAGGAGGAAGGACTGTCGGAGCCGGTCAGGTTACCGAAATTATTGAGTAATTGTAATTTCCAATAATACTTATTCATTGTTGTCATTCGGCAACAATGAATTATTTTCATAATTTGACACGGGTGTAGCTCAGTTGGTAGAGCACTGGTCTCCAAAACCAGGTGTCGGGCGTTCGAGTCGCTCCTCCCGTGCAAAATGAAATAATATGAAAGGTATAGTTACATATATAAAGGAATCGTACAAGGAACTGATTCACAAGGTTACATGGCCTTCCTGGAAAGAATTACAGGGAAGCGCAATACTTGTAATGATTGCATCACTGATCATTGCTGTTATTGTTGCTGTCATGGATCTTGCATTTAAGAACCTGATGCATTTTATTTATAATTTATTTACCTGATATCCCTAAATCTTGAACTTAAGTCGATGGAAGAACAGCAAAAAAAGTGGTATGTAATAAGGGCTATTGGTGGTAAAGAAAAGAAAGTAAAGGAATACATCGAAAACGAAATTGCACGCCTGAATTTACAGGATTATGTTTCACAGGTGTTAATTCCTCAGGAAAAAGTTTACCAGATACGCAACGGGAAAAAAATCAGCAAAGAACGCAATTTTTTCCCCGGTTATGTATTGGTTGAAGCTGCTATGGTTGGTGAAATACCTCATATTCTTAAAAATATTACGCATGTTATTGGTTTTCTGGGGGCAAAAGGCGATGAACTGCCAACACCGTTGCGGCCATCGGAAGTTAAACGCATCCTGGGCAAAGTAGATGAATTGGCTGAAGGAGATGAAGAACTCAATGTTCCTTTCTATGTGGGTGAAACCGTTAAAGTTATTGATGGCCCGTTTAACAGCTTTACAGGAATTATTGAAGAAGTAAACGAAGAAAAAAAGAAGCTGAAAGTGATGGTTAAAATTTTTGGCAGGAAAACCCCATTGGAACTTAGTTTCATGCAGGTTGAAAAAGAATAAAAAAAATACGTTGTCTGTGGTTATGACAACCCGTAATGCTTCCTGGATAACCACCTGACGAACGTGTGAATCAATAAATAAATCAGAAAAAAGTGAACTATGGCAAAAGAGGTTGCTGGATTGATTAAACTGCAAATTAAAGGTGGTGCTGCCAATCCGTCTCCACCGGTAGGTCCGGCGCTTGGTTCCAAAGGTGTAAACATTATGGATTTTTGCAAACAATTCAATGCGCGCACTCAGGATAAAGCCGGTAAATTACTGCCTGTGGTGATAACCGTTTACAGCGATAAGTCATTTGACTTTATCGTAAAAACACCCCCCGTAGCCGTTCAATTGCTCGAAGCTTCAAAACAAAAGTCAGGTTCAGCCGAACCTAACCGAAATAAAATAGCTTCAATAACCTGGGAACAGGTGAAGGCAATTGCTGAAGACAAAATGCCCGACCTAAACTGTTTCACGGTTGAATCAGCAATGAAAATGGTTGCAGGCACCGCCCGCAGTATGGGCATCACAATTAAAGGTGATCCCCCTTTTAACAAATAATAATTTTATTTCCGGAATAACATGGTTAAACTTACGAAAAACAGGAAGTTAGCACTGGAAAAAATCGAGCCCGAAAAACAATATAAGCTTTCGGAAGCAGCCAAACTGGTAAAGGAAATTACAACCACCAAATTTGATGCTTCTGTTGATATTGACGTACGGCTTGGTATTGATCCGAAAAAAGCTAACCAGATGGTTAGGGGCGTGGTTACTTTACCTCATGGAACCGGTAAGTCAATTCGGGTTTTGGTTTTGTGTACCCCCGACAAGGAGGAAGAAGCCAAAGCAGCAGGCGCCGACTATGTTGGCATGGACGAATACATCGAAAAAATTCAGAACGGATGGACCGATGTGGATGTTATTATTACAATGCCTGCTATAATGGGTAAACTGGGAAAGCTGGGGAAAATATTAGGCCCCCGCGGATTGATGCCCAACCCGAAAAGCGGTACCGTAACTATGGAAATCGGAAAAGCTGTAAAAGAAGTTAAACAAGGAAAAATCGACTTTAAAGTTGACAAATTCGGAATTGTTCATACTTCTATCGGAAAAGTATCATTCTCAGCCGAAAAAATAGCTGAAAATGCAAGGGAGTTTCTCCATACCATTTTAAAGCTTAAACCTTCGGCCGCAAAAGGATCATATATCCGCAGCATTTCCCTCTCAAGTACCATGAGCCCGGGTATTAAAGTGGATGCAAAAGCATTCGATGAATAATCTACATGAATCTTAATGCATTATGAAAAGGGAAGATAAAAATACCATTATCGAAAACCTGACTCAGTATATCAGTAATTCAAAACACTTTTATCTTACAGATATATCAAATCTGAATGCTGAATCAACAAGCAAACTCAGAAGAGCATGTTTTGAAAAAGATATACAACTGGTTGTCGTAAAAAATACCCTGCTCAGAAAAGCTTTGGAAAAGTTTGACGGTAAGTTTGAGGAATTATACGGACTATTGAAAAATTCAACTTCAATAATGTTTGCTGACTCAGCAAGCATTCCGGCTAAACTAATAAAAGAATTCCGAAAAACATACGAAAAACCTGTCCTCAAAGCTGCTTATGTAGAGGAATCGATCTATATTGGCGATGATCAGCTCGATGCATTGTCAAGTATCAAGTCTAAGGAAGAACTGGTGGGCGACATTATACTCTTGTTGCAGTCACCCGCAAAGAACGTTCTTTCTGCTTTACAGTCAGGAAAAACCAAACTGGCTGGTATTGTGAAAACATTATCTGAAAAAGAATAATATTTTATAACTGATTAAATAACAAAAAAATGGCAGATTTAAAAGCATTTGCTGAACAATTGGTAAACTTAACTGTTAAAGAAGTTAACGAACTGGCAAAAATACTTAAGGAAGAATATGGTATTGAACCTGCTGCTGCAGCTGTAGCTGTTGCCGGCCCTGCTGCCGGCGGAGCCGCAGAAGGTGCAAAAGCTGAAGAAAAATCAACCTTTACCGTGTTTATGAACCATCCGGGTGGTGCAAAACTCCAGATTGTAAAACTGGTGAAAGATCTTACCGGACTGGGATTAAAGGAGGCTAAAGACCTTGTTGACAAAGCTCCGGTAGCAATTAAAGAAAACTTATCAAAAGAAGAAGCTGAAGGTATTAAAAGCCAATTAGCTGAAGCCGGCGCCGACGTTGAACTTAAATAAGGCACGGTATGCCAGATATCACAGGTTTAATCCCGATATACGGGATTAAACCTTTTTGTCATTTGTTATAATTTGCTGTTCAACATTTATAATTTACTGTAATGCCGAATCAAACATCCGATCGTATTAATTTCTCCCGCACAAAAAACCAATTAAAATATCCTGATTTTCTCGATGTACAGTTGAAATCTTTCAGAGATTTTTTTCAGCTTGAAACAACACCTGAAAACAGGAAAAATGAAGGCTTGTACAAAGTTTTTCAGGAAAATTTTCCGATAACGGATACACGTAACAACTTCGTACTGGAATTTCTGGATTACTACATTGATCCGCCACGTTATTCAATTGAGGAATGCATTGAAAGAGGTTTGACTTACAGCGTGCCGCTGAAAGCAAAACTCAAACTCTATTGTACAGATCCCGAACACGAAGATTTTGATACTGTCATTCAGGATGTTTATTTGGGGACAATCCCTTATATGACCGACAGGGGACTCTTTGTCATTAACGGTGCTGAAAGGGATGTGGTATCACAATTGCACCGTTCACCAGGCGTGTTCTTCGGGCAAAGCATACATGCCAATGGTACCAAACTCTATTCGGCACGAATTATTCCGTTTAAAGGTTCTTGGATTGAATTTGCTACCGATATAAATAACATTATGTATGCTTATATCGACCGCAAAAAGAAATTGCCCGTCACTACCCTCTTCAGAGCCATTGGCTATGAAAGCGATAAAGATATTCTTGAAATATTTGACCTGGCCGATGAGATCAAAGTATCAAAAACTGCCCTTAAAAAACTCGTAGGCCGGAAACTTGCAGCCCGTGTTCTGAAATCATGGGTTGAAGACTTTGTTGATGAAGATACCGGCGAAGTAGTTTCCATTGAACGTAACGAAATTATTATTGACCGTGAAACAATATTACAGGATGAACATATTGACGCCATTGTTGATTCAGGAGTAAAAACCATACTCCTGCACAAAGAAGGACAAAACCTTTCTGATTTTGAAATTATTTATAACACACTCCAAAAAGACCCTTGTAATTCCGAAAAAGAAGCGGTACTCCATATCTACAGGCAACTGCGTAATGCAGAACCACCCGACGAAGCTACCGCACGTGATGTGATCGATAAATTATTTTTCTCGGATAAACGTTATGACCTTGGTGAGGTAGGCCGGTACCGTATCAACCGCAAACTCGGCCTTGATACACCCATGGATGTTAAGGTACTTACAAAAGAAGACATTATCAGGATTATCAAATATCTTATCGAACTTATTAATTCAAAGACTGATGTTGATGATATTGACCACCTGAGCAACCGAAGGGTGAGGACTGTCGGTGAACAACTTGCCTCACAGTTTGGCGTTGGCCTTGCAAGAATGGCACGCACAATACGCGAACGTATGAATGTGAGGGATAACGAAGTCTTCACTCCTATTGACCTGGTTAACTCAAAAACATTATCATCGGTTATCAACTCGTTCTTCGGAACCAACCAGCTCTCACAGTTTATGGACCAGACAAATCCGCTTGCTGAAATTACCCATAAACGAAGAATGTCGGCATTAGGACCAGGCGGACTTTCAAGAGAGCGCGCAGGTTTTGAAGTACGCGACGTACATTATACTCATTATGGCCGACTTTGCCCGATTGAAACACCTGAAGGACCAAATATCGGCCTTATATCTTCGTTATGCGTATATGCAAAAATTAACGACCTCGGGTTCATTGAAACACCTTACCGCAAAGTCGAAAACGGTAAGGTTGACCTGTCAGATAACGGCATTATATGGCTCAGCGCCGAAGAAGAGGAATCGAAAGTTATCGCTCAGGCCAATGCACCTATTGACGATGAAGGTAACTTCATCAATCCTAAAGTTAAAGCCCGTTATAACGGTGACTTCCCGCTTGTAGATGCCAAAGAAGTTGACCTCATGGACGTTGCCCCAAATCAGATTTCATCAATAGCAGCATCTTTAATCCCCTTCCTTGAACACGACGATGCCAACCGCGCACTCATGGGGTCGAATATGATGCGGCAGGCAGTACCTCTCATCTCGCCCGAAGCTCCGATTGTTGGCACAGGCATTGAACGCGAAGTGGTAAGCGATTCACGCTTTCTGATTATTGCCGAGAATGACGGAATTATCGAATATGTCGATGCCAACGAAATCGTTATCCGCTATGCAATGAGTGAAGAAGAAAAGTTTGTCAGTTTCGACGGCGATATTAAACGTTACAAACTTCAGAAATACAGGAAAACCAATCAGAACACATGTATCAACCTTAAACCTATTGTCAGAAAAGGAGAAAAAGTTACAAAAGGACAGATACTCACAGAAGGATATTCTACCCGTGACGGAGAACTTGCACTTGGCCGCAATCTGATGGTTGCATTTATGCCATGGAAGGGTTATAACTTTGAAGACGCTATTGTTATTTCCGAAAGAGTTGTTAAAGACGACCTCTTCACATCTATTCATATTGATGAATATATGCTTGAAGTGCGTGATACAAAACGAGGCCTCGAAGAACTCACTGCCGACATACCAAATGTAAGCGAAGAAGCAACGCGAAACCTTGATGAAAACGGTTTAATAAGAATCGGCGCTGAAGTTAACCCCGGCGATATTCTTATTGGTAAAATCACACCAAAAGGTGAATCCGACCCTTCGCCCGAAGAAAAACTCTTACGTGCAATATTCGGCGACAAGGCAGGTGATGTAAAAGACGCATCCCTCAAGGCTCCCCCTTCATTGCAAGGCGTGGTAATTGACAAAAAACTCTTCTCGCGATCAGTCAAGGATAAGAAAATAAAGACTTCAACAAAGCCTATACTCGACAAAATTGAAGAAGAATTCGAAAGAAATACAAACGAGTTAAAATCAAAACTCATTGATAAACTCTTTATTCTGGTTAACGGAAAAACATCCCAGGGTGTTAAAGACTATTATAATGTGGATGTAATACCTAAAGGAGCCAAATTTACCCAGAAAGTATTGCAGGACATTGACTATATGCAGATAAACCCTAATAAATGGACCACTGATAAAGACAAGAACGATCAGATAAAATTGCTGATTCATAACTACATTATAAAATTTAAGGAAATTGATGCTATTTACAAGCGCAAAAAATATAGCATAACCATTGGTGATGAACTGCCTGCGGGCATTGTTCAGCTTGCTAAGGTTTATGTTGCCCAGAAGCGAAAAATTAAAGTAGGTGATAAAATGGCCGGCCGTCACGGCAACAAGGGCATCATATCCAAAATTGTCAGGATGGAAGATATGCCTTTCCTCGAAGATGGCACTCCGGTAGATATTGTTTTGAATCCGCTTGGTGTGCCGTCACGTATGAACCTCGGACAAATTTATGAAACAGTGCTTGGCTGGGCCGGGTTGAAACTTGGCATTAAATTTTCTACGCCAATCTTTGACGGAGCTACAATAAATCAGATTAATGAATACACCGATAAAGCCGGGTTGCCAAAATACGGAAAAACTTACCTTTATGACGGAGGAACAGGCGAACGCTTTGACCAGCCTGCAACAGTCGGTGTTATTTATATGCTGAAACTCGGCCACATGGTTGATGATAAAATGCATGCCCGCTCTATCGGCCCATATTCGCTTATTACACAGCAACCATTGGGCGGAAAAGCACAATTCGGAGGCCAGCGGTTCGGTGAAATGGAAGTATGGGCACTTGAAGCATTTGGTGCTGCTCATATTTTACAGGAGATACTGACTATTAAGTCAGACGATGTTGTCTGACTTTCAAAAGCCTATGAGGCTATTGTTAAGGGAGAGCCCCTGCCACCTGCAGGAATACCCGAATCACTCAATGTATTGTTGCATGAACTCCGGGGATTAGGCTTGAGCATTAACCTGGTGTAGATTTAAATTAATTTTTTATTATCTGAAAAAATAAAAAACATCATATGTCATTAAGAAGGGAAAATAAAGCAAAGGCTAATTTCACCAAGATCGCTATCAGTCTGGCTTCTCCTGAAGAAATACTGGAGCATTCAAGTGGTGAAGTATTAAAGCCTGAAACTATTAATTACAGAACTTATAAACCCGAACGTGACGGACTATTTTGCGAAAGAATATTCGGGCCGGTAAAGGATTATGAATGCCATTGCGGCAAATACAAAAGAATCCGTTATAAAGGTATAGTTTGCGACCGTTGCGGTGTGGAAGTTACTGAAAAGAAAGTACGCCGCGAACGCATGGGGCACATTTCCCTTGTTGTTCCGGTTGCACATATCTGGTATTTCAGAACTTTACCAAACAAAATAGGTTATCTGCTGGGATTACCTTCTAAAAAACTTGATTCGATTATTTACTATGAACGATATGTAGTTATAAACCCAGGTATTAAAGCAGCTGACGGAGTTCAGTATCTTGATTTTCTCACAGAAGAGGAATACCTCGAAATCATTGATTCACTGCCAAAAGAGAATCAATTGCTTGATGACAGCCATCCCGACAAGTTCATTGCCAACATGGGCGCTGAAGCATTACAACAGTTGCTTGAAAGGCTTGACCTTGACAGCTTATCATACGACCTCCGCCATAAAGCCAATACCGAAACTTCACAGCAACGTAAGAACGAAGCTTTGAAAAGGCTTCAGGTGGTTGAAGCTTTCAGGGCTTCCAAAGGCGTTAACAAGCCCGAATGGATGATAATAAAGGTAGTCCCTGTAATTCCCCCTGAATTAAGGCCTCTCGTACCCCTTGACGGAGGACGTTTTGCAACATCCGACCTCAATGACCTTTACCGCAGGGTGATTATACGTAATAACCGACTCAAGAGGCTTATCGAAATTAAAGCTCCTGAAGTAATTCTCCGAAACGAAAAACGTATGCTTCAGGAGGCCGTTGATTCCCTGTTTGATAATTCGCGAAAATCAAATGCCGTTAAAACAGACGCAAACAGGCCGCTTAAATCACTCAGTGACAGCCTTAAAGGCAAACAAGGCCGGTTCCGTCAGAACCTTCTGGGTAAACGCGTTGATTATTCAGCACGTTCTGTTATTGTTGTAGGACCCGAACTGCAGTTGCATGAAACAGGGCTACCCAAAGAAATGGCTGCAGAACTTTATAAGCCGTTTATTATCCGTAAACTTATTGAAAGAGGCATTGTTAAAACTGTCAAATCAGCCAAGAAGATTGTCGATCGTAAAGATCCTGTTGTGTGGGATATTCTGGAAAATGTTCTTAAAGGACATCCCGTTTTGCTCAATCGTGCTCCCACTTTGCACCGGTTGGGTATTCAGGCCTTCCAGCCCAAACTTATTGAAGGCAAAGCAATTCAGCTGCACCCGCTTGTATGTACTGCATTTAATGCCGACTTTGACGGAGACCAGATGGCCGTGCACCTCCCACTCGGCAACGCAGCCATACTTGAAGCACAGATTCTGATGCTCGCTTCACATAATATTCTTAACCCTGCCAATGGCGCTCCTATTTCAGTACCTTCACAAGATATGGTACTCGGGCTTTATTATATGACCAAAGCCCGCAAAGGCACTCCTGAATGGCCTGTTAAGGGTGAGGGTTCAACATTTTATTCTCCCGAAGAAGTCATTATTGCTTATAATGAAAAAAAGGTTGACCTGCATGCCGTAATTAAAGTAAGAATTAACATACAGAATAACGGACAGCCTTCACGGCAAATTATAGAAACTACTGTCGGAAGAGTGTTATTCAATGAAGTCGTGCCCGCAGAAGTCGGATTTATCAATGAACTTCTGACGAAAAAGTCACTTCGTGATATTATTAGTTTGGTATTAAAGAAAACAGGCACCTCAAAAACAGCAAAATTCCTCGATGATATAAAAGACCTCGGTTTTAAAATGGCATTTCAGGGCGGGCTTTCATTTAACCTCGATGATGTCATCGTACCTGCCGAGAAAGATGCATTGATGGAAGAAGGTTATCAGCAGGTTGACGAAGTAATGAATAATTACAATATGGGATTCATTACCAATAACGAACGCTATAATCAGATTATTGACATCTGGACACATACCAATGCCAAACTGACGCAGACCTTGCTGAAACAGTTATCTGCAGATAAACAGGGCTTTAATCCTGTTTATATGATGCTTGACTCTGGTGCAAGGGGTTCGAAAGAACAGATTCGTCAGTTGTCAGGCATGAGAGGTCTTATGGCAAAACCCCAGAAATCGGGGTCGACAGGATCAGAAATTATTGAGAACCCTATTCTTTCAAACTTTAAAGAAGGTTTGTCGGTTCTCGAATACTTCATATCAACCCACGGCGCCCGCAAGGGTTTGGCCGATACTGCACTTAAGACGGCTGATGCAGGTTATCTTACACGCCGTCTGGTTGATGTATCTCAGGATGTTATTATTACCGAAGAAGACTGTGGCACACTCAGAGGCCTCGTTGCAACCGCCATTAAGAACAATGAGGAAGTGGTTGAATCACTCTACGAAAGAATACTCGGACGCACTGCTGTTCACGATGTTTACCACCCGCTTACCGGTGAACTGATTATTTCTTCGGGTCAGGAAATTACTGAAGACATTGCCAGAAATATTGACGATTCACCAATCGAACAGGTTGAAATACGTTCGGTGCTTACCTGTGAGTCACGCAAAGGTGTATGTGCCAAGTGCTACGGACGTAATCTAGCCACAGGCCGCATGGTACAAATTGGTGAAGCCGTAGGTGTCATCGCTGCCCAGTCAATTGGCGAACCCGGAACGCAGCTTACACTCCGTACTTTCCACGTTGGAGGGACTGCGATGAGCATTACTACTGAATCAAATATTGTTGCAAAATATAACGGTATTGCCGAAATTGATGAATTACGCGTGGTTGAAAAAACCGAAGAAGACGGCAAGAAAGTGGATATCGTCATCGGACGTTTGGCAGAACTGCGCATCGTTGACAAGAAAACCGGTATTGCACTTACTACCAATAACATACCTTATGGCGCAAAATTATATATCAAAAACGGCGATGAAGTTAAAAAAGGAACGCTCATCTGTGAATGGGACCCTTATAATGCGCTGATCATTTCCGAAGCCGACGGTATTGTATCTTTTGAAAATGTTATTGAGGGTTTAACCTATAAGGAAGAATCAGACGAAGTAACCGGATATCGTGAAAAAGTAATCATTGAAAGCCGTGACAGATCAAAGAACCCTACAATTAATATTGTTGATAAAGACAACAATGTGCTTAAAATGTATAACCTGCCCGTAGGTTCACACCTCACAGTAAACGAAGGCGACCATGTGAATGCAGGAGATATTCTGATTAAGATTCCAAGGGCTGTTGGTAAATCAGGTGACATTACAGGCGGTCTTCCGCGTGTTACCGAATTATTCGAAGCCCGAAATCCTTCTAATCCTGCCATTGTTTCTGAAATTGACGGAGAGGTTTCTTTCGGAAAAGTAAAAAGAGGTAACCGCGAAATTACCATTACCTCCAAATCGGGTCAACAGAAAAAATACCTTGTCCCGCTTTCAAAACAAATACTTGTCCAGGAAAACGACTATGTTAAAGCCGGTACGCCATTATCCGACGGCGCTATTACGCCATCAGACATTCTGGCTATTAAGGGGCCTACCAAAGTACAGGAATATATAGTTAATGAGATTCAGGAAGTGTACAGACTTCAGGGTGTAAAAATTAATGATAAGCATTTTGAAGTTATTGTACGCCAAATGATGCGTAAGGTTGAAATTATTGACCCGGGTGATACCAAATTCCTTGAAAGACAGGTAGTTGATAAATGGGAATTTATGGAAGAAAATGACTGGATTTACGGTAAGAAGGTTATTGAAGATTCCGGCGATTCTGCAACAATGAAACCCGGACAAATTGTTACTGCCCGTAAACTAAGGGACGAGAATTCATTACTAAAACGTAAAGACCTGAAACCTGTAAAAGCAAGGGATGCTATTCCTGCTACTTCACAGCAAATACTGCAGGGTATAACAAGGGCTGCTTTACAAACACAAAGTTTCATGTCGGCTGCTTCATTCCAGGAAACCACAAAAGTTCTCAATGAGGCTGCTATTTACGGAAAAGTTGATTTTCTTGAAGGCCTGAAAGAAAATGTGATTGTTGGACACCTTATCCCCGCCGGAACAGGTAACCGCAGGTATAACAACCTGATTGTAGGTTCAAAGGAAGAATACGATAAAATATCATCAGAAGAGAAAAAATCTGATGCAACAGAGATGGTTAAGGAGCACTAACAATTTGTACTATGGAAGAAAAGAAAAATGTAAACCAAATCAGTATAGAACTGAAAGAAGATGTTGCACAGGGTATTTATTCCAACCTGGCCATAATAACCCATTCATCTTCCGAATTTGTAATTGATTTTGTAAGGGTCATGCCAGGGGTGCCAAAAGCTGAAGTCAAATCAAGGATAATACTTACTCCGGAGCATGCCAAAAGATTTCTTATGGCATTAAAAGATAATATAGCAAAATATGAAAATACCCATGGAGTAATTAAACAAATGGAAGGCGCCGGCGGAGCCATGGTTCCGCTTAATTTCGGCGGTCCCACAGCTCAGGCATAAAAAAAAGCCCGGTAAGCATACCGGGCTTTTTATTTAAAACCTGTATGCGTTATCCGCTATGAGTTTATCAGCAATTCTTCTTCTTGCTTCTTTTACATTTACACCCGGCAATTTTGTTAATACATTAATGGCTTCAACCAGCTTTTCTTTAACATTTTCGGCGGCAAAGGAATATACAGCATCCCGCGCATTCTTGCTGATTTTATCAGCAGCATCGTAAACATATACATCAAGTATGTCTTTATATAAGGCAACTGCATTTTCACCTTTTGCCGACTGGAGTTTCTGCACACGTAATGCCAGCGATTCCGAAATGTATGTTTCTGAAATAATATCAGAAATGTTGTTTAATACTTCCTGCTCGTGTACCAGTTTTTTGTCAAATTGCTTTGAAGCTCCATGAATTGCAATAAGGGCAACTTTTTTGAAATTCTTTATTGCCTGAATTTTTTCAGCAAAATAGTCATTGCCTGAGGAGCTTGTCTGAATACCTGAGTTTACCGCCTGGTTGTAAACCTTTTCTGCCTCGCCAAAAAGGTCAAAATCACCTTTCATAGCCCTCTTCATAGCAGTATCAACCACAAGCAGCCGATTAATCTCATTGGTGCCTTCAAAAATGCGGTTGATTCTTGAATCACGATATCCTTTTTCAACTGCCATCTCAGCTGAATATCCCATTCCTCCGTGTATCTGTACTGCTTCATCAATAACAAAATCAAGTATCTCCGATCCGTAAACTTTCAGAATGGCAGCTTCAACTGCATAATGGCTGATACCGTCAATACTTGCCCGACCCTTGTCACATCCTTCTGTTTTGTATTTTTCAATCTGGTCGTCAATATCCTTGCTCACACGATAAATGGCCGATTCAATGGCAAACGTCTTTATTACCTGTTCGGCCAGCTTGTGTTTAATAGCGCCAAATGTCGATATCAGCACACCAAATTGCTTTCTTTCATTGGCATATTGAACAGAATCATTAATAGCTTTCTTGGCAGCACCGAGTACGTTTGCACCAAGTTTAATGCGCCCCATGTGCAATATACTGAGCGCAATCCTGAAACCCTCTCCCCTGGAGCCCAATAAATTTTCAACAGGAACTTTTACGTCGTTGTAGAAAATCTGAGCCGTTGATGACCCTTTTATACCCATCTTATGTTCATCAGGGCCAACTACAACTCCGGGATAATCCTTTTCAACAATAAATGCACTTAAAACCCTGTCATTGTCAATCTTAGCAAATACAGTCTGAACATCAGCAAAACCGGCATTGGTTATCCACATCTTTTGCCCGTTCAGAACATAGTATTTCCCATCTTCAGTTAATTTCGCGTTTGTCTTTCCTGAATTTGCATCACTGCCTGCTCCTGGTTCTGTCAGGCAATATGCCCCAAGCATTTCGCCGGTTGCAAGTTTTGTAACATATTTTTGGCGTTGTTCCTCGTTGCCGTAATACATAATAGGCAGAGTACCAATTCCGCAATGCGCCATAAATGCTACCGAAAATGAATAACCGGCTCCAATGGTTTCAGCTGCAAGCATCTGGGTAACAAACGATTGACCAAATCCTCCATATTCTTCCGGAATTGAAATTCCCATTAAACCGAGTTCTCCTGCCTTCTTCAACAGTGATTTCATCAGTTCGCGGTTCTGCTTCTCAAGTTTGTCAATATTAGGATATACTTCTGCATTTAAAAAATCACGGCACGACTGGGCAATCATTAATTGTTCCTCATTAAATTCTTCAGGAATAAATATATCTTTCGATTCAACTTCCTTAACCAGAAATTCACCGCTTTTTAGTATTGTTCTGTTTTCCATAAATAAAATTGATTAATAAGGTTATTTGCTAAAGGTCTAATGCCTGCACAATTAATTCGGCAATATCATAGTTTTTAATTTCTTCTTCTTTGTTTTTGTATTTTAGGCCGTCGGTAAGCATAGTCATGCAAAACGGACAGGCAGTGGCAATAATCGATGCATCAGTTTCGAGCGCATCTTCAGTTCGTTCAATAAAGACTTCTTTATTACCCTTTTCGGCTTCTTTAAACATTTGTGCCCCACCGGCGCCGCAACAAAGGGCAAAGCTTCTGTTGCGCTTCATTTCCACCAGGTCCACTGACAATGATTTAAGTATCTGCCTGGGTTCCTGATAAATATTATTACCACGGCCCAGATAACAAGGGTCGTGATAGGTAACCCTTTTATTTTTAAATATCCCGCTTTCCAGTTTCAGGGTTCCGTCATTAATGTGTTTTTCAATAAGTTGCAGATAATTGATTACTGTGTAATTCCCTCCCAAATCGGGATATTCATTTTTAAAAATATTATAGCAATGAGGGCAGATGGTAATAATTTTTTCAATTCCGTAGGCCTTAAAAATCTCTATATTTCTTAATGCCTGCATCTGAAATAACATTTCATTTCCGGCACGCCTTGCAGGGTCACCGGTACACGATTCCTCCTTACCCAGAACCGCATAGCTGATTTTCAGGTAATGAAGAATTTTAACAAATGCCCTGACAACTTTCTTATACCGGTCATCAAAAGCTCCTGCACAACCTACCCAGAAAAGATATTCAGGCTTTTCGCCCTTTGCATGAACCTCAGCCATTACCGGCACATCTATTTTTACTTTTTCCATCGGCAACAGAAAAATTTAAATTAATGTACATTCATTTCAAGGTCCTTTGCCCACAATAGCCTGTCTTCGGGTGAATACTGCCATGGCGCACCATTGTTTTCAATATTACTGAAAACAGCTTTAATCTCACCCGGTGCAAGTCCCTCTTCCATTACCAGATAACGACGCATATCGACAATAAGTGTCGGATGGTTAATATTGATAGGACATTCCTGCGCACAGGCATTACATGTGGTACATGCCCACAATTCCTCCTCAGACACATAGTCGCGAATAAGCGATTTATTATCGTTGTATTCTTTTCCTTTCTTAATCAACCCCGGACCCTTTTCTTTCATCCGGGCCCTCACATCCATTATAATTTTACGTGGCGAAAGCTTTTTGCCTGTTATATTGGCCGGACAAACAGATGTACAACGCCCGCATTGCGTGCATGATAACGAATCAAAATAATTTTTCCATGTAACATCTTCAATGTCTTTAACACCAAAACGTTCAGCAGGTGCACCTGATTCCTGCACAGAAAATGCCGTATCGGGGTTAAGCATTAATTTTACTTCACGCATAACATGTTCCATATTTGGCAGTTTGCCGAGCGGATCGAGCCTTGACAGAAATACATTCGGTACTGAAAGAAACACATGAAAGTGTTTCGAATAAGGCAGAATATTAGCAAAAATAAAAATCAGTAAAATATGTGCCCACCAGCATACTTCATATATCGTATCTGCAGACTTAATACTGCCTTTGTTGTATATAACTGATAATAAGCTGCTTATCGGATAAACGCCGTACAATGGCTCAGCTGTCTTTGTTTTTAACGCAAAATAGGCCGAATTCATACCCATGAGGGAAAGCATCAGTAACAGAATCATAGTCAATGCAATAATGGCATCAACATGATTGCTATGCTTCATTTCAATACCCTCGAAGCGTTTTACATGAAGAAATAACCTGCGGACAAGAAAAATAACAATTGAAATGGCTACCAGTAATGCAAAGATATCGCCTGAAGCCATAATAATATCGTACACAACACCAAGAAATTTTAAAGCTTTTTCACTGCCTGTCAAGCCGTCTATTACCATTTCAATACTCCCGAACAGAATCACACAAAATCCCCAGAATACCAATGCATGAAAGAAACCTATAAGCGGTCGGCGGAATATTTTTGTTTGTCCGAAAGCAACATTCAGCATTAAAGAAAAACGACGGCCTATATTTCTTATGGGGAAAGCAGGTTTGGTGAGCCTGAAAAGGGCTATTATCCGCAATGCGGTATACGTAAATACCCCAAGGGTTAAAAGCAGAATTGCTGTAAAAATTATTTGACGTGCCATACTTAGAATATAGGTAATCTAATAAGCAGTTGTTTCTGTTGTATTAATGGCTTATCTGGTTTTCAATTCTTTTACGGCTTCAACCAGCTTTGGTAATACTTTCAAAGCATCTCCCACTATACCGTATTGTGCAGCTTCAAAAATTGGTGCATCCTTATCGGTATTAACAGCAACAATATACTTTGATGAGCTCACGCCAGCCAAATGCTGCGTTGCTCCTGATATCCCAAAAGCCATATACAGATTAGGGGCAATTATTTTTCCTGTCTGACCTGTATGTTCTTCGTGCGGCCTCCATCCTTCGTCAGAAACAGGCCTTGAGCAGGCTGTGGCTCCGCCAAGCAGGTTGGCGAGTTCAACAAGCGGACCCCAGTTATCAGGCGATTTCATTCCTCTTCCTCCTGAAACTACAATCTCTGCATCTGTTAAGAGCACTTTTCCTGTCTGTTTCTGAATATCCTTCAACTGTGTCCTGACAAGGCCCTGATCAACATCAGCCTGCATATTATCAATTAAAGGACTGACAGGCGATTCAATGAGTTCGAAAGAATTCTGAGCCAATGTGATAATTTTTATTTCTGTTTCTATTAAAAGATGCGAAAAAGCATTTCCCGAATAAGCCCTTTTATAAACAACAAACGGATTAATACTCAGAGGCAGTTTGCTTACTCCCGGAGCAAAACCAGCCTTAAGTTTTACAGAAAGCCTTGGCGCTATTGCTTTACCTGTATTATTGAAAGAAAGTATAACTACTTTAGCATTCATTTTTCTGACAATGTCGGCAATTACATGTGTATATGCCTGACTATCAAGAATATTTAACTGTTCATTTACAACGCTGATAATATTTTTTGCTCCGTACTTACCTAATTTTTCAAGTTCGGCAGTGTCAACTTTGCCAATTGACAATGCAGTAACTGAAGAATTAAGCATTTGGGCTACCTTTGATGCATAAGAAACCAGTTCAAACGATGATTTTTTAAATTTTCCGTCCCAGTTTTCGGTATATACTAATACTGACATAATATAAGCTTTAGTTTAGGAATAATGAATAATTAAATAACCTTTGCCTCGTTTTGCAACAATTCAATTAATTGTTTCGGGTTTTCGGGGTCAATGAACCTGCATGATGCTCTTTTCTGAGGCATTTCGTATTCAACAACTCGTGTTAAAGGGCTGACTGCCGGAGGTTCAATAACTTTTATCTGTTTGGTGCGGGCGGTCATGATACCACGCATTGAGGCAATACGGGGTTCTTTGGCAATGCCTTTCTGGACAATAGCGACAAAAGGCATAGGTACTGTAAGCGTTTCTTTTCCTCCGTTGATCTCACGTATAATAACCGACTGACCGTTTTCGATATTAAGGTGTGATACTGCCGAAACAGAAGGATAGTTAAGAAATTCGGCCAACATGCCGCCGACAGCTGAACCATTATGGTCACTTGATTCTATGCCACACATTATTATATCATAAGATTCTGTTTTCAATACTTCAGCGAGGCATGCAGCAACGGTATAAGCATCAGCCGGGTCGGTATTTATCCTTATGGCTTCATCGGCTCCGATGGCTAAGGCTTTACGTATGGTCGGTTCAGCAGCAGCCGTACCTACGTGTGCAACTGTTACCGATTGAATGGTGCCCCCTGAAGCATCTTTCAGCTCAAGTGCCCTGGTGAGCGATAATTCATCCCATGGATTAATAATCCATTGCACACCTGTTGAATCGAACCTGGTATTGTTATCCACAAACTTTACCTTTGTGGTGGTATCAGGGACATTGCTAATACAAACTAGGATTTTCATTTATAAAGAATTTTGAATGGATATATGGTTTGTTAGTTTTCAAATAAGCCTCCTGCAAGCATTATACATTATTTTGCATTCTTTTTTTATTTTTACGGGCGTACAAATATAAAATAAAATAAAAAAATAGATCATTTTTT
>FWPV01006926.1_pt1 | contig 21116 bp, 19 predicted proteins | sample 2228371 | NCBI WGS metagenome assembly FWPV01 (sample SAMEA103939776, study PRJEB20133) | metagenome | reverse complement strand
AGTGAAAAATGTTTAAGTAAAATCAAAAAAAAAGGGAGATTGTATGAAAATAAAAATTATCTTTTTTCCCATAATTTTTGTTTTATTTTTGCTATCCTGCTCAGGTCCTTATAATCCTTTCTCCGATAGTGCAGGAAAGGAGGTTATGCCTGTTGATCCAAAAAAAATTTATGTGTATTCTGTTTTTAACAATGGAACCAGTACATATTACAATGTTGCAAAACTTGAATATTTTTATAATGAAGACCAGATAGAAATTGATACCGGTGATAAGTTATGGGTATTAAATAAATATGCTTATGATAGTATTGGTAATATTTTATGGTATTATGATAACATTTATTACTCGATCAACAATTTTGGATTTTTTTCCTATGGAACCAGTTTGTTTACAGAGTATCCAATAAAATTTTTGGACTTTCCACTTTATGTAGGTAAAAAATGGGAAGGCCATTCTGGAAATTATTATTTTTTTTCATCGTATGACACACTTGTTGCATCTGTTGAAGGTAGAGAGGATGTCAACGGTTATGATGGATGCTGGAAAGTGAAGGTCAAATTTTTTGAAAGAGAATTTTACTATGGATATGTTTATGAATTTATAAGGTGGTATAAAGAGGGTATTGGGATGGTTAAGGATTCAGAATATATTTACGATGTGTATGGTACTTATACCCCTGTTGGTGTTGTTATAAATCTTGACACTATTATTGAGAGGTGATTATGAAAAATTTTATTTTAATAATCATAATTTTATTATCTCTTAATATTTTTTCTTCATCAGAAGATGGTTATTTAGATGATTTAGAAAAAGCCAGTTTACAACTTGATTCTTTATCTTTTTTTTATTTAAAATCTTATGATGAAATTATCAAAATAGATGAACCTATTGTCAACGATGAAAATTTATTTACCTATTATTCAAAAGGTTACAAATTTGGAGCTCTTTTTTATGTTGGTGCATCATACTTTGAGAAAGGAAACTATGAAAAAGCAAAAAAATATTTGAATCAGGCAAAACAGTATGAAGATGATAAAAATTTTCTTATCAGTCATTATTACTATTATCTTGGGAATTTAGAAGAGAGCGATAAAAATTATTATCAGGCGCTTGATTATTATAAAAAATCGAAAAAATACTTTTATCAGTTTGACGATCAGAATAGTAAAATATCGTTTGTTTTATTTTATATAGGTCAGATTTATTTATACAATGTGAATAACTATGATAGTGCGATTGTTTATTTTGAGAAAATTTTAGAATTTGATAAAAACATGTTATCAAAAACTTCCCAAAAGGATCCAAGAAAAGATTTTGAATATCTTGCTTACGATTATTCTCGACTTGGGGAATCATACTATTACAATAAATCTTACGAAAAAGCTAAAAAAAATCTTTTTTCAGCAATGCAGATTGGTGAAAAATTCCCACAGGAATATTCATTCAATGCGTTCAATTATTATCTTATCGGAAGGGTTTATTACGATCAATATAACTATGACTCATCGATAGTTTATTTTAAAAAATCACTCGATAACTATAAATCATTAGATTCAAAAAAAAATGTGATCAATCTTTACGATTGGCTTGGATTAACATACGAACAAAAATATGATTACAAACAGGCAGAGGAGAATTACTATCAGGCGTATATCAATGCAAAAGAGTTCTATGGTGAGTATGATAAAAAAACAATAAATTTAAAAAATAAGTATGAGGAAGTTTCTGGTTACTCTTCTGGTTCATACTCATATCAGGATTATAGTTCAGGTAGTGGTTTTAGAATAAAAGATGAAGGTTTTTTTGTAAATCTCGATTATATGAGATCGGTTGGGAGAAACTATTTTGGTGGAGGGATTGGAATTCTAGAAGATGGTGGGGGGGTATATATTGGTTACTACTTTTCACCTGCAAAAGAGGGAGAAACTTTTGGGAAATATTTGCCTGTTGTTATGTTAAGTGGTTTTAACTCTTTTTCACTTGAATTTTCATGTGATCTGATATCATTGTTTGATTTTTCAAATAATGTTAACAAATCGATGTCTAAACCAAGGTGTTTTGGTTTTGGATTTTCATTTGGCTTATTAAAATTTTTAAATGTGAAAACACAATATTTCTGGAGTGGTGGTGGAGGGTATTCTCCAAAAGGGGTGTCGATAAATTGTGGTTTCAGATTTTTTATGTGAATTTTAAAACCTTAAATTATTGATTTTTTTGTTTACAGGTATATAATAATTTTTTATATCAGGAGGAAAAATGGATATAACTCCTTTGGAGATAAAAAAACAGGAATTCAAAAAATCTTTGAAAGGTTATGATATACATGAGGTAACAACCTTTTTGAATACAGTTTCAGAGCAGTTTGAAGAACTTTTAAAAGAAAATTACAGTTTAAAAGAACAGGTTGAAAACCTATCAAAGGAACTCGAAAGGTATAAAAATCTTGAAAAGACATTACAGGAAACATTAACATCAGCAACGAAAAGTTCATCTGAACTCAGGGCAAACGCTTTGAAAGAGGCAGAAATCATCAAAAAGAACGCGCAACTTGAAGCGGAAGCGTACCTTGCGAGTTCAAGGGCTGAACTCAACAATCTTAAAAATGAGATAAAAAGTTTGATCACCTTAAAAAACAATTTCCTATCAAGGTTTAGAGGCATCCTTGAATCATATTTCAAAACACTTGATCAGGAAGTTGTTGAACATAAGATAGAGGTTAACGAGATAAACAAAGTTTTGAGGGAACAGCCAGAAAAAATAATAAATTTAGGTTCTCTATTCAGTCAAATAAAAAAGGAAGGTGAAAATGATGGAGAAAATAAAAAAGACTTCTGAATTCTTAAAAGAGAAAGGTTTCGTTGATCCAGAGGTATCTATAATTCTTGGAACTGGTATGTCTGAACTTGCTAAAATAATAAAAGTTAAAGCGAAATTATCTTATAAAGATATTCCAGATTTTCCAATTTCAACTGTTGAGAGTCATGCAGGTGAATTGATATATGGAGAACTTGCAGGTAAAAGGGTTATCGCAATGGCTGGTAGGTTCCATTTTTATGAAGGGTATGATTTTCAGACAATAACTTTTCCAGTTAGAGTAATGCTTTACCTTGGAGCAAAACTTTTAATAGTTTCAAATGCTGCAGGTGGAATTAATCCTCTGTTTAAGGCTGGGGAGATAATGCTTATAACTGATCATATAAATTTTCTACCGGGAAATCCTTTGAGAGGGAAAAACCTTGATGAACTTGGACCAAGATTCCCCGATGGTTATGAAGTATATCCAAAAAAATATCAGGAAATCGCTGAAGAGGCAGCATTGGAAGTTAAAATACCTTTAAGAAAGGGAGTTTATCTTGCTATTCAGGGTCCAAATCTTGAAACAGGTGCCGAATATAGAATGATTAGGATACTTGGTGCTGATGCTGTTGGAATGTCAACAGTTCCAGAAGCACTTGTTGCAAAACATATGAACATTCCCGTTGTAGGATTCTCAGTTATAACTGATATGGGGCTTCCAGATCATATGGAACCTGTATCATTCGAATATGTTGTCAACAACGCAAAAAGGGCTGAAGAGAATCTTAAAAAACTTATAACAAGATTCCTTGAAAAGGTAACATTTTAAATGAAATATTTTAGAAGTTTATTTTTCTTTTCTATCATCTCGACAATATTTATAACTTCATGTTCAAAAGGTAACAGCGATAAGATTGAAAGGATGTTATCTGAAAAAAAATATTTTGAAGTTATAAATATACTTGAAAATAAAAGCAAGAAAACTGGAATAGATTATTACAACCTTGCACAGGCTTACAAAGATTTGAGAAAACTTTCCGTTGCTGATTCTTTATATCTACTCGCTCTTGAAAAGGACCCATCGTTGAGAGGAAAAGTTTTACAATCCTATTCAAACATAGCCATGACAGATTTTATGAAAGGTTACACTGCCAACTCGATAAAATATTGGCTTAAAATAATAGAGATGAATCCGAACTATGATATAAATATAGGTTTCTATCATCTTGGTAAATACTTCTATGATGGTGGTGATTTCCAAAAAGCAAAATCAATGTTGAACAATTCTCTTAACATTCCACTAACATCTTTTGAAAAGATAAATGTATACAAAATGATTATTGAAATATACAAGAGTGAAGAAAAATTTGATACAGCACTTATCTTTGCAAATCGGGCTTCAGATGAGTTTTCAAAAGAAGGTTCAGCAGGTGATGTTGATTTTAAAGTTATCGCTGGAGAGTTGAAATTCTATATAGCCAAAGATAAATATGACAAAAAAAATTATGATGATGCTTTAAACCTTTTTCTCGATTTTATAAATAATCCAATTCCTCAATCTCTACTTGATGATGCACATCTTTATGTTGGAAACATATATTTTGAATTGAACGATTTTGAAAAAGCTATTTTCCATTACAATAAAGTTAAAGAGTACTCTGATGTTAAAGTTTATGGATCATCCGATAATCTTGATGAGGCGAACAAAAAATTAAAGGAAATACTGAGAAGGAATATGCAATGAAAAAAAATTTATATATTCTGCTTTTACTTTTTTTATTCCTTTTTTTAAGTTCATGTGCTAAAAAGCAAAATTTATCGGCGATAGATATTTCAGATGAAGAACTTTACAATAAAGCTTATAATTTTTATGAACAGAAAAAATGGGATAAATCTGTAGACCTTTTTCAAAAATATATATTCACCTATCCTGCAACAAAAAGGACTGAACTCGCACAATACTATCTTGCAGATTCATATTATAATAAAAAATCTTACACTGAAGCTATAGTCGAATTCGAGTATTTCATAAAAAATTATAAAAATTATAATTTGAAAAAGGATGCACTTTACAAACTTTCTATCTCCTATTACAAAATCTCTCCTCCTTATCAGTTTGATCAGAGTTTGACTTTTTCAGCAATAGGGGTTATGAGAGAATTTCTTATGGAGTATTATGATGATGAGAGAAAAAATGAAATAGATTCACTCTTGAATCTTCTACTTTCAAGGATTGAGGAAAAGAAGTTGCATACAGGTGATTTTTATTATAAAGGTAAAAAGTATAAATCCGCTGTAATCTATTATCAACTTGTTGATGATAACAATCTTAAAAATGATCTTAAAGATAGATACTATTTTTCTTATGGTAGAGCGCTTTTCAAAAATAAAGATTACCAAAAATCCTTAGAGATACTTCAAAAGGTGAGTGAGAATAGCAAATATTATAAAGAGAGTAAAAAGATAATAGATAAAATTTCAAAATCTTTATGAAAATAGGAATTTTTGGTGGAGGGTTCGATCCTGTTCATATAGGACATACCTTTTCAGTTCAATATATATTAGATAAAAAGTATGTCGAAAGAATAATAGTTATACCAACTTACAGACAGCCTTTAAAGGAAGAGTATTCAACACCTTTTGGTATAAGGCTCGCTATGGCAACTGAAGCTTTCAGGAAATTTTCAGAGGTTTTGGTTTCAGATATTGAAGGTTCTCTGCCTTTGCCTTCTTATACAATATACACTTTGAAAAAATTGAAGGAAGATTACCCAAATGATAAACTTTTTTTGATAATAGGTGATGATGAGGCATCAAACATAGTAAAATGGCATAGGTATGATGAGTTGAAAAAATATACCAACTTCATCATAACCAGAAGATACTGTGAAGAAATAAAATATGATAGAACATTTTTTAAAGATGCAATAGTTGTTGATAACCCTGTAATAGAGATTTCATCATCTTTGATAAGAGAACTTATTAAAGAAGGTGTCAGAGTTGATGGACTCGTACCTGAAAATGTTTTAAAAATAATTGTAAATGAGAGGCTTTATACTTGAAGGATGAACTATTTTTAGTGGATCTGACCAACATAATCTATAGAAACTTTTTCGCTTACATTAGAAATCCGTTGAGAAATTCTAAAGGTGAAAATACTTCGGCAATTTATGGAACCACAAATTTTTTAGAAGATCTGATTAATTCAAAAAAAATAGAATATATCGCCTGCACCATAGATTTGAAAGAACCAACATTCAGACATGAAATTTACGCTGATTATAAAGCTGGTAGGCAAAAAGTTCCCGATGAGTTGCTTTCCCAGATCCCTGTTATATACGAAATTGTGGAAGCACTTGGAATAAATATTCTTTCATTAAAAGGATATGAGTCTGATGACCTTATAGCGAGTTTATGTAAAAAATTCTACAACGATTTTAAAAAAATTTATATTGTCACAAGTGATAAGGATATGGGGCAACTCATTGATGAAAAAATAAATATGATCTATCCCAAAAAGGAAAATGGTGAGTATCCTGTTTTTGATACAAAAGGAATTGAAAAAAAACTGAATGTAAAAAAAGAACAGATAATAGATTATTACTCCATGATTGGTGATAGCGTGGATAATGTTCCCGGGATTGAAGGTATAGGACCTAAAACTGCTGAAAAGATCCTTGAGGAGATAAATTCTCTTGATGATTTTTTTAAAAATCCAGAAATTTTAAAAAATGAAAAAATGAAAGAGAAACTTCTAAAAAGTGTTGATGATCTTAAAAAGTATAGAGAGTTGATAAAACTAAAAAATGATATAAATATAGATATAAATATCGATGAACTTAGAATAAAGGAGAAAAACCAAAATAAGTTGGAAGAGATATTCAAAAAGTATGAGATTTTCTCCCAACTGAAAAATATAGAATCAAAAGAGATTGACAAAAGTGAAGATTTTAAATTGAACGAACTTCTTTTTATAGATGAAGTTTTAAAGGATAAATCTATAGTTATTTTCGAAGATGGAGATAAGATTTTGTTTGGTTCTTCTAAAGGAATCTATGAAACTGTTAAAAATGCAGGTATGGGAGAACTTAAAAAGATATTCGGTAAAATACTCATTTTTGAAAATGTAAAAAATTTTTCTGAAATTTTAGAGAGAGAGGATGCAAACGAGATAATCGATATAAACACTTTAAGACAGACAGAGATGAAAAATCCAAGCGTAAAAAAGATCGTTGAAGAGTATTATTCTGAAAGTTTTGATGATTTCCAAAAAAAAGATTTACTTGTTAAGTTTATTAAGATAAAGGATAAATTCATTCAAGATGCGAAAAATGATATAAATTTTGAAATTTATAAAAATATCGAACTCCCTATAATCCCTGCGATAGTTGGGATGGAAAGTAACGGTATAAAAGTTGATTTAAAATTTTTTAAAAATAAAAATGTTCAAATAGATGAACAGTTAAAAAAGATAGAAAAAAATATCTTTGAGCTTGCAGGTACAAAGTTCAATGTTAATTCTTCAAAACAGGTGTCAGAGTTGCTTTTTGAAAAGTTGAATCTAAAACCTGGAAAGAAGGGTAAAACAGGTTTTTCGACAGATTATGAAACACTTGTAAATCTTAAAGGAATACATCCAATAATAGATCTTCTTATAAAACATAGAGAACTTTCAAAACTTTTAAAAGGTTATGTTTTGCCGATAATATCTTTATGTGAAAAGGATGATATAATACATACTACCTTTGAACAATCTTATGCTGCAACGGGAAGATTCTCTTCAAGAAATCCAAACCTTCAAAATGTTCCACCCGAAATTAGAGACGGTTTCATAGTAAGAGACAGAAAGAATATTTTTGTTTCTTTGGATTATTCCCAGATAGAGCTTAGAGTTCTCGCTTTTCTTTCAAAAGATAAAAATCTCAACAGAGCGTTTCAGGAAGGGAAAGATATTCATAACGAAACCGCAAAATATATTTTTAACATAGATTACGAAGATATAGATGAAAAAAAACGAAGTATTGCGAAAATTATCAACTTTTCAGTTCTTTACGGAAAAACATCTTATGGTTTGAGTCAAGAACTAAGTATTCCCAAAAAGGATGCAGAGAATTTTATTAACAAATATTTTGAAGAATACAGTGGAGTTAAAAAATGGATAGAGGAAACTGTTAAGGAAGCTTCCAAGGAAGGTTATGTTAAAACATATTTTGGAAGGTGTAGGTATATTCCGGAGATCCTTTCACAGAATAAAACTGTTAGAATGGGAGGTGAAAGGATGGCTATAAATACGCCTATACAGGGAACTGCAGCTGATATTATGAAGATAGCGATAAAAAATGTTTTCCAGAAAATTAAAGGGAAAAAAGATATAATGATGATTTTAACCGTTCACGATGAATTGATTTTTGAGATGGAAGAGGATATGTTTGAAAAATATTCTAAAATACTTGAAAAATGTATGATAGATATAGAACCTTTCGATAAAATATTGAAAGTGAACATAAAGAAAGGTAAAAGCTGGGGAGAGATTTAAAATTGACTTTTTCTTTATAAAAACTATAATATTTTTATGGGAGTGGAAGAAAAGTTAAAGGGATTAGAACTCGTATACTATGATGATCTGACTGGAATATTCAATAAAAGATTTTTCAACAATCTTAAAAGATTTTTATCAGATAAAATTTTTCTTACTATTTTTGATATAGATGATTTCAAAAATATAAATGATACTTATGGACATCTTGCGGGAGATTATGTTTTAAAGAAAGTTTCAGCGATTCTTGTTGAGTTCACTTCAAAAGGTGATTTCCCAATAAGATATGGCGGTGATGAGTTCATACTAATATCATCTTTGAAAACAAAGGTAGATTTTATAAAAGTTCTTGAAAGTTTTAAAGAAAGAATAGAAAAGAATCCTATAATTTTTAACAACAGTATGATCAAGATAACTCTATCTTTTGGAGTTTCTGAAGGCGATGTAGAAAATGTTGAGTCTATATTTGAAAATGCTGATAGCGCTTTATACTCTTCAAAGGAGAAAGGTAAAAACTGTATAACAGTTTTTGAAAAGGGAAGGGTCGGAGAGATAAAAATACCTTTCAGATGTGAAAGAGAGATAAAAAAGTGTTTAAGTGAAGGAAAGAATGTTATAGTTAAAGGTGGTTTCAGAGCAGGCAAAACATTTTTAAAAAATATACTTGAAAGGGAATATAATAATTTTTGTTTTTTAGATTATGAGAATGGTCTTGACAGTGTCCCAGAAAAAGAAGTATGTTTTTTCTATAATCCTCTTTTAGCTGAAAATGATAAAAATCTTATAAGAATTTTAAACATTTTAAAAAAGAGTGAATATAGAGAGTTCATTATTGATAATCTTAATCTTGATGAGGTTTCAAGAAATCTTGAACTTTTTTTAAAAGAAAAATCAATATTCCTTTTGAACTTTTTATTCGATATAACAACTGGAAACAGATTTCTTTTATCAAAATTTTTAAAAGAGAAGAAGGATCTTTTTGAAATAGATATTTTTGAGTTTTTGAACGATGATTTTGACCTCGGGGATGATGTTGAATCAAGGATAAAAAATATTTTAAAATTTGGACTTTTGATAGATGTTAAAAAAATAAAAAGAAAAGATGAATTGGAAATTTTGGAATATCTATCGAACAGGTTGGTTTTGAAAAATATAAAAGGTTTTTTTAGATACCTTTATCCTCCATTGTATTTTTACTTAACAAATAAATTCAAAATTAAAAGGATCTATTCAGATACTATAAAAAATTTTGAAAATTTAAAGTTTGGGTTGTTGAAAAAAGAGGAGAAAAACCTTTTACAGATATCGGAAAGATTATACTATTATGGTGATAATTCACTTTCGAAAAAGATTGTTGAAAGAATAAAGGGTGAGGATGAGAAGAAGTTTATAATAATGTCTAAAATTTATATTACAGAAGGGAATATAAATAGTGCTGAAATATGTTCTCAGAAGATTAAAAATGAGAAAGAGAAGAATGATATAAAGTTTCTTTTGGATCTTATAAAAGGTAAAAGAATAGATTCAAAATTTTGTAGAACTGATAGCCAAAAACTTTTATATTTGAGTTTTCTTTACAACCATCTTGAACTTAAAAAATTCAAAAACTTTTTAAAAACGATAAATTATAAAGGCCTCGATAACAGGAAGAAAATGACTTACGATTTTCTATTAGGGAATTATGAAACCTTAGTTGAAGATTACAAAAAAGCACTCTTTCATCTTGAAAGATGTAAGGGAAACTGTGAGAAAAATAACTATATGGGAGATCTTGGAAAGGTTTATATGAGTTTAGGGATACTTTACGATGATATGGAAAATTATGATTTATCTTTGGATAACTACAATAAGGCACTTGAGATCTTCAAATATTCAAATATGGAAAACGCTTTACAGAGTTTGTATCTAAATCTTGCTGTTTTATATTCAAAAATGGGAGATTTTTCTACTTCATTAGATCTTTTCTCATCACTTCTCGCTGGAGAACTTGTGAAAAACAACATAAACTTAAAAAGGAATATTTTAAACAATCTTTCGCATCTTTATTTTAACCTTTACGATTTTGAAAAATCGAGGTACTATTTAAACGAACTTTACAAAACTTTTTCAAAAAATGAAAGGATACCTGAACATATTAAACTACATTGCATAAAACTTGATATAATAGAAGGTTCTTTGCCAACCAGAAAACTTGATTATTTGAATAAAAATGATATAATTAACAAATTAGAAATTTATACGATAAATTTTATAATTAAGAATAAAAAAGAGGTAAAAGAAGAGATCTTAAAAAAGTTTTTGAATAAACTTTTGGGCATCGGTCCCGGCAAGAATATTTTAGTAAAAAGTGAACTTTTGATTTTTTTGTTAATTTTTTATAAAGATAGGAAAGAGATTGTTGAAATTTTGAAAGAAAAGATTTTTGAAAATCTTTCTTACTTGAAATTAAATTCAAGAATGGATTCTTTAATCAAATTTTTGGAGTAAATTATGTTTAGATCCACAACAATACTTGGACTTAGAAAAGATGGTATTACAGTTATGGGAGGTGATGGTCAAGTCACCTTGGGGGATACTATTGTAAAGAAAGGTGCTAAGAAGGTTAAAAGGCTTTACGATGGTAAAGTTCTTGCAGGTTTTGCAGGCTCAGTTGCTGATGCTCTAACACTTTTTGATAAATTTGAAAGGTATCTAATAAGTTCAAAAGGTGATATAATAAGGGCAGCCACAGATTTGACTAAAGAATGGAGACAGGATAAAATTTTAAGACAACTTGAAGCTATGCTTGTTGTTATGGACAAAGAACATTCACTTATCATTTCAGGTAAGGGAGATGTTATAGAGCCCGATGATGGTATTGTTTCAATAGGTTCCGGAAGTGCTTACGCATATGCTGCATCGAGAGCACTTTTAAGATATTCAAATTTAACTGCTGAAGAGATTGTTGTTAACTCCTTAAAGATAGTATCAGAGATATGTATCTATACAAACGACAATTTAACCATTGAGGTTTTGAAATGAACAAAGAGATGGAATTGAATCCGAAAGAGATAGTTAACGAATTGAACAAATATATAATTGGACAGGATGAGGCAAAAAAACAGGTAGCTATTGCTGTAAGGAACAGGATAAGAAGGAAACTTGTTGATGAAAAGTTGAGAGAGGACATTTTTTTAAGTAACATCATAATGATTGGACCTACAGGAGTTGGAAAAACTGAGATTGCGAGAAGGTTGTCAATGATTTTGAAAGCACCTTTTATAAAGGTAGAGGCAACGAAATTCACGGAGATAGGTTATGTCGGAAAAGATGTTGAGTCTATAATAAGAGATCTTATGAACATTGGCTATGATATGGTTTTCAAAGAGATGTATAGCCAACTTGAAAATGAGGTTTTACAAAATGTAGAAAATGAAATACTCTCGATAATTTTCCCAGGTTTTGAGTCTTACGAAGAGAGCTCAAGAAGAAAATTTCAACAGATGTACAGAGACGGGATAATGGATGAAAGGGAAATAGAGATAAGTGTTATGGAAAATGACAAACCTATGTTTGATATATTCGCAGTTCCCGGATTAGATACACTCGAATCCTTTCAGGAATTCATAAAAGATCTTTCTCCAAAAAAAACGAGAAGAAAAAAAGTTAAAGTCAAAAACGCTAAAGAGATAATAAAGGAGAGAGAGATAAATAAAAAAATAGATAGGGATAAGGTGATAGAAGTCGCAAAAGATAGGGTTGAAAATTTTGGAATAGTTTTTATTGATGAGATCGATAAAATTATAGCAACAGAGAAGGGAGCTGGAATAGATGTTTCAAGGAGTGGAGTTCAAAGGGATCTTCTTCCTATAGTTGAGGGAACTACAGTTATGACTAAATATGGTTCTGTTAAAACTGATCATATACTTTTTATTGCAGCAGGTGCTTTTTCAAATACAGCTGTTTCAGACCTTATGCCAGAACTTCAGGGTAGATTTCCTGTAAGGGTTGAGCTTAATAGACTTGAGAAAAATGATTTTGTTAGAATACTCAAAGAACCACACAACTCAATATTGAAACAGTATAAAAACCTTTTAAAAGTTGATGGTATAGATTTAGAATTTTCAGATGATGCGATTGAACTTATATCCTCTATCTCCGAAGATTACAATCAGAAACTTGAGGATATTGGAGCGAGGAGATTGAGAACCATAGTTAACAAAGTTTTAGAGGATATAATGTTTGAAGGAAAAGATTATAATCCAAAAAATATTTTGATAGATTCGAATTTTGTAAAATCGAAAATCAAAGAGATAAGTATAACAGGTGATAGGAAAAAGTACATATTATGAATGAAAATGGAACAGGTAAGATTGAAATAGAAATAGTTGTAAAAAAATTAGAAGATGAGAGTTTGAAGGAATCTTTTGGAAAGATTTTAAAAGAGAAATTCTTTGATGATAAATATATTGATGAAAAAACAAAAAATCTTTTTAATGACCAGTTCCTTCTGCAACCTTTTCTCTTTGATGATTCGCTTTTTTTAAAAGACGAACATAAAGGAAAAGATGAAATTACCCTTTTCATAGGATTTTCAGAAAAGGGGATAAATTTGAATGATAACGATAATGTGAAATTCTTATTCATCATATCTTTTCCTACAGATTTGAAAAATAAATACCTTGAAATTTTGGGTTATTTAAAAAGGTTGTTATCATCAAAAAATTTCAAACAGAGAATATTGAATTCGAAAGATGAGATGGAAATGAAAGAAACTTTTGAGAAGGAACTTAAAGATCTTGAAACTTAAAAGAATAACCTTGTGGTCATTGCCATCATTTTGGACTATTTTTATTCTTATGGTAGGTTCCGTTAACTTTAACGATGAAGTGAATAATGGGAATTTTCTGAAGAAAATACTTTCAAATTTAAGGAAATTCTTTTTGGAAAAAGATGGAGTAATTTTCAAAATAGTTGGATTGAACCTTGACAAGATTTACCATTTTGTTCAATATTTTATTTTGGCATCTTTGTTAATGTTTGCAGCGAAAAATGATTTAAAAAAAGATTTTAAATTTAATTTAAGGCTGACTTTTTTTATAGTATTTTTGATCGGGATGCTTGATGAAATACATCAGATATTTTTAAAAACGAGGAGTTGTTCTCTTTTTGATCTTTTTGCAAACTTATCTGGTGTTTTTCTTCTATATTTGCTTTTTAACTTTAAAAAGTTGAGGAAAGATGGCATTTGAAAAGATAAGAGGAACTTACGACCTTTTACCTGAAGATTCTTTATTTTTTTACAAGTTAAAGAAGGATATTGAAAAGATTTTTGAACTCTCAGGATTTTATTATGTTGAGTCAGCTATTCTTCAACCTGTAGAGATTTTTAAAAGGAGTATAGGTTCTGAGAGCGATATTGTTAAAAAAGAGATGTTCGAAGTTGTTTCAAATTCACAGAGTATAGTTTTAAAAGCTGAAGAAACAGCACCACTCATGGCAGGTCTGTCTGAGAAAAAAATTTTGGAATCTTCAGTATTCACTAAATTTTTCTATTTTACCAAAGTTTTTAGACATGAGAGACCTCAAAAGGGAAGGTTTAGAGAGTTCTATCAGTATGGTTGCGAATCTATAGGTGATTTCAACAAGTTCCTGGATGGAGAGGTGATTGAACTTGGAAAAAGGATTTTAAACCATTTCAAGGTTAGCCATTCGTTGCATATAAACAGTATCGGTTGCAATGTTTGTAGAAAACCTTACCTTGATAATTTAAAAGATTATTTGAGAATGGAGAAGGATAACCTTTGTGATGATTGTAAAAGAAGAGTTGAGACTAATCCTTTGAGAGTTTTTGATTGCAAGAATGAAAAGTGTAAAAAGGTAACATCAGCTGGGCCAAAAATTTTGGATAATCTTTGTGATGATTGTAAAAATGATTTTGAAGGTTTGAAGGATTTTTTAAATATAAATGGGATAGATTTTATTGTTGATCCAAATATAGTCAGAGGGCTTGACTACTACGAAAAGAGTGTTTTTGAGTTTGTTGAAACTGGTGGAAAACTCGGTTCCCAATCAACTTTGATAGGTGGTGGTAGATACAGGTATAAAAAGGATGAAATATTTAAAAATGAGATAACAGGTGTGGGGTTTGCGGGAGGTGTCGAAAGACTCATTCTATCAATACCTGAGGATGTCAAAAAGAATTTTGTAGACTTCAGTTCTCTGGATATTTTTATAGTTCATTTTGGTGGCGAAACTTTTAAGAAGGGAGTTGAGCTTTTAAAAATGTTGAGAGAGAATGGAATAAAATCTGAGATATCTTTTAGTGAAGGAAGGATAAACAAGCTTTTAAGTTTAGCTTCAAAAAAGAAAGCAAAATATGTTATAATAATTGGAGAGGACGAGTTGTCGAAAGGAAAAATTTCTTTAAAGGATATGAAAACAAGTTTACAGAAAGAGATCTCTATAAATTTAGAAGATCTCTTGAAAGAGATTAAAAATGGAGATTAAATGTTTAGTACATCTTTAAGAAGCACAATGTGTGGTTATGTTAGCCTTGAATTTTTAGGGAAAGAAATAACTTTGGTAGGTTGGGTTAAAAGGGTAAGGGATCATGGGAACATAGTTTTCATCGATCTAAAGGATAGAAGTGGAATAGTGCAGATATTTACTGATAAAAAGGAACTCATATCAATTGTCAAAGAACTTAGAAGTGAAGATGTTGTTCAGATAAAAGGTGTTGTAAGGAAAAGACCAGAGAATATGATAAACAGGGATATGAAGACAGGCGAGATAGAAGTGGATCTAAAAGAACTTAAGATTATAAACAGATCTGAAGTTTTGCCTTTCGTTTTAGATGATGATGTTAAAGCTGGAGAGGAACTGAGGTTAAAATATAGATACCTTGATCTTAGAAGAAATTGTATGAATGAGACTCTGATCAAGAGATCTGAAATTATAAAAAATATAAGAGATTTTTTGTTTGAGGAAGGTTTTGTTGAAGTGGAAACACCTGTAATGTCAAAATCTACTCCAGAGGGTGCGAGAGATTATCTTGTTCCATCAAGGATACATAAAGGTAAATTTTATGCTCTCGTCCAATCACCTCAGATTTACAAACAACTCTTGATGGTTGCTGGATTCGACAGATATTTCCAGATAGCAAGATGTTTCAGAGATGAGGATCAGAGAGCTGATAGACAACCTGAGTTCACACAACTCGATATTGAAATGTCCTTTGTTGAAAGGGATGATATACTTTCACTCATAGAGAGGTTGATGCAAAAAATTTTCAGGGAGATTTTTAAAACTGAACTTCCAATACCTTTTAAAAGGTTAACATACGATGAAGTTTTTGAAAAATATGGTTCAGATAAACCAGATCTAAGATTTGACCTTAAAATAAACGATTTTTCCGAGATCGTTAAAAAAACAGATTTTAAAGTTTTCAGTGATTCTGAGTATACTGGAGGAATAATATTTGAAAATGAACTTACAAGGAAAGAGATAGATCTTTTAAACGATTTTGTAAAATCAACAGGTGGAAATGGGATCACATATTTAAAAATAGATGATACTACCATGACTGGACCTGTTGCAAAATATTTTAAAGAAAATCCTTTCAATGTTAAAAAGGGAACAATACTTTTTATAAGTGGTAAAAAGAAAAGAACTCTCGAATACCTTGGAATGTTGAGAAAAAAACTCGCTTCTTTGAAAAACCTTTACGATGAAAATGAATTTAACTTTTTATGGGTAGTTGATTTTCCTCTTTTTGAATACGATGAGGATGAGAAAAGGTATGTTGCCTGCCATCATATGTTCACAATGCCAAAGAAAGAACATCTTGATATAATTTCAAAAGAACCTTTGAAGGCAAGAGCTGATACCTATGATCTTGTTTGTAATGGGGTTGAACTTGCTTCGGGAAGTATAAGGATACATGACAGAAACATTCAGAAAGAGATTATGAAGATAATTGGTATGAGCGAAGAGGAACTTGAATCGAAATTTGGTTTTTTACTTGAAGCTTTTAAGTACGGTGCCCCTCCACATGGAGGAATAGCTCCGGGTATAGATAGGATGGTCTCACTACTTTTGAAAAAGGAAAATATAAGGGATGTTATCGCGTTTCCAAAAACTTTAAACGGAATAGGTCTTATGGAAAATACCCCAGATTATGTTTCAGAAAAACAGTTGAAGGAACTTGGGATAAAGGTGGTTAAAGATGAAAAAAATTAGGAAATATCCTGATCCTGTTTTGAGAATAAAATCTGAAGAGATAAAAGAATTTGATAGGTCTTTAAAGAATATAATAAAAACTATGAAAGAAGGGATGCTTTTAGAGGAAGGGATCGGGCTTGCTGCAAATCAGATAGGAATAACTAAGAGAATAATACTTATAGGAGATGAAAAGGAACTTTATGTTATGATAAATCCTGTCATAACATTTCTTTCAGAAGATAAAGAAAAGATGTTTGAAGGATGTTTATCTTTTGAAGAACTTACAGTAAATATTTTAAGGAGTAAATCTCTTAAAGTTAAATACTTCGATGAAAATGGGAATCAGAAGGAAGGAAGTTTCGAAGGGCTTTATGCGAGAGCTATACAGCATGAGGTTGATCATTTGAATGGGATTTTGATAATCGATTATCTTGAACCAGAGGAAAAATTAAATTATAATATAAAAATATTGGATAATAAGGAGAAAAAATGACAAAAAGAGTTGAGATCGAATGGAAGGAAGGTTTAAGATTCATTTCCAAAAAGGGGACATACGAAATAGTTATGAACTCCTCTGAAGATGAAGAGGTGATGAAAAACAATTTTTCTCCTATGGAACTTCTTTTAGTTTCACTCGCTGGTTGTACTGGAATGGATGTTATATCTATTTTAAAAAAAATGAGACAGGATGTGAAAAATTTTAAAGTGGTTGTTACCGGTGAAAGGGCGGAAGAACATCCAAAAGTTTATACAAAAATAAATATACATTATCATTTTGAAGGGAATGGAATTGAAAAGGATAAAGTTGAAAGAGCTATTGAGTTATCTTATACTAAATACTGTTCAGTTTCAGCTATGTTAAAAAAAAGTTGTGATGTGAGTTATACTTATGAGATTAAAAATAGTTAGTTTTTTACTATTATTTCTTTTTTCTTTTTTACTTTTTTCGCAGGATATAGATAAAATTTATCTTGATGGGAAAAAATTTTTAGAAAACAACGATTTTGAAAATGGAATAAAAATAATTGATTTTTTTATTTCAAATTATCCGGGAAATATAAGGACAAAGGACCTTGCTGTAAATTTTATCAGAAAAAGCCCTTCACAATATTTTTCTAACAAGGTAACATATGCAGAGTTCCTTTCAGAAAAATTTCCCTACGATTCTGTTACAAACAATATAAGAGTTGAGATGGCTAATGTTTATATAAACAAGCAACTTTATTTTGAATCTTTCAAATGGGTTTATGAAGTTTTCAAATTTTCTGATGATAACTCAACAAACAAAGATAACGCTTTAAAAAACTTGAAAAATCTTATTAAAGGGTATCTTAACGAATCGGAACTTGAGTATATTTACTATAATTTCAGTGATGATAGTATAAACCCTTTGATTCTATTAACTCTATATAAGATTTACAAAGAAAAAGGTGATATTGAAAAATCTGAAATTTTCAAACAAAAACTGATAAAAGAGTATGGTGATTCGGATGAAACCAAAAAGGAACTTTTCGGTATAGTTGATACAAAGGGATCAAAATCAAAAATAGCATTACTTTTGCAACTTACTGGAGATATGGCAAGATTCGGTGAACAGGTTCTTAGAGGTTGTGCTATTGCGAGTGAAGAGGAGGATATCACTTTTGATGTTTTTGACACTGAAGGAAGTAGTTTTAAAACAGTTTATTTGATAGATTCAATTTTTAAAGATAAAAGTTATGTCGCAGTTATAGGACCTCTTACGAGTCAGGAAACTGCAATCGTAGGTTCATACCTTTACAATGGAAAAACTTTACCAGTTTTTTCTCCTACCGCAACTGATGGAGATCTTCTCAATTTTGTGGATAACATTTTTCTTGTAAATAGAACTCTTGTTGAAGAAGCAATATTCACAGCTCAAGTTATGAAAAAAGATACAACCATAAAAAATGTTGGAATTATTTATCCTGATGATTCTTTCGGAAGGAGTATGAGTAGTGCCTTTAAAAGGGAAGCGAAGAAGTTAGGAATCAATATAGTTTTCGATATAGTTTATAATCCCGGAACTCAAGATTTTATTGAAAAAATAAGTTTAATCGAGAAGATGAATTTTAATGCTATATATCTTCCAACAAATTATGAGGATGCTATACTTTTAACTACACAACTCTCATTTAAAGATATAAACTGTTATCTTTATGGTTCTTCACTCTGGTATAACGAAAATCTTATAAGACTTGCAAAAGATTATCTCAAAAAAACTTACATAGTTTATCCGAAAGTTGCAAACGAACTATCTTTTAATCTTCAGAGTTTCAAAATGAATTATTACAAAAAATATGGTGATGAACCTGACAGATTTTCTATTCTCTCATACGATCTTCTCAAATTCCTTTCAGGTTTATTGAAAAATGGAATTAAGGATAGAAAAGGGATTAACGAGTATGTTAAAAAAACTGATGATTATAAAGGCATTTCAGGAAAGATTTCTTTTAAAAGGAATAGATTGAATTTTGATCTGTATTATGTAAAAAATTCGGATTTTGTTAAAAAGGAGTTTTGATGAAAGAAAAAAATGATATGATTAAAAATGATTCAAAAAGTGTTAGTTTTTCGAAATTAAGTATTTCAATATTTCTTTTGTCTTTAGTATTTATTTTTTTAGGATATTTTCTCCTTTCAAAAGGAGATTTGAAGGTTGCTCCGGTTCTTCTGACACTTGCTTATATTGTTTTGATACCTATAGCTATTTTTAAAAAATGAAAAAATTTTTATTTGTTTTTATCCTTTTTATATCTTTCACTCTTTTCTCACAAGAGGTCAACGATATATTCAAGCAGGTTATAATACTTGAAAATGATGCTTTTGAGTTGGTGCCTGCTTATGGAAAAGTTTTAAGAGGGGAAGGACTTGTTTCGGATATAGATTTTGATCTTATGAGAGAGAAATATAGAGAAGTCCTTCAAGATGGGGACAAAAATCCTTTTATATATCTTGCTTACGGTTTTACTTTCCACTACAAAAAAGAGAATGATTCAGCTTCATATTATTTTCAAAAAGCATCTCAGAGTGCAGGACTCGATTATCTTCTTCATTTAAGGTTATACCAGATATTTTCGGTAAATGTTGTTAAAAATTATATGAACTATGAGCTCGATCAGCTTGAAAAACTAAAATATATGGTCGGAGCGAACTCTCTGCCTGAGATTTCAATCTATCTAAATATTCTCGCTATTGAAAACTACAAAAATAAAAATGTAGATGAAGCTTTTTCGAATCTTCTACTCGCAAACAAACTCGATCCTTTTAATTTTCAGGTAGTCAATAACATCTTAAATTTGAGTTTAAAAGAAAAAAGGTTCGAATATACAAGTTTCGCTTTAAGCAGATACAAGAATTATTTTAAAGATGAAATTATAAAATTCATTTTTGTTTTCAATGTCTTAAAATTTTTAAGGTATTTTATTCTTGTGTTGTTCATTTTTTACACTGTTATTTTTACATTTAAAAATATAGATAAATATTTCTATTTCTATAAAAGGTATGTAAAATTAAATCTTCTTTTAAGACAGAAAGTTTTTCTCGCTATTCTAATACTTTTGTTGCCTTTGATATTACAAATGAGTTTTATAATTTGGTTTTTTTATGTAGTCATAATTCTTTTCTCTTTCTATGAGAAAAAAGAAAAGATGATAATATCTTTTCTTATACTTTTAATTTTCTTTATACCTTTAATCTATAGATTGGAATCACATATAATCGGTCATCTTAATCCTAACGACAATATAAGTGTAATATTGAAAGTTGAAAATTCTTATTGGAATACTAAACTTTTAAATAAGATAAACTCTTTACTTGAAGAACAACCTTATAACACAGCATTACTTTTTTCTAAAGGAAAACTTTATAAAAAAGGTGGTTATTTTGATGATGCCGAAAGGGAGTATTCCAAAATTTTATTGAAAGGTGAAATTTTCCCTGAACTTTACAATAACCTTGGTAACATTATGTTTTTAAAAGGTTATTACAATAAAGCTATCGAATACTACAACAAAGCTATTGAACTTTCTCCAAAACTCGCTCAGTCCTATTTTAATCTTGGTCAAGTTTATTTAAAACTTTTAAGACTTGAAGAGTCAAACCAATACATTCAAAAAGCCAATGAATTGAATTATGAATTGATAAGTACTTTTCTTGAAAATACAGATGAAAATTTTTACAATACGGTTGTAATCGATTGTAAAATCCCGGAAAGATTCATATACGAAGAGTTCTTGAAAAAGAAAAATGTTATCGATACTCCAGTGATGATGGGAGTTAGAATAAGCCTTTTCAGTATTATTCCGTTTTTGACTTTGCTCCTTTCGCTTATTTTAACAATGGTTTCAAGTCATAGTATAAAAATATACAGGTGTTATACATGTGGTACACCAATTTCAGATGGTGATAAAATAAAATATAACGATAAAAATATATGTTTAAATGATTACAAAATAATAAATGACACCATTTCTGATATTATGAAGATAAGAAAATTTGAGTCTTTTGTAAGGTTGAAAAAGAAAAAATCTTATTTTATTAGAAGGATACTCTCTCTAATTT
>FWPV01006924.1_pt1 | contig 21125 bp, 19 predicted proteins | sample 2228371 | NCBI WGS metagenome assembly FWPV01 (sample SAMEA103939776, study PRJEB20133) | metagenome | reverse complement strand
CGTCCAAAGCCTTCACCCTTGCCCCCACGTCGCCAGGGGGAGACCATTTTCCGCGGACCCGGAAGCTGGGATCTTGCGTCTCTCCCCCAACCTCCGCGCCGGCCCCGCCTCGCCACAACGCCTTGTGGTGTATCCGAGGGCGGAACGGAAGCGAGTATGCCACGGCCCGAAAAGGCGGGGACAAATTCATGTCACCTTCGTTGTTTTTGCACGAAAATCCGGCTTGTTCTTCCCCGTTTTTCGAGGTCTGCGGCGAGGGAGCTGAGCCCGGCGGTCAGCCCTTACCCGCAGACGGACACGTCAGCGACCCGCAAGGGGCGGGCTGCGACGAAACGTCCCGGCGCAAATTTTGCGAGCGAGGGGGCGAGGTTAAGGATGTGTTTAAAGATTCATGAAAATGAGAAAGGGCCTGCTGCGCTGCGGGATCGCCGGGGGGCAATGGTCCGGCGAGAGGGACCGCGCGGCAGCCGGCACAGTCGTAATGTGTTCGCCCGTCCCCAATCAAAAAAAGGCGCGGGCTCTGTATGGAGTAAAACCATGACCAAGACCCTGAAGCCTCTGGCGCTTTCGCTGATGGCGGCCTTTGCAACCGCCCCTGTCCACGCTGCCGATCTGGCCTATTCCGAACCGGCCCCGTCCTATGAGGAACCGGCCGAAACCTCGTCTGGCTTCACCGGCGCCTATGCCGGTATCCATGCCGGCATGTCCTCGGAAAAGCTCAATCCCTTCTCCGGTGACAAGGAGTTCATGGGCGGCATCCAGGGCGGTTACAACACCGAATATAACGGCGTGATCGTCGGCGGCGAACTGGAATATTCGCATCTCGGCGACACCCGCGTCGGCGTCCCCGGCGGCAAGCTCGTCGAGCGCCACCGCCTCGCTGCCAAGGCCAAGGCCGGCGCCGCCATGGGCGAAACGCTGCTCTACGGCACCGTCGGCATGGCCATGACCAGCCTGCGCGACACCGGCTCCGCCGAAGGCCCCGACGGCTGGAAGCCGGGCTATCTGCTTGGCGTCGGCGTCGAGCAGAACCTCAATGCCAATCTCTCGGCCAAGGTCGAGTACAACTATGTCCGCACCAACGACGTGCGCAGCTTCAACGGTGTCTCCACCTCCGACACCGACATCAGCGACCACGTCATCAAGGGCGGCCTGAACTACAAGTTCTAAGGCTGATCGAGCCGATGGATCGAAAGGCGCCGGGCAACCGGCGCCTTTCTTATGAAGTAAATAAACCTCCACCTTTGGTGGAGGTCATGACTTTGCGTTTGGGGGAGGTGTCACCCAGCGGCTCGATGCAAGGCGCTGGCCGCGCCCTCCGGGTCGACGGCGATCACCTTGAGATAGGCGCGGGCCGGGGCGTCCGGCTCCGAGCGCCCCTGTTCCCAGTCGCGCAGCGTGCCGAGCGGGATCTGATAGCGAGACGCGAAGGCCTCCTGGGTGAGGCCGAGGGCGCGGCGGATGACCTTGACCTGCGGCATGCGGGATGCGCCACGAAGCTGATCTGCTGTCAGCGGTGGGTTGTCGGGATCGGCCAGCGCATTGGCTTCCGCCTGCGCATCGGTCATGGCGTCGAGGCGGGACCAGTCGGGCGGCGTGATTTTACCATCTGGCATTGTCATACTCCCTGCGTTCCGCGTGCGTTGCCCTTCGGGCCGGGATCAGCCGGATCGTCTCGCCGCGCTCGGTATAGGCGACGGTGAGATGCCGTCCGTGCCCTATGCCGACGACACGGCGCCCGACTTCCCCGTATTCCATCGATCGGTCCTCGATGTCGAGGGCGGACGGGTCATCGAACACGGCCGCCGCATCGGCAAAGCGGACGCCGTGCTTGGCCAGATTGGCAACCGCTTTTGCCTCACCCCATTCGAACTCTAGCATGGGTAGGTACGGGCTTACAGTAGTGCCGCTCCGAAGACATGATGATGTGATTCCGGAAGGCGGGAAAGACTTGGCTATTGCGGCGGAGACAGAGGAGGGGGCAGTGGATCTTCGGGACAAGCCCGAGGATGACGACCGTGGGGAGTGGCGCCCGGGAGTGAAGCCGGTCGAGCGTCTGTCGGCCCACGCCGTGCGGATGTCGTCGGCCGGCGCTCCGCCCGCAACGTCATCCTCGGGCTTGTCCCGAGGATCTGCCGCGGCAGGAGGGAGCGTTGCCTCGTGCCCCGCCTGCCTACCCCCTCACCAACAAAATCTGCGACTTGGCTGGCGCTAAGACCGCGATTTTGTAACCTCTCCCACAGGGGGAGAGGCGGCGTCGAGATTGGTGGCGCAGGAGCGCCAATCACCAGACCGAGAGCCAGGACCTCCCGGCCACCTCGGAATTGAAATAGATGAGCCACGGCCGTGAGGCGATGTTTTCATCTGGTACGAATCCGACGCTAAAGCGGCTGTCCAGAACGTTGTCCCGGTTGTCACCCATCATGAAATAGTGGCCGTCTGGAACCAGGAATTCGTCGGTGTTGTCGCCCCGTGAACTGTCGCCGAGCACCTCGATAATGGGGTGAACAACGCCGCCGGGGAGATGTTCCATGTAGAGGGTTTCGCCAGGCTGATGCGGGATGTCCGTTATGAGAAGGGGCTGCCTGTCGACCATCACGCTGTTGATGATGAGTCTGCCATCCCGCATCTGGATACGGTCTCCAGGTAGGCCGATCACACGGCTGACATAGTCGATCGTCGGCTCCGCGGGAAAGGCGAAGATGACGACTTCACCCCGTTTGGGCGGCCGGCCCCCGATCCGATCGCTCGGGCCCATGCCGAACATCAGCGAATACCTACTGATCCCGTAGGTCAATTTCTCGGAAAACAGATAATCGCCGACCTGAAGGGTCGGCATCATTGAACCGGAGGGGATGTGGAACGGCTGAACCAGGAGATTTCGGATCAGCAGTGCTGCCAAAAGCGGCACGAGAAAAAAGAAGAGAATCCAGTTGTGGAGCTTCGCGAACCACGGATAGCGATCCCGCGGCACGTGGTTTGACGCTGCGATGTATGCATGGATGCCACCAGCGAGACGGAAAGCTAGGCCCACCAGGATCGCCACCCAGCTCGGATAGCTTATGGCCTGCAGATGCAGCGCCGCTGGCACGGCATAGGTTACAGCAATGCCGGCGACAAGGTACGCGGTCCCCATCCAGCCTCTGCCGAGATAGAACATGCCGAGTTCAGGGGACAGAAAGAAGCTGATGGAGGCGGCCCAAGCCGGATGCCGGCGACGATAAGAAGAAAACAGCTGCACGTGTTAAACCTAGTAAAAAGGCTGCCGAGTGTGGCAGCAAATAAAAAAAGCCGTGATGAATCTAATCATCACGGCTTGTCGATGGGAAGCCCGTTAAAGGGGCGACTGATCCTGATCGGTCGCCTCTCTACCTGGTATTAGCTCAAGAGCACCCGCTGGTCGCACCACACGTGTCGCACTTCTCGCAGGTGCCGTTGCGCACCATGGTGAAGTTCTGGCACTCGGAGCACATGTTGCCCGTGTAGCCTTGCGCGATCGAGCGCATGCGGCGGTTGGCTTCGACCTTCTTGGCTTCCGACTTGGCGGCGGCGGCATCGGCTGCGGCCTTGTCGGAGAAGAGGGCGGTGGCTTCCTGGGCGCTCTCGTCGGCGATCTCCTCGGCCAGTTCCGCGGCGCGTTCCTCGTAGTCGCGCTTGAAGGCGACGATTTCCGAGGTCGAGACGGCCGTCGTCACTTCCAGCTTGCGGGCGGCATTGCCGGAAAAGGCGGTGACGCTGCCGCCGGACGAGGCCTTGGCGGGAGCGGCGGTTGCGGCACCCTTCGGCTCGGCGAGCGACCGGTCGAGATTGCTGCCCGACACCAGCGTCGGCTTGTAGCCGCGCGTCCAGCCGGTCGAGATCAGGTTGGTCTTGCCTTCCGAAATCCCCTTGCCGAGCGCGGTGTTGGAGAAGTCCGAGGTGTCGACATGGGCCAGATCGTGGCGGCCGAGATAGGAGACGGCGAGTTCGCGGAAGACGTAGTCGAGGATCGAGGTCGCGTTCTTGATCGCGTCATTGCCCTGAACCATGCCGGCCGGCTCGAACTTGGTGAAGGTGAAGGCCTCCACATATTCCTCGAGCGGTACGCCGTACTGGAGACCCAGCGAAATGGCGATGGCGAAGTTGTTCATCATCGCACGGAAGGCGGCCCCTTCCTTGTGCATGTCGATGAAGATCTCGCCGAGACGGCCGTCGCCGAATTCGCCGGTGCGCAGATAGACCTTGTGGCCGCCGACGGTGGCCTTCTGGGTATAGCCCTGGCGGCGGTTCGGCAGCTTTTCGCGCTCGCGCACCACCCGCTCGATGACGCGCTCGACGATCTTCTCGGTGATGGTGACGGCCTGGGCGGCCACCGGCTGCTGGATCAGGTCCTCCAGCGCATCCTCGTCGTCCTCGTCCTCGATCAGCGAGGCGTTGAGCGGCTGGGAGAGCTTGGAGCCGTCGCGATAGAGCGCGTTGGCCTTCAGCGCCAGCTTCCACGACAGCATGTAGGCAGCGCCGCAATCTTCGACGGTCGCCTCGTTCGGCATGTTGATCGTCTTGGAGATGGCGCCCGAGATGAACGGCTGGGCAGCCGCCATCATGCGGATATGGCTTTCAACCGAGAGATAACGCTTGCCGATCTTGCCGCACGGGTTGGCGCAATCGAAGACCGGCAGATGCTCGGGCTTCAGGAAGGGCGCGCCTTCGAGCGTCATGGCACCGCAGACATGGATGTTGGCGGCTTCGATGTCCTTCTTGGCAAAGCCCATGTGCTCAAGCAGGTTGAACGACATGTCCGACAGCTGCTCGTCGGTGACCTTGAGGGTCTCCTTCAGGAAGTCGGCGCCGAGCGTCCACTGGTTGAAGACGAACTTGATGTCGAAGGCGGCCTTCAGCGCGCCGTTGACGGCTTCGATCTTCTCGTCGGTGAAGCCCTTGGCCTTCAGCGTCGTCGGGTTGATGCCCGGCGCCTGGTTGAGATTGCCGTGGCCTACGGCATAGGCGTCGATCTCGGCGATCTGGCTTTCCGAATAGCCGAGCGTGCGCAGCGCCTCCGGAACGGCGGCGTTGATGATCTTGAAGTAGCCGCCACCGGCGAGCTTCTTGAACTTGACCAGCGCGAAATCGGGCTCGATGCCGGTCGTGTCGCAGTCCATGACGAGACCGATCGTGCCGGTCGGCGCGATGACCGAGACCTGGGCGTTGCGGTAGCCGTGCTTTTCGCCAAGCTCGAGCGCCTTGTCCCAGGCGGCGGTGGCATGGGCGATCAGCGCCGGGTCGGAGCATTCGGTGTGGATCAGCGGCACCGGATCGACGGAGAGGCCTTCATAGCCTTCCGACAGGCCATGGGCGGCGCGGCGATGGTTGCGGATGACGCGCAGCATGTTGTCGCGGTTCGGCTTGAAACCCGGGAAGGGGCCGAGTTCCGAGGCGATTTCGGCAGACGTCGCATAGGAGACGCCGGTCATGATCGCGGTCAGCGCGCCGCAGATGGCGCGGCCTTCAGCCGAATCGTAAGGGATGCCGGAGGACATCAGGAGGCCGCCGATATTGGCGTAGCCGAGGCCGAGCGTGCGGTACTCATAGGAGAGCTCCGCAATCTGGCGCGACGGGAACTGCGCCATCATCACCGAGATTTCGAGAACGACGGTCCAGAGACGGACGGCATGCTCGTAATCGGCGATGTTGATCTTCTTGGTGGCCGCATCCTTGAACTGTAAAAGGTTCAGCGAGGCGAGGTTGCAGGCCGTGTCGTCGAGGAACATGTATTCCGAGCACGGGTTCGACGCGCGGATCGGGCCGGCAGCCGGGCAGGTGTGCCAGTCGTTCATCGTCGTGTTGAAGTGCAGGCCCGGATCGGCCGATGCCCAGGCGGCATAGGAGATCTTCTCCCAGAGGTCGCGCGCCTTCAGCGTCTTCATGACCTTGCCGTCCTTGCGGGCGGTCAGGTTCCAGTCGCCGTCGTTCTCGACCGAGCGCAGGAAGTCGTCCTTTAGCGAGACGGAATTGTTCGAGTTCTGGCCGGAAACGGTCAGATAGGCTTCCGAATCCCAGTCAGTGTCATAGGTCTTGAACTCGAGGTCCTTGTAGCCCTGCTGGGCGAACTGGATGACGCGCTTGACGTAGTTTTCCGGAACCTGGTCCTTCTTGGCGGCGCGGATCTCGCGCTTGAGCGCCGGGTTCTTGTTCGGGTCGAAGCAGTCGTCATTGTCGGCCGAGCAGTTGACGCAGGCCTTCATGATCGCCTTCAGGTGCCGGGCGACGATCTTGGAGCCGGTGACCAGCGCGGCGACCTTCTGCTCTTCCTTCACCTTCCAGTCGATATAGGCCTCGATATCCGGGTGGTCGATGTCGACCACGACCATCTTGGCGGCGCGACGGGTGGTGCCGCCGGACTTGATGGCGCCGGCAGCCCGGTCGCCGATCTTCAGGAACGACATCAGGCCCGAGGAGCGGCCGCCGCCCGAAAGCCGTTCGCCTTCGCCGCGCAGATAGGAGAAGTTGGAGCCGGTGCCGGAGCCGTACTTGAAGAGACGGGCTTCGCGGACCCACAGGTCCATGATGCCGCCCTCGTTGACGAGGTCGTCCTCGACCGACTGGATGAAGCAGGCATGCGGCTGCGGATGCTCATAGGCCGACTTGGACTTGACGAGCTTGCCGGTGAAGGGATCGACGTAGAAATGGCCCTGGCCGGGGCCGTCAATGCCATAGGCCCAGTGCAGGCCGGTGTTGAACCACTGCGGCGAGTTCGGGGCGACACGCTGGGTGGCGAGCATGTAGGCGAGCTCGTCACGGAAGGCGAGGGCATCTTCCTCCGAGGTGAAGTACTTGCCCTTCCAGCCCCAGTAGGCCCAGGTGCCGGCCAGACGGTCGAAGACCTGACGCGCGTCGGTTTCCGAGCCGTAGCGCTCGTTTTCGGGAAGAGCCGCCAGTGCCTTCTCGTCGGCGACCGAGCGCCACAGGAAGGAGGGGACGTCGTTCTCCTCGACCTTTTTCAGGATCTTCGGCACGCCGGCCTTGCGGAAATATTTCTGGGCCAGAACGTCGGTCGCGACTTGGCTGAACTGGGCGGGAACCGCGATGTCGGCAAGGCGGAAGACGATCGAGCCGTCCGGATTCTTGATCTCGCTGACCGCCTGGCGGAATTCGATTTCCGCATAGGGCGATTGGCCCGGCTTGGTGAAACGTCTTTCAATGCGCATCGTCGTCCCTCGTATCTCAAGCGCCAAAGGCGCAAAAAGCCCGTTGCGGCTCCACGTGTGAAAGCGCGCAGCCTGCCGTCTGTCTCGTCCGTCGGGTGATTCATCCGGAGATGATGACCCTATATATTGTGCTGATTATGGCTGCAAGCCTACAATATATAGTATTAACACTTTCTTGCCGCCAGTCCCCGCATCGTGCTCCGGCGGTCAAAATCGCGCGAAGAGGCTTATCGGACGAAGGCCGTTCATGGCCGGATCCGCATGGAGAGCCCCGCGATTTTACTGGAACGAACCGGCCTCGTTATGTCCGGTTCAGTCGCCGCCGCAACATAAGAATGCATTAACTTTGAAAGGCCTGATTCCGTCAAGGGGTGGGTTATGACGAATTTATTAATACCAGATATTGTGGTTTCCGGCTGTGGAAAACGGGGGAAACAGGTCATGTCGATGGAATCGTTTGGATTTTCGGCAAGGGCCTGTCCGGCTGCTCCCCCGGACGGTCCCGTTTCGGGATGATCGTCAGTTTTTTCTTCCTGGGGATGATATGGGCAGAGCCCCGTTCCCGGCGTCTCCAGCAACCCCAGGAACAGCTCGGGACTGGCCGAAATCCACCCAATACTGGCTCCACAACTTAACGTTTCCGTTATTGCTAATTTGGTGCAAGGCGATAAGATCGGCACTGAGCAAAAGGGTGTGACCATGCGCCCTCGAACCTGGGTGCCGGATGAAAAACTGCAGCTGGATGTTTCCTTTCGTCATGGCTATCGCCGGTTCGGGCGGCGCCATGGCCGCAGGCGGTCCCGTTCTTTTTTGTGATCCTGCCGCCGCCTCTCAGAATGTCGATATCTACCGTGCTGCCTGCGCAGAGGTCGTCAAGGAGGTCAAGCTCAAGTTTCCGTCCGTGACGGTGCGCGAAGGCGCGGCGGCCGCCAAGCCCGACGGTAACGTCATCAGGCTCGACATCCTGAAGATCAGCCGACATGCGATCGCAGGTCGTCTTGCCTGGAGCAGCAGCAAGAACGCGACGGCCGGCTACGTGCTTGGCCCGGTCATCACCACAACCATTTCGGATGCGGCCCTCAACGACCGATCTTTGCGTGAATTCGCGAGCGGTCTTGTCGGGGCGTCGAAAATCCAGTTCCCCAAACCCTGATTGAGGCAAGGAGACCGCCCATGGGCGTCGAGAATTCTTCGCTGGTCCCGGCTGCTGCCAGCCGCGCGAGCTATACCGAAACAACAGACGCGGCGGCGAGCACGGGAACCGGCTACACGATTGCGGTCGGGGACAGCTTCACCGGCACATTGTCCGCGGCAGGTGACCAGGACTGGGTGCGGATCCAATTGACCGCCGGGCAGACATACCAATTCACCTTGAGCGGTTCGGGGGGCAGTCCCGTCGGAGATACTTACCTTGAATTGATGAATTCCGGCGGGACTCTTCTGGTGGCCGACGACGATGGCGGGGCGACGGGCTATAATTCGGCCATCACCTTCACTGCGACGACGACTGGCACTTACTATTTGAACGCCCGAGCCTACGGTAACTCATATTCCGGGGGCTACACCTTGACGGCCGCGGTTGCACCGCCCCCGACCGTCTACACCTTCGACCAGATCGCCAGCCAACTGAGTGACGGCTTTTGGGAGTCCGAAGGCGCAAGCCGCCGGGCATTCGATATCGATGCCGGTCAGGCGCTGACCGTGAACATCTCGGCCCTGACGACGGCCGGCCAGCAACTGGCGCGTTGGGCTTTCGAAGCCTGGACCGCCACGACGGGTATCCGTTTCACCTACACCACCGGCAGCGCCCAGATCACGCTCGACGATTCGGACGATGGCGCTTATTCGACATCGACGACCAGCGGCAACACCATCGTCTCGTCTTTCGTGAACGTGTCTACCGATTGGATCAGCACGTACGGCACGACACGCAACAGCTATTCCCTGCAGACCTACATCCATGAGATCGGCCATGCTCTGGGCCTTGGCCATGCAGGCAACTATAATGGTTCTGCGACCTATGGCGTCGACAACCACTATGCCAATGACTCGTGGCAGGCCACGATCATGTCCTACTTCTCGCAGACCGAAAACACCTATGTCGAGGCAAGTTACGCCTACATTGTCACGCCGATGATTGCTGACATTCTCGCAATGCGGAGCCTTTACGGTTCAACGGCGATTTCGGCCGGCAATACGACCTATAACTTCCAGTCGGATTTCGGCAATGCCGTTGCCCGCACCATCGTCGACACCGGCGGGATCGATACGCTCAATTTCAGCTGGGTGACGGTTACCCAGCGGATTGACCTCAATGCCGAGACCTATTCCGATACCGGCGGTCTTGTCGGCAATCTGGGTATCGCCCGAGGCACCGTGATCGAGAATGCGATTGGTGGCTCCGGCAACGACACATTGCTCGGCAATAGTGCTGCCAACACGTTGACCGGTAACAACGGCAACGACACGCTCGATGGCCGGGCAGGGGCCGACACGCTGAACGGCGGCGCCGGCAACGACACCTATGTACTGGGCTCCGAAAGCGACACGGTCATCGACAGCGCCGGCACGGACAGGATCACCTCGACCATCACCCGCTCGCTTGCCAGCTATGCCGTGATCGAGAACCTGACGCTGCTGGGCACCGGCAATATCAACGGCACCGGCAATTCCCTGGCCAACTCCATCGTCGGCAACAGCGGCAACAACGTGCTGGACGGCGGTGCGGGTGCGGACACGCTGACCGGTGGCGCCGGCAATGACACCTATGTGATGGGCTCGGAGAACGACACCATCATCGACAGCGCGGGTACGGACACCATCACCTCGACCATCACGCGTTCACTTGCGGGCTATGCGACGATCGAGAACCTGACGCTGCTCGGCACTGGCAATATCAACGGCACCGGCAACGGGCTTAACAACGTTTTGACCGGCAACAGCGGCAATAATATCCTCGATGCCGGCAGCGGCAACGACACCGTGAACGGCGGCAGCGGTGCCGACCGTCTGCTCGGCGGGCTTGGGAACGACACGCTGACGGGTGGGGCTGGCACCGACATCTTCGTCTTCAATACCGCGCTCAACGCCTCGACCAATGTCGACCGGATAACCGACTTTTCCGTCGCCGACGACACGATTTGGCTGGAGAACAGCGTGATGACGGCGCTGGGGGCCACCGGCACGCTCGCCTCCGGCGCCTTCGTGCGCAACACTTCCGGCCTCGCCCAGGACGCCAGCGATCGCATCATCTACGAGAGCGATACCGGCAATCTCTATTATGACAGCAATGGCAATGCCGCCGGCGGCAGCGTGCTGATCGCTGTGCTGAACGCCAATCTGCTGCTGACCTACCAGGACTTCAGCGTCATCTGACGCGTCCGGGGGGATGCAAAAGAAAAGGGCGCGAGTGGATCGCGCCCTTTTTTATGGGTGGCGGCGCCGTGGACGGCGCCCGGCCGCAATCAGCCGCGATGGTTCTTGGCGATCGGCTCCTGATAGGTGAAGCCCATGTCCCAGGGGAAGTAGATCCAGGTGTCCTGACTGACTTCGGTGACGAAGGTGTCGACGGTCGGCACGCCCTTCGGCTTGGCATAGACACAGGCGAAATGCGCCTTGGGCATCATGGCGCGGACTTCCGTGGCCGTCTTGCCGGTGTCGGTCAAGTCGTCGACGACGAGCACGCCCTGGCCGCCATCGGTCGTCAGTTCGGCCGAAATGCCCTTGAGCAGGTTCATTTCGCCCTGGCTGGTATAGTCGTGATAGGAGGCGATGCACACCGTCTCGATCAGGCGGATGTTGAGTTCGCGCGAGATGATCGCCGCCGGCACGAGGCCGCCGCGGGTGATGCAGACGATGGCGCGGAAATCCTGGTTGAGACCGGCGAGCCGCCAGGCCAGCGCCCGGGCATCGCGGTGGAACTGGTCCCAGGAAACGGGAAAGGCTTTATCGGGCAGGGACATCGATCGGGGCTCCGCGCAGGCTTGGTCTTTTTGATGGTGCCGGCATTGTCCGGCGTCGGTGAGGGTCGGCGGTTGCGGGAGATGAGGCGGCGCCCCGGCTCAGCCGGAACGCCCAACACGGCTTACTGCCGCGCTGATGCCGCCCGCAAGGGCCAAGATCCTTGCCCGCTATTAGCGGCAATTGCCGTTCCAAGGCAAGGCCTCCCGTCCGCTCTGTCAGCGCGAAAGCAGGGTCAGCGCCGTCATCGATTCGAGCACGGTGCGGGTCACGCCGCCGAACAGCATTTCCCACCAGCGCTTGTGGCTGTAGGCGCCCATGACCAGAAGGTCGATCGAACTGTCGGAGAGCCGATTCTCGATCGCCGCCGAGGCCGGCATGTGATCGGTTTCCTGGCGCACGACGGTGATGTTGACGCCGTGGCGGGCCAGGGTCGCGGCGATCTCGGCGCCGGCCATCGAGGCCGACTGGCTGCGGTTTTCCGGCGGATCGACGGAAAAGACCTCGACCGAATCGGCGGCCTTCAGGAAGGGCAGGGCATCGAATGCGGCGCGGGCTGCCTCACGCGAGCCGTTCCAGGCGATCAGCACGCGCTTGATCGGCTTCGGTTCCTTCAGGATATAGGGCACCAGCAGCACCGGACGGCCGCTCTCGAACAGGAAGTTCTCCAGATCCGAACGGCTTTCCGACAGGATGCTGTTGTCGCCCTGGGCGGCGATCACGAGGTCGCAGGTGCGGGCACTGTCGACGAGGGCGGCCGAGCCATAGCCGGCCGAGGAGACGAAACTGCGCCACTCGTAGGAGGTGCCGTTGCGCTCGGCCCGTTCGCGGAAGATCTTCTCGACGTCCAGGGTCTCGGCATGGGCCATGTCCTGCAGCGCCTGGACGGTGGCGGGGTCCGGGATCTCCATCGGCGCAACCAGAGGCACGGTGGCGAGTGCCTCGGAATGCAGCCCGATCACATGCGACTGGAATTGCTCGGCCAGCGAAATCGAAAAATCAGTCACTTGCAGCGCGTTCTTGGGTGTGTCCAAGACGGCGAGAATGGTTTTGTAGGCCATAACTATCTCCCTCGAGCGGGGTGTTGCACCCCGCATGCTCGATTAATGGCCGCAATTCTTGGGTCCTTCCTTGACTTCGGTCAATAGCGGCCGGCCGCATCCACCGAAGTTCTCAAGCCAGCTCCCCGGTGCCGAGATCCTTCTGTCTTGCCGTTTCGCGCTCGGCCGCCAGCGCCTCGATCATGGCGGTGATGTCGCGGGCGGCGGCCTCGAGGGCGTCGGCATTGCGGGCGCGCACCACCAGTTCGGTGGAGAAGCGCTGGCCGTCGAAATGCGGGTAGGAGCCGATCGAGGTGTCCGGGTGGGCTTTCTGGACGGCGCCGAGCGCAGTGCCGATATCGCCTTCGCCGAAGGGGCAGGCGATCGATCGCGACAGCATGCGCGTGCCGGCGGGAAGGGTGGTGACGACCCAGTCGAGCATGGCCTGGAACACCTGCGGCACGCCCGCCATGACATGCACATTGCCGATGATGAAGCCGGGGGCGACGGAGACCGGATTGGGAATGTGGCGGCTGCCCTCAGGCATGCGCGCCATGCGCTGGCGGGCTTCGGTGAATTCGAGGTTGCGTCGGGCGTACATATCGCCGAGCAGGCGCATGGCTTCCGCATCGTGCAGACACGGCACGCCGAAGGCCTTGGACACCGCGTCGGCGGTGATGTCGTCATGGGTCGGGCCGATGCCGCCGGAGGTGAAGACGTAAGTGTAGCGCTGGCGCAGCGCGTCGAGGGCGGCAATGATCTCGTCCTCCTCGTCGCCGACGATGCGGACTTCCTTGAGGTCAATACCCGACAGCGTCAGCATCTCGGCCAGATGGCCGATATTCTTGTCCTTGGTCCGCCCGGACAGCAGTTCGTCGCCGATGGCAAGCATGGCGGCGGTCTTGATGGTCGTGTCTGTCATGATGATGTTCCGATCGATTGGCAAGGCAGTTCTACCGCCTTGCGGCGGCTTGGCAAGGGTGACGCAGAGGCGATGCGACGGCAGCGCAAGACGAGGTGACATCGGAGCGAAGTTCATGCCCTTTTCCGGCCGATGAGTGAACACTGCGTCACCGCCGGGAAGGCTGGTCTGCGACCGGCGTTCGGCTACATAACAGCGATGAAATTCGTCACGGACCCTCCCAAGGTCCATCGCACAAGGAGATACGAAATGGCTAAGGTACTGGTTCTCTATTATTCCGCTTATGGCCACATCGAAACCATGGCCAATGCCGTCGCCGAAGGCGCCAAGTCGGCCGGTGCCGACGTGACCGTCAAGCGCGTGCCGGAACTGGTTCCCGAAGACGTCGCCAAGGCCTCGCACTTCAAGCTCGACCAGAAGGCCGAGATCGCGTCGCCGGCCGAACTCGACCAGTATGACGCCATCATCGTCGGCGCCGGCACCCGCTTCGGCACGGTCGCCTCGCAGATGCGCAATTTCTGGGACCAGACCGGTGGTCTGTGGGCCCAGGGCAAGCTGGTCGGCAAGGTCGGCTCGGTGTTCACCTCCTCGGCAACCCAGCACGGCGGCCAGGAATCGACCATCCTCGGCTTCATCCCGACCCTCATGCACCACGGTATGGTCGTTGCCGGCCTGCCTTACGCCTTCCAGGGCCAGATGGGCGTCGAAGCCGTCAAGGGCGGATCGCCCTACGGCGCCTCGACGATCACCGACGGTGACGGCTCGCGCCAGCCGTCCGAGATCGAACTCGACGCCGCCCGCTTCCAGGGCGCGCATGTCGCCAAGCTGGCTGCCAAGCTGGCCTGAGCCGATCGCCGCCTGAGCGATCGCCAGGAACGGTCTTTTTTGGGGATGAGACAGGGCGGAGGTTGCGACCTCCGCCCTTTCCGTTCGGCCCGGCAGGATCTGGCCGGCGGCCGCAAAGGAAAAATTAGCAAATACCGAAATAGGCTTGCCGCCACAACATCGGGACGGCAGCGCATGGAAGAGAAACGCACCACTCCACGGCTTCGGGCGCTGAAGGCGGCGCGTGTCGTTCTGCCGGGCGGCTATTCCACCTTTGACTGCACCGTTCGCAATCTCTCGGCCGCCGGCGCCAAGCTCGTTCTCGAATCGACATTCGACGTGCCCGACAGCTTCCAGCTCAATTTCGAGGACGGCAGCGTGTTCAGCTGCTCGGTCAAATGGCGCAACCCGAAGGAGCTCGGCGTCGCCTTTGGCGTCGAGGCCTGAGACCTTTGCCCGCTGCCGCCCCCTTGTCCTGCCCTCAGGCTTCAAAGACGTGAACGTCCTCCGGTGCCAGGGCGATATGCACCGTATCGCCGACACGGATGTCGCTGACATCGCGGGCGGGCCAGTCGGCCCGCAGGCGAACGGTGTCGCCGCCATGGTCGAGATGCAGATAGAAGCGGGTCGTCTGTCCCTGGAACATGCGGCTTTCGACGCGCGCCGGTTCGCCGCTCTCCGGTGACGAGCGCCTGACGTCCTCCGGCCGCACGAAGACCGCTGCGGTGGATGCCGTGACGGTTTCGAGCGCCAGCGCCTTGCCGAGCCGCACCGTTCCGTCGACAACGGGCAGGCGCAAGGCGTTGCGGTTGCCGATGAAGGAGGCGCTGAAGGCCGTCTGCGGCCGATCGTAGAGCACTTCCGGCGTCGCCAGCTGCTCGATCCGTCCCTCCTGCATAACCACGACGCGATCGGCGACCGCGAGCGCCTCGGCCTGATCATGCGTCACCAGCAGCGCCGTTGTCTTGACCTTCTGCTGGATACGCCGCAATTCGTCGCGCAGATTGTCGCGCACGACGGCATCCAGCGCCGAGAGCGGCTCGTCGAGCAAAAGGACCTGCGGGGCCGGCGAAAGCGCCCGGGCCAGCGCCGTGCGCTGCTGCTGGCCGCCGGAGAGCTCGTTCGGATGCCGCGCGGCCAGCGCTGTCAGTCCGACGAGATCGAGCAGCTCCTCGACCCGGCTGCTGATCTCGCGCGCCGGTCGACCGCGCACCTTCAGCGGAAAGCCGATATTCTCGGCGACCGTCATGTTGGGAAAGAGGGCGTAGTTCTGGAACACCATGCCGATCGGCCGTTCCTGCGGCGGCAAACGGGTCACGTCCTCGCCGCCGAAACGGATCGTTCCGGAATCCGGGGTGACGAGACCGGCCAGGCAGCGCAGCAGGGTGGTCTTGCCGCAGCCGGACGATCCCAGGATGGCGATCATTTCGCCGGAATGGACGTCGAGGGTGAGGCCGTCCAGCGCCCGCTTGGAACCATAGGCCTTGCTGACCTCTTCGATGGTGATGTTGCTCATCGTTTTCTCTTCATGTCGAGGGAGGCGCCTGGGCCGGCAGACCTGCCGTGGCCGCGCGAAAGATAGGCGACGGCGGCAGTCAGCACGAGCGTGATGATGAAGCTGATCATCGTGATCACCGCCAGGATGTTGAAGTTCGCATCGGCACTCTTGAGCATGTTCAGCATATAGAGTTCGAGCGTCTCGAAACGGCTGCCGACCAGGATCTGCACCAGCGCCAGTTCGCTGAAGCTGACGCCGAAGGCGAGGATGGCGCCGCTGACGATGCCGGCGCGGATATTGGGCAGGATGACGTGGCGCAGGGTCTGCCACAGCCCGGCACCGCAGGTGCGCGCCGTCTCGGTGAGGGCGACCACGTTGGCGGCGGCCATGGAGGCGTCGATCGACCAGTAGGCGAAGGAGAACGCCACCGAGACCTGGGCCAGGAGCAGCAGGCCCGCCGTGCCCTGCAGCCAGGGTGCGAAATCGCCAGTGGCCTTGAGGAGGCCGAAGCCGACCACCACATAGGGCAGGGCGAAGGGGATACCGGCGAGAAGGCCGAGCACGGTGCGGATGCGCGGGTTGCGCACATGCTGCCAGTAGACCGCCGGCGTGACCAGCGCCACGGTCAGCACGGAGACGGTGACGGCAAGCACGAAGGTGCGGGCAAGCACGGCGAGGAAACGCGGGTCGCGAAAGGCCGCCAGCCAGTGGTCCAGCGTATAGCCGTCCGGCAGGATGGAGGTCGTCCAGCGGGTCGCCAGGCTGTAGAGCACGACGGCGACGATTGGGATCGCCACGAAGGCAAGATAGGGCGCAAGCACGAGCAACAAGGACCAGGCGGTGCCGGTGCGGACCGCTGTCGGCTGCGCGTGCGTCCGGTCGACCGGCTTGCGCAGAAGCGCCGGGGCGGAAGACGTCAATTCAGCCATCGGGTGCCTCGCCGCAGAATGAACTGGTAGCAGCCGAGCGTCAGGCCGGCCGAGAGCATCAGCACCACCGCATAGACCGGCATGTAGTTCTTGCCGAAGAAGGAGCCGGTCAGCGATTTGGCCATTTCCAGCGTGATCAGCCGGAACGAGCCGGGGGCCGAACCGTTGAGTGCCACCGGAAGACCGTAGAGCCCGACGGCCCAGGTGAAGACCAGCAGCCAGGAGCCCAGGAAGAACGGGCCGAGGATCGGCAGGCCGATGTAGCGCCAGAACTGCGCGCGGCTGGCGGATGCGGTCTGGGCCGCCTCCCACCACTCGGTCTTGAGAGCGGCGACCGCCGGCAGTGTCAGGATCACGAACAGCGGGATATTGGTGTATTCATAGGCGATGACGAGGCCCCAGAACGAATTCTGCTTTGGCGGGACGAAAGGAATGCCGAGCGCGTTCAGGCTGAGTGTCACCATGCCATAGGTCCCGAGCGCGGCAATGAAGCCGAAGCCCAGGCCGATGCCGCCGAAATGCGAGGCGACATTGAGGATGCCGATATTGAGTGCGCGGGCGAGGCCAGGCATGCGGGCGATGATCAGCGACAGCGGGATGCCGATGGCGGCCGCGATCGTCGCGACCGTGAAGCCGAGCAGCAGGCTGCCGGTAATGGCGCTGACGGCCGAGTTCGACGAGAAGGTGTCGATCCAGTTCTTCAGCGTCAGACTGCCGTCGGCGGCCGAAAAGCTCGACAGCACCATGGCAAAGCAGGGAATGAGCAGGACCGTGCCGGCAACGGCGATCAGCGGCAGGGCCAGCGACCAGTCGCCGAGGACGGCGCCAAGCCGGGCGAGGGCACGCGTACGGGACCCTTCGCCCGCCTTGACGGCGAGCGAAGGCGTTTGTGCAGAGCGCATCTCGTGCATCAGCCGCCGAGAACCTGTTCCTGCCAGGCGGTGACGATGGCTTCCATGTCCACCTTGGACCAGTCGGCCACCTGCTTGACCTGGGCATAGTCGGCATCGGGCAGCCAGTTGGTCTTGGCTTCCGCCGGCAGGTCGAGATCGCCGAGCACCCAGCGGATCGGACGGGCGCCGAACTTGGCGAACAGGATCTGACCTTCGTCCGACAGCACGTAGTCGATCAACAGCTTGGCGACATTCATCTTGGCGAGGTTGTAGCGGTTGATCATCAGCGCGGACGGCGCATAGACCGACACGCCGGGAATGACGACCTGGGCGTTGATGCCCTTCTTCTTCAGCGCATCGGCAGCGGCGATGCAGTTGAAGTCGTACTTCATCTGGATCGGCGCTTCACCGCGCTCGAGCGTCTGGGCGTTCTGTGCCACGGTTGTGTATTGCGGAGCCATCTGCCGGGCAAACTCGATGCCGGGTGCGAGGTCGACATCGCTGCCGCCATGGGCAAAGGCCCAGGCGAGGAAGATGGCGATGTCCGTGCCGCCGCCGCCGGCCGCGTTGACCGCGCCGACCTTGCCCGTATATTCCGGCTTCAGCAGGTCGTCCCAGGTCTTCGGCACGTTCTTGATGACGTCGGTATTGACGACCATGGCCGGCACGCCAGTGAAGGTCGCGACCCAGCCGCCCTTTTCGCCCTTGAGGCCGACCGGCAACTTTGCGGCGTTCGGCGGCATGTAGTCCGGCACCACGCCCTGGGCCTCGGCGACCTTGCCGAACAGGATGCCGATATCGGCAGCAATGGCCACGGGATTGTTCTTCTCGGCGTCGAACTTGGTGATCTCTTCCAGCGAGCTCATGTCGGTGTCGGCATGTTCCGGGGCAAAGCCATGGGCCTTACCGAGCGCCTGGATGATCTCGCCATAATTGGCCCAGCTGTCGGGCATGCCGTAGGTGTTGAACAGCTTGCCTTCTTCCTTGGCCTTTTCGAGGTCGGGGGCGGCTGCCCAGTCTGCCATCTCCGCGGCAAAGGACAGGCCCGGAAGTCCGAGAGCGGCGAGGGCGGCCAGATAGCCGCCGGCTTTGAGCATGTTGCGGCGCGACAGCGCGACAGAACTGGGGATCGAATTCATCTTGGAGCTCTTTCGGCAAAAGGTTGGCCGGATGCGACAATGCGCCCCGGTAAAGCGGCTTGGTTGGACGGCGGGACAAGAGGCGCCCCGGCCATCGGCTGCATGCGCTGTCGCTTCAATTCGATCCGCGCTGGCTGGCCGGCGACGTTCCTAGCGGCGCTCTGTTGCAGGTGAACGATGCTTTGATGATTGATTTGTGAAACCGTACCGGCCGGCACCGCATGGCGGCGGCACGCCACGCAAAGGGCGCCGACACGGAGGTACCAAAGCGGCCACGAGCGCCCTTGACCTTCAGCCCCAAGTCGTTGAAACAGGATGCCGCGCGGGCGTGGCGAAACTGGTAGACGCAAGAGACTTAAAATCAAAAGGCCTCTTTGAATTCGTTGAATAAAAGACGCTAGCGCCGCCAATTTTTCGGGTGGGAAACGGCCGAAAATGATAGCGTTTGCAAAACAATTCAGCGCTTCTTCTTGCCCTTGAAACTGCCCCTAAACGCCTGGATGACCTTCGCCTCGTTCTCGACGTGGCGGGTGTAGTGGGTGCCCATGCGTTCCGACTTGTCGCCGAGGGCGGCGGCCACCTGGCCGGCGTCGGCGCCGGAGCGGCGCAGGTCGGCGGCGTAGGTGACGCGCAGGCCGTGCAGCGTGGTCTTGGCGCCGATGACGCCTTCCTTCTCGAGCTTGCGCAGAAAATGGCTGACCTCGGTCTGCATCTGCACCTCGTTGTCCCAGGGGCTGCCATTGGCCCTGGTCGCAATGGTGAGTGCGGTTCGGGTGCAGCCCTTGAGATAGTCCTGCAGCTCGATCGCCGCCGGCACCCACAGGATCTCGCCGTTCTTGCGCGTGACGGTGCGGAAGCACTTTCCATAGGATGGATCGTCCTGGTATTCGCGCCAGGTCAGCGTGGCGATCGTCTGCCCACGGAAGCCGGCATAGCGGGCAAGGTAGAGGATCCGCTTTATGTGGTCGGGCGCTGCCTCGATCGCGGCCTTGACCTCGTCGGCCATCCACTCGCGGTTGGCCTGTTTCGACGGCTTGTGCGCCTTGTCGAGACCCTTCGCCGGATTGACCGCGATCTTGCCGCGGCGCGCCGCCTGGCTGAACATCGATGACAGCGCGGCGACCATGTTGTCGGCGAAGCGCGGCCACTTCTCCCGGGCGCAACGATCGCGGATCTCGTAGATGTCGGCCTGGCTGATCTCGTTGACCGGGAAATCAAATTCCGGCTTCAGATAGCGGAAGGCGGACGAGTAACTGCGCTTGGTCGCCTCCGACAGCGTCTGGTATTTCGGGCATTCGGTCTCGAACCACTGGACAATGGCACCCAGCGTGCCGTCCGGGTAGATCCGCGTGAGATCGCGGATGCGGCGGGCATTGTACTTGGCGATCATGTCCGGCATGGCGAGCCGCTTCATCAGCTCGTCGCGCGTGCCGTCGAAGCCGCCGAGCAGCTTCTCCTTCGTGCCGCGGATATAGACGTAGAAGCGGCCGCGCGCGCGGACGATGTTAAGCCCTTCGAGCTTCACCTTCACCACCATTCAGTCGATCCCCGAATTTCCGACGGGGCATGTTATCCTGCTTGTTCGGATCAAGCGAGAGCATCCACTCGTCCAGGCGTTGGCGCAGATAGCGCTCGCCCCGCGCCGAATCGGTGTAGCGCAGCGGCTTGACAGGGCAGACGGCGTCGAAGGTGTCGACGCAGATGCCGCAATAGGCGGCGGCCGTCTTCCGGTTCATGGCGGCTGGCCAGTAGGGGAAGGTGGGTGTGGTCATTGGCTTTCCGCCTCCACTTCGCGGTTTATGAGCATAGCCTGGACCTGCGAGCCGGCCGGGCAGGGCGTGGCAACGACGATCCGGGCATTCGCGGTGACAAAGGCCGCGTCGCAAATGAACTCGACGCGCGCGAAGTGCGTCGGAGCACGATATGTGTAGCTCAGGCCGTCATTGCGGGGGCCGCCGCAGACGGGGCAGCGGGTGAGGCTGGTGAGCTTGGCGACGTGGGCGGCGGTCATGACCTCTCTCCTCAAACCCGCATCGGCATGAGCACGACGAGGTTTTCCCTGTGGTCGCCGTCGGCGCGCAGGATGGCGGGGGAGCCGACGTCCTGGATGGCCATGGTGATTGTGCCTTCGGGAAGGTGGCCAAGCGCCTCCAGCACGTATTTGGCATTGAAGCCGGTCTCGATCTCGGCCTCGCCGTCATAGGAGATAGACTCCTCGGCATTGCCGGCGTCGGGATTGGTGACGGTGAGCGTCAGCTGGCCGTCCTTGAAGGCGAAGCGGGCGGCGCGGCCGCGCTCGGTCGAGACGGTGGAGACGCGGTCGACGGCGGCCGAGAGCGCCTTGCCGTCGAGCTCGACGCACATGGGGCCTGACTGCGGGATCACGCGCTGATAATCGGGGAAGGTGCCGTCGATCAGCTTGGAGGTCAGCCGGGTGTCCGCCGTCTGGATCATGATCTTGGCATCGGAGGCGGTGATCTCGACCACGCCGTCCTTCGGCAGGATCTTTGCCAGAACATTCACCGTCTTCTTCGGGATGATGATGCCCGGCGGGCCGGTCATGCCGTCGGGCAGCGCAATGAAGCGCTTGGCCAGCCGATGGCCGTCGGTCGCCACCAGCATCACGCCGCCTTCGACGGCGTGCAGAAAGACGCCGTTCAGGTAGTAGCGGGTCTCCTCGGTGGAGATGGCGAAGGAGACGGCGTCGAGCGCGGCCGCCAGCGCCTTGGCCGGCA
>FWPV01006921.1_pt1 | contig 21131 bp, 18 predicted proteins | sample 2228371 | NCBI WGS metagenome assembly FWPV01 (sample SAMEA103939776, study PRJEB20133) | metagenome | reverse complement strand
GTACTTGGGCGACCCCGAGGGCTACTTCGTGCCCCACGCCTACGACGTGACGGCTCTCGCCCGCCTCGGCCACGAACACGCCTTGGCCGTCGAGGTCACCTGCGCACCCCAGCGCGACCGACGGGCCAAACGCAACATCACCGGTGTCTTCCAGCACTGGGACTGCATCGACCCCGATTGGAACCCCGGGGGGATCTGGCGACCCGTGCGGATCGAGACGACCGGCCCGGTGCGGATCGACCGGCTGCGAGTGCTGTGCCGCGATGCCGACGCCTCACGCGCCCACCTTCGGCTGCACGGCCGGCTCGACAGCGACGCCGCCCGTACCGTGCGCGTCCGCACCTGGATCGACGGCCGCCTCGTGCGCGACGACGAGCGGGCGGTGGCCCACGGCGTGAACGACCACGACTGGACGCTCGACATCGATGAACCCCGGCTGTGGTGGCCGCACTCGCTGGGCGAACCCCAACTCACCGACGTGGTCGTCGAGGTGCTCGTCGACGGCTACGTCAGCCACCGACGCGAGGTGCGCACCGGGCTGCGCGAGGTCTCGATGCACGGCTGGCGGTTCTCGGTCAACGGTGAGCAGTTGTTCGTGAAGGGCGCCAACCTCGCTCCCACGCGCACGGCGCTCGCCGACGCCACCCCCGACGAGCTGCGTCGCGACGTCGAGCTCGCCCGGGAAGCCGGGCTCGACCTGGTCCGGGTGCACGGGCACATCAGCCGGACCGAGCTGTACGACGCCGCCGACGAGCTCGGGATGCTCGTGTGGCAGGACTTCCCGCTGCAGTGGGGCTATGCGCGCCAGGTCCGCCGCGCCGCCGTGCGCCAAGCCACCGAGGCCGTGTTCCTGCTCGGCCACCACCCCTCGATCGCGCTGTGGTGCGGCCACAACGAGCCGCTCACGGTGGCCATCGGCCCGCAGGCCGACGTCGAGCTCGGCAAGCTCGTCGTGCCGTGGATCGCCGGCCACCAGCTGCCGACGTGGAACAAGAGCGTGCTCGACCGCTGGGTGAAGCGAGCCTTCGAGCGCTCCGACGAGACCCGGCCCGTCGTCGCGCACAGCGGGGTGCTGCCGCACCTGCCCCAGCTCGACGGCACCGACAGCCACCTGTACTTCGGCTGGTACCACGGCGACGAGCGCGACCTGCCCGGGCTGGCCGCCACGGTGCCGCGGTTGGTGCGATTCGTGAGCGAGTTCGGGGCGCAGGCGATTCCGGACGCTGCGGACTTCATGGAGCCCGAGCGCTGGCCCGATCTCGACTGGGAGCACCTCGCCCGCCGCCACGGGCTGCAGCGGGCCATCTGGGAGCGTCGCGTCCCGCCGGGCGAGCACGCGACCTTCGACGACTGGCGCGACGCCAGCCAGCGCTACCAAGCCCGCTTGGTTCGGCACCACGTGCAGACCCTGCGCCGCCTCAAGTACCGCCCGACCGGCGGGTTCTGCGTCTTCATGCTCAACGATGCCGAGCCGATGGTGTCGTGGAGCCTGCTCGACCACGAGCGCCGACCCAAGCTCGCCTACCACGCGCTGGCCGAGGCGTGCGCCCCCGTGATCGTGGTGGCCGACCGCCTGCCCGCCGAGGTGCGCCCCGGCGAGGCGCTGGCCGTCGACGTGCACGTGGTCAGCGACCTTCGCGAGGCGCTCACCGACGCGGTCGTGACCGCCACGCTCAGCTGGAACGGCGGCTCGCACGAGTGGAGATGGCAAGGTGACGTCGGCGCCGACGAGTGCGTGCGGGTGGGAACCGCCCAACTCGTCGTGCCCCACGTCGAGGGACACCTCGTGCTGGACCTCACCCTCGAAGCGGGCGAGGTGGTCGCCACCAACCGCGACCGCGCCCCGATCGTGCGCTGACCCCCCGACGTTCTCGGTCGGATCCGTGACGCTCGGTGTCAGGAATCCGACCGAGAACGAACGAGGGGACCGACCGTCTCGAGTTCGCGGCGCTACGAGCGGGCGAGCTCTTTGCGGTTCTTGACCTTGGCCTTGCGGTAGTCCTTGTTCATGAGCGCGATCACGTCGATCGAGATGCTCTTGGGGCACGCGGCCTCGCACTCGCCGTGGTTCGTGCACGATCCGAAGTACTCGTCCATGGTCTCGACCATCGCCTCGACCCGTCGGTACCGCTCTGCCTGACCCTGCGGCAGCAGGTTCAGGTGGGTCACCTTGGCCGCCGTGAACAAGTTGGCCGCCCCGTTGGGGCAGGCCGCGACGCAGGCCCCACAGCCGATGCACTCGGCGGCGTCCATCGCCGCGTCGGCCACCGGCTTGGGGATGGGGATCAAATTGGCGTCGGGGGCACCGCCGGTCGGGGCGGTGATGAAGCCGCCGGCTTCGATGATGCGGTCGAACGCCGACCGATCGACCATCAGGTCCTTGATGATGGGGAACGCCGACGCCCGCCACGGCTCGATCACGATCGTGTCACCGCTTCGGAACTTGCGCATGTGGAGCTGGCACGTGGCCGTGCCCCGCTGCGGGCCGTGCGCCTGGCCGTTGATCATCAGCGAGCAGGTGCCGCAGATGCCTTCGCGACAGTCGTGGTCGAACGTGACGGGCTCTTTGCCCTCTGCGATCAACCGCTCGTTCAGCACGTCGAGCATCTCGAGGAACGAGGCCTCGTCGCTGATCGAGTCGATCCGGTAACTCTCGAACCGGCCGGGATCGTTCGGCCCGTCCTGACGCCAGATCGTGAGGGTGAGGTTGGTGAGGGTGTTGCTCACTTGTAGCTCCGGGTAGCGAGGTGGACGGTCTCGAACACGAGGGGTTCGGTGTGGCGCACGGCGGCCATCGGGTCGCCGGTCCACTCCCAGGCGGCGACGTGGGCGAAGTTCTCGTCGTCGCGCAGGGCCTCGCCCTCGTCGGTCTGGTACTCGGCTCGGAAATGGCCGCCACAGCTCTCGTTGCGCTCGAGCGCGTCGCGACAAATGAGCATGCCCAGCTGGAAGAAGTCGTCGACGCGGCCCGCCTTCTCGAGGGTCTGGTTCAAGCTGTCGCCCGTGCCGGTGACGCGCAGGTCCTTGCGGAACTCCTCGTACAGCGCCGGCAGCTCCGACAGCGCCTTTTCGAGCCCTTGAGCCGTGCGCTCCATCCCGCAGTAGTCCCAGATGATCTTGCCGAGCTCACGGTGGAACCAGTCGGGCGAGCGGGTGCCCTTGATGTCCAAGTAGCCCTGGAAGCGCTCGCGCGCCGCCCGCTCCGCAGCCCGGAACTCGGGATGGTCGTTGCCGGGGATCGGTTGGTTGAGCATCGGTGCCAGGTAGTTCCCGATCGTGTACGGCAGCACGAAGTAGCCGTCGGCCAAGCCCTGCATGAGCGCCGACGCCCCGAGGCGGTTGGCACCGTGGTCGGAGAAGTTGGCCTCGCCGGCGGCATACAGGCCGGGGATGGTGGTCATCAGCTCGTAGTCGACCCAGAGCCCGCCCATCGTGTAGTGAGAGGCGGGGTAGATGCGCATCGGCACGTCGTAGGGGTTCTCGCCGGTGATCCGCTCGTACATCTCGAACAGGTTCCCGTAGCGCTCGGCGATGACCTGCTTGCCCAGACGGCCGATGGCGTCGGAGAAGTCGAGGTACACCCCGTTGCGCAGCGGGCCCACTCCCCGGCCGGAGTCGACGGCGCGCTTGGCTGCGCGCGAGGAGATGTCCCGTGGCGCCAAGTTGCCGTACGAGGGGTAGAGGCGCTCCAGGTAGTAGTCGCGCTCGTCCTCGGGGATCTGGTCGGGCGGGCGGGTGTCGCCGGCCATCTTGGGCACCCAGACCCGTCCGTCGTTGCGGAGCGACTCGGACATGAGCGTCAGCTTCGACTGGAACTCGTCGCTCTGGGGGATGCAGGTCGGGTGGATCTGCGTGTAGCAGGGGTTGGCGAACAGCGCCCCCTTGCGATGGGCCCGCCAGGCCGCGGTGACGTTGCAGGCCATGGCGTTGGTCGACAGGAAGAAGACGTTGCCGTAGCCGCCGGTGGCGAGCACCACAGCGTGCGCGGCGTGGGACATGAACTCGCCGGTGATCAGGTCGCGCGTGACGATGCCGGCGCAACGGCCGTCGATCGTGACGATGTCGACGAGCTCGGTGCGATTCCAGAGCTTCACGTTGCCGAGCCCGATCTGGCGGGCCAACTGCTGATAGGCGCCCAGCAACAGCTGCTGACCGGTCTGGCCGCGCGCGTAGAAGGTGCGGCTCACCTGCGCTCCGCCGAAGCTGCGGTTGTCGAGCAGGCCGCCGTACTCGCGGGCGAAAGGCACGCCCTGGGCCACGCACTGGTCGATGATGTCGACCGACACCTGCGCCAGCCGGTACACGTTGCCCTCCCGGCTGCGGAAGTCACCGCCTTTCACGGTGTCGTAGAACAGCCGGAAGATGCTGTCCCCGTCGCCGCGATAGTTCTTCGCGGCGTTGATGCCGCCCTGGGCAGCGATGGAGTGCGCGCGGCGCGGGGAGTCGTGGAACGTGAACGCCTCGACCGGGTACCCGAGCTCGGCCAGGGTGGCAGCAGCGGAGGCGCCAGCCAGCCCCGTGCCCACCACGATGATCTTGAACTTGCGCTTGTTGTTCGGGTTGACGAGCCGAACGTTCTCTTTGTAGGTGTCCCACTTGTCCTCGATGGGCCCCGAAGGGATCTTGGAGTCGAGCGCGAACGTCGTCATGGGCGAGCTCCTTGTCAGCCGACGATGCCGGCGAGGACGGCGAGGGGGAACGAGACGTTGCCGACCACGATGACCGTGGCGAAGCCAGTGGCGAACCAACGGCGCCAGTGGTTGAAGCGCGGGTTGTTCCAGCCGAGCGACTGGAACAAGCTCCACGCGCCGTGGAACAGGTGGACGCCGAGCGCGATGTTGGCCAGGACGTAGAAGGCGGCCACCGGCACCCGCTCGAAGCTGCGGACCACGTTGTCATAAGCGGCACCCCGGACGAACTCGCCATCGGCGCCGACGCTGTTCACCCAACCCCACGTGAGGTCCGCGAGGTGCCAGAGCAAGAACAGCGCCACGACGACGCCCGTGAGGCGCATGCTCCGGCTGGCGAAGCTGGCGACCTGGTAGTCGCGCTCGCTCTGGTACTTGACCGGGCGCGCCCGGCGGTTCAACACCGTGAGCGTGTAGGCGGCGTGCACGTGGAGCAGCACCGCTCCGATGAGCACCAAGCGCAGGATCCACAACAGCACGGTGCGAGGCAGGATCGGTACGAGCAGCTCGCGCAGGAACTCCGCGTAGTGGTCGAAGTCCTCCTGCCCGAGGTACATCTTTAGGTTGCCGAGCATGTGGACGAGCACGAAGCCGAGCCAGATGATGCCGGTGATGGCCATGACGTACTTCTTGCCGACCGCTGTCGAGTACAGGTCGAGCAGGAACGGCTTGCGCCGACGAGTCTCACGTCCGGCCGCCGTGCCGGTCACCGGCCCTCGCTTCATCACCGCTTGCGCCATGGTGCGTCGCGCCCTTTCGCTCGGTCGTCGATGTCGTGCCGCCGGAACGCTAGCCCTGGCATTCGACGGGCCCGGAATCGTTCGCTGTCTTCTCCGTCACGCGGCGGGAGCGCGACGTACACAAGGTGTCTGACACCATGTGTACGTCGGCGGGGGAGCGCGTGGACTCGACCGGGGTGTCGCCGACCGGCCATCATGTCCCGACCCCCTGCCGCACCCGACGGAGAACGCCGGAGGACCCATGGACCTCGTTCCTTATCTCGCAGCGCTGAGCGCACTCGCCGGACTCGGCCTCGCCACCTTCTTCTACATCGCCGTCACCCGGGAATCCCCGGGCAACGAGCGGATGGTGGAGCTGATGAACGCCATCCAGTCCGGTGCTCGAGCGTTCCTGCGTCGCGAGTACCAGTGGATCGCCGTGTTCGTGGTCGCGATGGCGGTGCTGATCTTCGCCTTGCTCGACTACGGCCGGCCGTGGGGGGCCATCGCCTACGTCCTCGGCGCCCTCCTGTCGGGCCTCGCGGGGTTCGTGGGCATGACGATCGCCACGCAGGCCAACGCCCGCACGACCCAGGCCGCGACCGAGGGCGCCAACAAGGCACTGCCGCTCGCGTTCCGCGGCGGTGCCGTCATGGGCTTCACCGTGGCCGGCCTGGCCCTGTTCGGCATCTCGATGTCCTACCTCGTGTTCGTCGAGTGGCTCGACCTCGACGACGGCTTCGAGGTCGTCACGGCGTTCGGTCTCGGCGCCTCGTCGATCGCGCTGTTCTCCCGTGTGGGTGGCGGCATCTACACCAAGGCCGCTGACGTCGGCGCCGACCTGGTGGGCAAGGTGGAAGCCGGCATCCCCGAGGACGACCCCCGCAACCCGGCCACCATCGCCGACAACGTGGGCGACAACGTCGGCGACGTCGCCGGCATGGGTGCGGACCTGTTCGAGAGCTACGCCGGCTCGATCATCGCCCCGATCGCCCTCGCCGCGTTCATTCCGGCCATCACCCTGGACGCCCAGCCGGAGTTCTTCGTGTTCCCGCTCGCCGTCGCCGCCATCGGCATGGTCGCGTCGATCCTGGGTGCGTTCACCGTCCGGGCCGGCACCTCGCTCGACTCGCGGGCGTTGTCGCGGGCGCTGCACCGCGGCACGAACGTGGCCATGATCATCACGGTCGTGGCCGTGGTGGTGCTCGGCTACGTGTTCTTCAACGACCTCGAGGGTGTCGACAACTGGTGGGGCCTGTCGGTCTCGGTCATCGGCGGACTCATCGTCGGCTTCGCCATCGGCAAGGTCGCCGAGATCTGGACCAGCGCCCACTTCCCCCCCGTCAAGCTCATCGCCAAGCAGTCACAGACGGGTCCGGCCACCACGATCCTGTCCGGCTTCTCGGCGGGGATGCAGTCGGTGGCCGCGTCGGTGGTCCTCGTCGCCGCCGGGATCGGCATCGCCTACTGGGGCGGCGAGCGACTCATGGAGGGCTTCGGGATCTACGGGATCGCGCTCGCCGCCATCGGCATGCTCGCCACCACCGGCGTGGTGGTGTCGGTGGACGCCTACGGACCCATCGCCGACAACGCCGGGGGCATCGCCGAGATGGCCCATCTCGACCCCAAGGTCCGCGAGGTCACCGACAGCCTCGACGCGCTCGGCAACACCACCGCTGCGATCGCGAAGGGCTTCGCCGTCGGCTCGGCCGCCTTGACGGCCCTCGCCCTGTTCAAGGCCTTTGAGGCCTCGCTGGCCAAGGAGGGCACCAACTTGTCCATCGACGTCGGTCAGGTCGAGGTGTTCATCGGACTGATCCTCGGTGCGATGCTCCCCTTCTTGTTCGCGGCGCTCACCATCGACGCCGTCGGCCGGGCGGCGAACAAGATGATCGAGGAGGTCCGGCGACAGTTCCGTGAGATCGCCGGGCTGCGCGACGGCGCCGACGGCGTCGTGCCCGAATACGCGAAGTGCGTCGACATCTCTACGAGCGCCGCCTTGCGCGAGATGCTGGTCCCGGGTGCCCTCGCCCTGGTGGTGCCGCTCACGATCGGCTTCATCGACGTCGACGCGCTGGGCGGCTTCCTCGCCGGTGCGCTGGTGACCGGTTTCGCCCTCGCGATCTTCATGGCCAACTCGGGTGGCGCCTGGGACAACGCGAAGAAGTACATCGAAGGTGGTGAGCACGGCGGCAAGGGCTCCGACGCCCACAAGGCAGCCGTCGTGGGCGACACCGTCGGCGACCCGTTCAAGGACACCTCGGGCCCGTCGATGAACATCTTGATCAAGGTGATGACGATCGTCGCGTTGATCTTCGCGCCCGCCTTCGTCTGAGCGCCCGGTGCGGCCTCGGACGCCGTTGGCATTCTCGGTCGGATTCCTGACACAGAGCGACACGAATCCGACCGAGAAACATCTGACCGCCGACGCAGGGGTCAGCGGGGCAGCAAACGATAGATCCCTTTGCGGAGGGTCAGGACGTACAGCTCACCGTCAGGCCCCGCCGCGACGGAGGTCATGACGCCGAAGTCGCCTTGAGCGGGCCGGGGGACGTCGAGCCGGACGACCTCGTTGGCGGCCCCCATCGCGAACATCGGCCCGGTCATGTCGGCGAACACGAACGCCCCCCGCAGTGCCGGGATCGCCGAACCCAGGTAGGTCTGCCCGCCGACGATCGCCGGGCCGACCTGGTCGTGGCGGTACTCGAAGACCGGGGGCGTCAGCTGCAGACCGGCCGGGATCCCGCCGATGCCCCGGTCGAGGCTGCCCTCGAACCAGTACCAGCCGAAGTTCTGACCGCTCGTGCCGGCCGGTACGACGTTGAGTTCCTCGATGGTGTCCTCGCCCACGTCGGCGATGTACAGGTCGCCGGTGGCCGGGTCCCGGGTGAACTGCCACGGGTTGCGCAGCCCCTTCACGAAGATCTCCCCCCGGTAGCCCGGGGTGCTCACGTGCGGATTGTCGGCCGGGATGTCGTAGCCCTCGGCGTCGAGCTTGGGCACGATGCGCAGCACGGAACCGAACAGCTTGGAGTAGTCCTGGGCGTCACGGCCCCGGCTGCCGCCCCCGTCACCGAGCCCGACGTACAACCCACCGTCGTCGGCGAACAACAGCTGGCCACCGTTGTGTCCCAGACCGGGCTGCTCGACGAACAGCACCAGCCGACGGCTGGACGGATCGGGCCGACCGTCGACCATCGCGTAGGACACCACGTTCGTGTCGTCGCCACGGTCGGTGTAGTGGAGGAACATCCGCCCGTCGCGGGGGTCGAAGGCGATGCCCAAGAGCCCCCGCTCCGAGCCGGTCTCGAGCGCAGTGACCTCGCCCGAGAGGTCCATCACCGGCTCGGAGCCCGCGAGGTCGGGCGGCAGGCGGTGCACGAAGCCGTCCTGGGTGATGGCGTAGAAGGCGCCGAGCTCGGCGTTCCACACCATCCCCGTCAGGTTGCGCAACTCGGTGAGCACCGGCTCCGCGCGCAGGGCGAGACCCTGGAGTTGGCTCGCCGGCGGTCGAGCCGGTAGGGAGGCAGCGGGTGGCTCGGTCGCGCCGGGACCCGGCGGTTCGGTCACACCGGGACCGGGCGGGTCAGTCGCGCCGGGACCCGATGGTTCGGTCACCCCGGGACCGGGCGGGTCGGTCGCACCAGGGGCAGCCGAGGGCGCCACCGCGTCGGGCGCCGTCTCGACGACCCCCGCATCGCTGTCGGTCAGGACCTGGACCCCGGCCAGGGCCCCGAGGACCACCAGGCCGCCGGCCAGCACGCCGAGGTTGCGCGCGCTCGTCATCGGTCTCCCATCCGAAACGACGGTAGCGGAGGCCAGCGGCGTCAGGGGTGCACCAGCTGCACCAGCCGCCCGAGCGTCGGGTCGTCACCGACCGCGATCAGCACCTGGCCGGGGCAGATGACCGTCGCCGGGTCGGGGTTCGTGGTGAACGAGCCGTCAGGCTCGCGCAGCGCCAGCACGAGCGCTCCCGTGCGCTCCCGCAGGTTCGCGTCCCGCAGGCTGCTACCGGCGATCGGCGAACCGACGGGCACCTCGACCTCTTGCAGCCGGAACTCCATGCTGCGCTCGTGCATGACGACGTCGACGAACTCCGCCACGTGGGGCTTGACCACGAACGACGCCATGCGCGCTGCGCCGAGCTCTTGCGGGTTCACCACCCGGTCGGCCCCGGCCCGAGCCAACTTGTCGACGCTGTCTTCGGAACGGGCGCGAGCCACGATGAACAGGTCGGGGCGCAGCTCGCGGGCCGAGAGCGTGACGAACAGGTTCTCGGCGTCGCCGGCCAGCGCCGCCACGAGCGCCTTGGCGTGGGCGATCCCGGCCCCGCGCAGGGTGTCGTCGAGCGTCGCGTCACCGACGATGGAGGGCAGGTCGCAGTCGGCCAGGCGCACCACGTCGTTGTCGATCACGACCACACCGATCCCAGCCGCCCGCAGGTCCTCGGCGACGACGCGTCCGACCCGCCCCCACCCACACACGATCGCGTGACCCTTCATGCTGGCGATGTGCTTGTCCATCCGTCTCCTCCCCACGATCTCGCGCAGCTGCCCGCCCACCACGACCTCGACGACCAAGGTGAAGGTGTAGAGCACCAGGGCCACGCCCACCACGACGAGCACGATCGTGAAGAGCTTCTCGGCGGTGCCGAACTCGGTGACCTCCCGGAACCCGACCGTGGTCACGGTGGTGATCGTCTGGTACACGGCGTCGAGCAGCGAGAGCCCGAGCACCACGTAGCCGAGCGTGCCGAGGACCACCACGAGCAGCAGGCCGCCGACCGAGAGCCGCAGGCGTCGCAGGGTGCCGGTCACGGGCGCTGAACGTACTCAAGACCGGCGATGTCGGTGGCCTTCGTCAGGCGGAGCCGATCCGGCGACGCCAACCACCGGCCGTGAGGACCCAGTCGGCCACCGTTCCGTCGGGGAACGCGAACGCGGCCCGCAGACCGAGGTGAGCGGCGGCTGCCGGCAGTTCGAGTGGGCCGAGCGACGCCCCCCAGCGGTGGGTGCGGTCGGCGGGCGCCTCGACGAGCTCGATCCGGGGCCGGCCCGCCACCTCGACCGTGCCGTGGACGACCCCGGTCTGGCGGTAGCCGTCGCGGATCGCCGCTGGCTCGTCGGTGGCGTACCACTCGAGGTCGAACGCGATCGGGGTCGGCAGCCCGTAGGCCCGATCCAGCGCGTCGGCCGGGTCGTCGAGGGCGGCGGAATAGGTCTCGTTGCCGATCGACCACTGCTCGAACGGCGCGTCACAGGTGTGCTCGGCCCACAGCGCCTCGGCCTTCACGACGAAGGGGTCGGCTCGCACCACCACGTCCCACTCGGCGACGTGCAGCAGGGGTTGGCCCGCCTGGGCGAGCGCCGCCCAGTACCACGCCCGACGGCCGAGCAGGCGGTGCCCGGACAGCCCGGCGAGGCTGCCATCGGCCAACCAGAACGCGAACGTCCACTCCTCGTTCGGCGCGTCGTGTGGGCGCTCGTCGGCGGGCGACCAGCTCATCACCGGCTCGTCGCCCGGTGAGGCGAACGTCACGGCAGGGGCGAGTAGTAGGGCCCCTCGTCGGTGACCCCGCCGTTGTCGCCTTCCATCTGCGACACGAACTCATAGATCGCAGGTGGGATGTCACGGGGGACGGTCCAGTCGAGCTGGTCGGCGATGCCGGCCTCTTCGGCGAAGGGCCGCAGGAACGAGAAGTAGACGTACGCCCCACAGGCGATCTTGTCGTCACGGCTCATTGCCGCGATCGCCCGGTAGTGCGCCGCTTGGGCTCGGCGCACCGGGGCCACGATGTCGTCGAGGGTGTCGAGCGGCACCGGCTCGAGCGCCCCCGTGCGCGGGTCGGGTCGGTAGAGGGCGAAGCCGACGAGGTGGTCGAGGTAGTCCTCCGGGGTGGTGTAGCTGGTGCCGAAGTCGGTGATGCGGTCGATCGACACCCCGTCGAGCACGAGGGCGGCCGTGAGGTCGGCGTAGGGCACCTCGCGCGCCACCGTGCTCCACCAGAAGTCGCTCTCGGCGAGGTGGTAGTAGTCACGCACCAGTAGCACCCGGCCGTCGGCCAGCACGTAGGGACCGGTGTCGCCGGCACCCACCCTGGTGTCGAAGTACAGCAGGAACAGGTACGCGACCAAGGTGGCGTTGAAGCGCTTGATCCGGTCGCGCACGTCCGGATCGGTCACCGGCTGCACGCCCGCCAACAGCGAGGCCACGGTCGTGGCGTCGTAGGGGGCGGCGTAACCCGAGTCGGCGGCCAACCGACGCCCGTCGCCGTGGAAACCCTGTGCGGCGCGCTCCCAGAAGTCGAGCACGGTGAAGGCGGCGTCGACGTCGTGGGCCTGCGCCGGGTCGAGCTGCTCGTACACCTTGCGCCCGATGAGCCAGAAGTTGGCGATGCTCCACAGGTACACCGTGTTGACCCGGCACCCCGGCCGGCGAGCCCGACGCCCGATCTCCTCGGCGGGCATCGCGGCGTCGATGGTGCGCATCATCTCCGGGTAGCGCAAGAACGCCTCGATGCACGCCGTCACGATGTACGCCGACACCGGGATCAGCCGACTCTCGAGGGCCGTTCGCTCCTCGGTGAGCTGGCGTGACACGGGTGCCATGTAGGCGATCAGCTCGTTGGCCCGCTGCTTGCGCTGCTCGGGTGTCAGCTCAGCCACGGACCACCCCCTCCTCGCCGGAGCAGTCGACCTCGACGGTGGTACCCGCTGCGGGCTCGCCGTCGGGGAACGTGCACGACATGATGCAGGGCACCTGGAACTCGCGACTGACGATGCCGATGTGGCTGCGCGGCGTGCCGCTGGTGCAGATGACCGCGGTGAGCTCGTGGTAGATCGGGGCGAGGAACGTCGCCCCGGCGTCGCGCACCAGGCCCACGACGCCCTCGGCGCCGTCGTCCATCAGGGCGAGCACGTCGTCGGGCGACTCGATGGGCAGGAACCTGCCGGTGACGGGTGCGGCGTCGAACACCTTGACCCCCCGGCCGATCTCGGACCGTTCGCTCATGGCCGCCGACACTAGGGGCCGTGGCCGCCCGTGCGACCAACGGGCGGGCTGGGGCAGACTGGTCCCGTGGTGCGCTACCTCAGCCTGGACTGGATCGACGCCCTCTCGGCCGAGGTGGCCGCGAGCGAGGCGATGCGCGAGGTGGCGGCCGAGCACACGATCGGGGTCACTCAAGTTGTCACCGACGGCCCGGAAGGTGACGTGGTGTACCACCTGCAGGTGCGCAACGGCACGGCGGAGTTCGGAGCCGGCCCCGCCGACCCCGAGGACGTGCGCTTCGAGCAGGACTGGGACACGGCGGTGGCCGTGGCCACGGGTGAGCTGAACGCCCAGCAGGCGTTCATCACCGGGCGCATCCGCCTCCACGGCAGCCAAGAGGCGCTGCTGGCCAGCCAGCCGGTGTTCGGCGCGCTCGACGCCGTGTTCTCGGCGGTGCGGGAGCGCACCGAGTACCGCTGAGACCCCGAGGCTGCACTCGTGCCCGAGCTGCCCGAGGTCCAGGCCCACGCCGAGCGGCTCACCGCCGCGTTCGCCGGCCGGGTGCTCACCCGCTTCGTGCCCCTCAGCTTCACCGCGCTCAAGACCGCCTTACCCCGACCCGACGAAACCGTCGGCGAGGCGCTGCACGAGGTCGGCCGCCGCGGCAAGTACCTGTTGCTGTGGTTCCCCACGGTGACCTTCGCCGTGCACCTCATGCAGGGCGGCCGGCTCGTGGTGGACGAGCGGCAGGCCGCCAAACCCCGCGGCGGCCAGGCCCGCTTCGTGTTCGACGACGGGCCGGCGCTGTTGCTCACCGAGGCGGGAACCGAACGCCGGGCCGGGGTGTGGTGCCTGCCCACCGCGCAGGCGCTCACCACGCCCCCGCTCGACGTGCTCGGCCCGGAGCCGTCCGAGCTCGACCCGGCGACCCTGGCCCAGCGGTTCGCCGAGCAACGCATGCGGCTCCACGGGTTCTTGCGCGACCAGCGAGCGATCGCTGGTCTCGGGCGGCGCCTGGCCAACGAGGTGTGCCACCGGGCCCGGCTGTCGCCGTTCGCCCCGACGGCCAAGCTCGACCAGGCGGCGGCCGAGGTGGTGCTCGCGGCGATCCGCGAAGCGGTGGACGAGGGGCTCGCCGCCGAGCGCGCCCGGTCCGACATGAGCTCGTCGAAGGACCGACCCGGGCGGGTCCACGGCCGGGTCGGCGAGCCGTGCCCCGTTTGCGGCGACACCGTGCGTGCCGTGGAGTACGCCGACTACACCATCTGCTACTGCCCGACCTGTCAGACCGGGGGCAAGGTGCTGGCCGACAACACGACCTCGAAATTTCTGAAGTAATCACGTCGCGCTGAGCAGCTCCCCCAGGCGGGACTCCAGACGGGAGTCCCGAATCCCGAGGAGCGAACGCAGCCCATGGCGGTGAGGCGAGAGTCGAAGGTCCGCGCCGGGGCAGGCACGCTGTTCGGCGTGGTGCGGTCTACGCCCGGATCTCAGCGGGACAAAGTCGGCGAAGCGGCCGGTGTCGGCCGACAGATCGAGGCATGCCGCCACCTGACCGAGGTGGAGGGGTGGAGCATCGACGAGGGGCTCGTCGACAACGACCTGAGTGCGTACAGCGGTGCGTGCCGAACCGAGTACGAGCGCTTGCTTGACCCCGTCCGCCGACGCGAGATCGACGTGATCGTCGCCTACCACCCAGACCGGCTCTACCGACGGCTCGCCGACCTCGTCGAGCTGACCAAGGTGATCGCCTCCGCCGGCGCCGAGATCCGGACGGTCGCTGCCGGGCACGTCGACCTCAACATGGCGAGCGGGCGGTTCACGGCGCAGGTGCTCGGTGCGGCAGCCCATGCGAACGGGTCAGTGCCAAGCATCGCCAGAACGCGGAGCGCGGCAACGCCCACGGCGGCGGCCGCTCCTACGGCTACCGACAACTCGCATAGGGGGATTCCGGATTTAAGGGGTGGAGTGATGGTGTCGTGGATGCCAAAGGGGTCGCACCGCCCCAGTCGCGTAGAGTGACCAGAGTCGCACGTCGACTGCAACGCTGGGGTCGGGCTGGGAGCTGCACCCGCCGATGGGCGGCCCGCGACTCGGGGCGACTCAGCGTACGATGCTCGAGAAGTCCGACCGGATGGCCGGGAGCACGAACCGGCGGACACGATCGTGCACGTCGGGGGACGGGTTTCGGACAAAAACGTCTGGTCGCTTCGTGCCGCGCTGGACGCCGGCGCGTAGAAGGGTGCGGATCTCGGTGTCATCAGTGGGCATCGAGTAACCCACGATGTGCAACTCCTTCGCCATGCTGAGAGCCGAGTAGGCGTCGCGCCACACCTGCTCCAGCGGGCCGAGATCGTCAATCTTGCCTGTTGCCATCGTCACGATATGCGGAGTTTCCGCGCGCGACTTGATTCGCCGCCAGGCTGTATTCAAATCCCATGAGACGCGGATGATCTCCTCGTCAGCGGTGGGGAGCTTGCCCACTTTGTCGATCTTCGTGGTGAGAGTCTTCAGCGGCCTGTAGTCATCGTCAACCGTCCTTTGTTTCCGGTCTGCAACCCGAAGCCAATCGACGGATCCATGGAGCTTCAAAAGCGTTAGCTGTTTGTCTCGCATACCGCTCATTGTGGGCAGCGAACGTCGTAACGGCACGTTCTTTGCACGAGCGACAGCTTCGATGAGCAGGTCCCAGTTGGTGGTGATCACGATCACGCCGGGTTGCACTACCTTCTCGAGTTCCTTCGACTCGAGCTTGGACTCGAAATCCTCGCGGGTCCGATCGATCAAGATCCGCGCGATTCCAAGCTTAAGCAGCCGTAGGAAGCCTGCTGGGTTACCACCCGGAAAGCTGGTACTGTTGAACGATCGGCTTAGATCAATGTACGTCGACAATGACGAAAAGAAGTCCATAACTGACGGTCGGAAACCGTTGTGCTCACCGTCCGGGTAGAAGGACTTGAACACATCCTTCAGCCGATCGGAGAGTCGCTGCTCGTCGTTCAGGAACCTGCCTTCGTTTCGGTCCGCCAACTCTTCCAGGCACTGCAAGAGCTCAGAGGTCAACGGAAGGCCATAGCCCTTGGAGAATCCGGCACCGAGGAAGTACACGGTGCGGGAGCGAGTCGGAGCTTTACCCATGGATCAGCCTCAACCTACCGGTGACCAGCAGGACATGCCACGATCCTAATGTCGCCTCGGGGTCAGCTCGAAGGGTGCTCTAGCCGATGCGAGCTCATTCCTTGGTCAGCGCCTCCAAACACGATCGGGTGCATGAGGTTCGCAAGGTCGTTGAGGCATTGTGCGAGGCGACGGGCCACGGCATCGAATGCGTTCCACGTAGTCATACCTTGAATGCCGAGACGCTCCATCGCCTTCGCCCGCCCAGTTCCTGCGAGATGGGCGACTCCGCCCTTCGATCGGAACTCCCAGAGGGCCCGTAGCGGCTCAACGTGGGAAGTCGATCCTCCGATGCGCTCCGCGAATCGTTCCATCAGCCTGACGCCTTTTTCCCCCTTGGCCGCGTCTTCAAGGTAGCCTTTCAGCGGTGTGGGGTCGATTCCATCCACGAGCACTTTGGCCATCAGGAGTAAACACGGGCCGAGTGAGGTCGGGTCGTTACTCAAAGGTCCCACGAGCGACTGCCATTGTGCCTCGGTGTCCTCGTCGAGATCTCGCCAGATCGGGCCACCGAGCACGCGACTCGAGATCTCGGCGGCTCGGTTCTTCGCCTGACGCAGGTCTTCCGGCGGGTCGGCGGACGAGGCCCACTGGTTGAGGAAGTCGCGTCTGAACCGCCCTTCGTCCATCTTCCCCTCGGGCGGAACGTTGTAGGACAACCAGTGGCCCCACTCATCCGATGGGAGGCGCTGGCCGAGGTCTCCGAGATACGCTTCGACGAGCCCAGCGGTGTTGATCGACAGGTCGAGGCCCCACAGATCCAGGCACGAAAGCCGTGTTCGACTGAGTCGATAGCGGTGAGGTTCCGCCGCGTAGGGCTGGAGGACTTCGCGACGGAAGTTGATCGGGGTCAGGAAGTGGAGGCGGGTGTTGTCCTTGTCGAAGTACGTGCCCAGGGTTGATGGGTCGCACGAGTGCCGCAGCGGCTGGCCGGTCGCTGGATCCATCCCGTAGATGAACGACGGGTAGTCGCGGTCCTCGCGGCGCTCCTCGAATCGCGGGAACGCCGCCGTGCGCACGCCGCGAATTACGTACTGGCCGAGTAGGCGAGAGAACCCAGGACGGTCGCCCATCAATCGGTCAGGCATCGCAACGAAGCCGAAGTGAGCCCAATCTGATTGGAACTCCGAGTCAACCCGTTCGAAGCCTGACGCCGCGGTCTTCGGCACGTAGTCGACCTGAATGAGGGCGTCTCGGCCGCACGCCGAGAGGAACTGACGGAACTCGAGCGCCCGGACCTCGACTTTCCAGTGCTCACGGCCCAACGTGAACCGGATGAGTTCCCGTTCGCGTCCTGCGTGGTTGAGGTATCTCCAGCCGTTCGTGACGGGGAACGCGTCCCAGTACCACAGGAATGGATGGGAGACGTCGACCGTGGGAAGTCGCGCGCCGGTGGGCGTCCGCGCCTGCACGAAGAACTCCAGCCGGGGACTGTCTGTAGCGAGTCCAGCGTCGAAGCCCTGGCCGTCCGCGCTCTCCCAGATCGAGGCTGTTCCGAGATCGTCGCCAACCCAGGTGACCTCGCCCAGAGCAGCGTCTCGATCATCGGGGTGAACAAGCACGCAACCAGTCCTGCGGTGTTCCTTAGGTCCGGAGAACTGCTCGCATACAACGAGCCAGTCGATCGGATCAGGGACGACTTGACGCAGCGCATGCGCTGGCCACAGCTCATCCGGAAAGGTACCTGCAGGGCGTTTCCACAGGTCTCCCAACGAAACTGGACGGCCTAACTCGATGTGGCCGGGGATGTTCGGAATACTCATGAATCGTCGAGAGTCTAAACGGAGTCGTCGCCCTCAAACGGCAGGCTCGTCGCAGGCTCGGCGAACTGGGCGAGCGCGGTTTCGAGTTCGTCGACGATCTCGGCGGCGAACACGGCAGGAGGTGGTCTGCGCCGGGGGTCGCGCGGGTGGTGTGTTTGATTCTCGGGCTTTGATGATGAGGGGGTCGTCGTGTCGGGGAGGTGCCCGGTTGAGTTCCGTGGCAGGGTGCTCGATGTGATCGAGGCCGGTGGACCGGTCGCTGAGGTCGCAGTGCAGCTCGGGGTGTCGGGTCAGACGGTCTACAGTTGGCGGAACCAGGACTGGATCGATCGTGGGCTGCGCTCTGGCGTGTCGACTGTCGAGTCCGCCGAGTTGGCTGCTGCTCGGAAGCGGATCTGTGAGCTGGAGACCGAGTTCGCGGTCACGAGGGGAGCGAACGAGTTGTTGAAGGCGTAGTCGGTCCCAACAGGTGTTGGGAGGTCGTCGCGCACGTGGTGAGCGAGGGTTTCCCGGTCGAGGTGACGTGCCGGGTCGTCGGGGTGTCGGTGTCGGGGTTCTACATGTGGCGCAGACGCGAGCCGTCGGCTCGTGCGGTGCGTCATGCGACGGTCGCCGAGGTGATCCGCCAGGTCCACAACGAGTCCTGTCAGACCTACGGCGCTCGCCGTGTTCACGCCGAGCTCGTGCTCGGCCGTGAGATGACCGTGGCGCGTTGCACGGTCGAGTTGATCATGCGCCGCCTCGGCCTAGCCGGGCTGCCGGGTCGGCCGAGGTCTCGCAAGATCCCGAACACGCCGACCGCTGAGGATCTCGTGAACCGTGACTTCGCTCGGACCGAGCCGAACCGCCGGTGGCTGACCGACATCGCCGAGCACCCGACCCGTGAGGGCAAGGTGTACTGCGCGGTCGTGCTCGACGCGTACTCGCGACGCGTCGCGGGCTGGTCACTCGACGCGTCCCAGACCGCCAACGTGGTCGTGAACGCGCTCGGGATGGCGATCGAGAACCGACACGCCGAAGGTGTCGTGATCCACTCCGACCACGGCACCCACTCCACATCGTGGGCGTTCACTCGTCGAGCGATCGACTCCGGGCTCGTGTGGTCGATGGGCTCGATCGGCGACTGCACCGACAACGGCCAGACGGGAGTCGTTCTGGGCGCGGATGCAAGTCGAGCTGCTCAACCGCAAGCGATGGACCACGCGCCTCGAGCTGTCCAAGATGATCTTCGAGTACCTTGAAATCTTCCACAACCGGCAACAACGACACTCGTCACTCGGCATGCTCAGCCCGATCGAGTACGAGCTCCGCCACGCCGACAACCTGGCCCGCGACCAAGCCAGCCGACCGCGCGAAACACGAGGCACACGAAAGCTCCAACGAAGCCAGGGCAAGCGATTCACGAGCCAACCCGACCAACGACCTACCGGACGTTACGAACCTGAACCCGTCGCGACCGGCACTTCACATACAGGTCGGCGGTTCAGTGCCTCGTCAAGCCGCCGATGCGTCGTCGAGGGCGGCGAGCACGCGGTTCAGCCAGCGCTGACGTGTAGTGAGCTGCCAGTGCTCGACGTCCTCGTCAGAGTCTGACTCCAAGATCGGGCCACGATCGATAGCGTCGACGGTGACGTCGACGCCCTCCGCACGGAGACGCTCGGCGACCGTTCGCAGATCGTCGAGGTGGAGATTGCTCGATACCGACACTCCGCTGTTCGACCAGCGCCACCGGTCCCAGGCCACGGCCACCACCAACGCGGCCCCAGCACCTCCCAGCGCGCCGACAGCGACCGGACGCCCACGAGCGAGCGCCACCACGCTGCCGACCACGGCCAGCGGAGCCAGGAACGCCGACCATCCAACGACGTTCAGCTCCATCATCCGGAACGGGCCGCCGCAGACCCCGCGCAAGATGGAGGAAGCAGACGAGCGCCCCAGACGGACCGGGCCGGGCCCGTATTCGAACCAACCACCGCTGCCGCGCACGCCGCCCATCATCCCACGCCGGGCGGCCCGGCAACGTCTGAGAATCGTGCAGGCCGTCCCGGTGATCATCTGTGAGTGCTGCCCGATCTTGCTCCCGATGAACGATTCGGTCGGTGCGGCTGCTGCGCCGCCGAGCGAGTGGGCGACACGCATGGCGGCCGGTCCTCTCGCGAACTCGGACATCGAGCCGGTGGCCGACGATGATCGGCGGTGGCGCGACCTGTCGCAGATCGCGCCACAGCGGGGTGCGTACGAAGACATGCGCGCAGACTCGACTTCCAAACCCACCGACGGCCAGACGATCGTCGGCATCCGTTCCGGGACCGTGCTCGATCCGAAACTCGTGGCCGCACTCCGGGCCGTTGCGGCGCGCACCGACGTCGACCATCGGGTGCTGACGATCCTCGAGCCGGGTCGGGGCCCGAGTCGCCAGCCGCAGCCGGTCGACACGGACGCTGAAGCGCAGCTCACCAGCCGCGCGGCCCGACCGGCCTGGAGTGGGTCCGGTGGTACCGTTCGAGCGGAGCGGCCCAGCGCTGAAGCGAATACCGGCAGAACGAACTGGCCGACAACACCACGAGCAGGTTCTTGAAGTGACCGCCGCTGCCGACGACGCACCCGAGTGGTTCCGCCGTGCCCTCGGCGTGCCGCGGGACGACCTGTGGTTCGAGGCCGCCGGGTGCCGCCTGCACGCCGTTGCGTGGGGTGAACCCGGTCGACGGGGTCTGGTGTTCGTCCACGGCGGTGGTGCCCACGCCCACTGGTGGACGCACGTGGCCGCGCTGTTCGCCGACACGTTCCGGGTGGTGGCCGTCGATCTGTCCGGGCACGGCGACAGCGGTACGCGTCCCAACTACTCGCTCGAGCTGTGGACCGACGAGGTCGTCGCCGCGGCAGCCGCCGGAGGGATCGACGGCCCGGCCGTGGTGATCGGCCACAGCATGGGCGGCTTCGTCACCATCGCCACGGCCGCTTTGCACCCCGAGCACCTCGCTGGGGTGGTGGTGTGCGACTCGCCGGTCACCAAGCCCGACCCCGAGATCGACGCCGCCCGGGTGGGCGACGCCTTCGGCCGACCCAAGGTGTACCCGACCCGCGACGAGGCGCTGGCCCGGTTCCGCACCGTGCCCGCCCAGGATCACTACCTCGACTACGTGATGCGCCACGTCGCCGAGCACTCGCTGCGCGAGGTGCCCGGCGGCTGGTCGTGGAAGTTCGACCACACCGTGTTCTCCACCTTCACGGCCAACCCGCGCGCGATCGCCCGGCCGTACCTGCCCCAGGTGCGGTCCCGCTTCGCCCTGCTCCGCAGCGAGCACGGCCTGGTGACAGCCGACATCGGCCACTACATGTACGAGCTGCTCGGCCGGGCGGCCCCGGTGATCGAGCTGCCCGAGGCCGGACACCACGCCATGTTGGACCAGCCCCTGGTGCTGCTGACCGCCCTGCGCACACTGCTGGCCGACTGGGACCACTCGGTGCCACGACGCCGCTGAGCCCGCTCAGCGGCGCAAGGTGGTGCCCGCCTTGGTCGTCTCGACGATCCAGCCGGCGGCTTGCAGCTCGGCCCGGATGGCGTCGGCGGTCGCGAAGCTCGTCTTCCATGCCGCGTTCAGGCCCTGCAGAGTTCCGTAGCGCCGCAGCATGGTCTCACGGAACGACTTCCTGGCCTCGGGGTCGCCGCACCACCAGCCGACATGATTGTGCAGATTGCCGAAGCGCGCCTGCCAGTCCTCCTTCTGCCCGGGCACGCTGGTCCGGGCACCGATGAAGAACCCCGCCTCGCCGTAGTCTCCATGAATGCCGAC
>FWPV01006920.1_pt1 | contig 21136 bp, 15 predicted proteins | sample 2228371 | NCBI WGS metagenome assembly FWPV01 (sample SAMEA103939776, study PRJEB20133) | metagenome | reverse complement strand
GGCCGCGCCGGAAGCCGGCGAGCCGGCCGCGCCGAGCGAGGCCGCCGAAGCACCCGCGGCCGAGGACCCGCTGGCCGTCCTCCAGGCCGAGATCGCGAGCCTGCAGGACCGCCTCGCCCGCGCCCTGGCCGAGGTCGAGAACGTCCGCCGGCAGAAGGACCGCGAACTCGAGGAGCTGCGCAAATACGCGATCACCAATTTCGCGCGCGGCCTGCTCGAGGTGGCCGACAATCTGCGCCGGGCGCTGGCGGCGGTCGACGGTCCGGCGGAAGGGCGTGACCCCCTGCTGCAGACCCTCCTGACCGGCGTGGAGATGACCGAGCGCACGCTGCTCGCGCTCTTCGAGAAGCACCAGATCCGCAAAGTCCACCCGGAGCGCGGCGAGCGCTTCGATCCCACGCGCCACCAGGCCATGTTCGAGGTGGCCACCGACGAGTTGCCGCCCGGCTCGATTGCCGAGGTCCTCCAGCCCGGCTATGTGCTGGCCGACCGGTTGCTGCGGCCGGCGCTGGTGGGCGTGGCCAAGGCGGCGGCACCGAGCGAACGACCCTCGTCGAATGGTGGTTCGACCGTCGACGAGCGGGTCTGAGGCAAGCGGCCGGACGGGCGCGGCCGGCGCGGCCGTGCGGGGAGCGTTCATGAAAGGCAGGGTGAAAAAGGTCGTGCTCGCCTATTCGGGTGGGCTCGACACGTCGGTCATCCTCCGCTGGCTGCAGGAGACCTACGGCTGTTCGGTGGTGACCTTCACCGCCGATCTGGGCCAGGGCGAGGAGTTGGAACAGGCCCGCGCCAAGGCCGAGATGATGGGCGCCGAGCGGGTCTTCGTCGAAGACCTGCAAGAAGAGTTCGTGCGCGACTACGTCTTCCCGATGTTCCGCGCCAACGCCCTCTACGAGGGCGCCTATCTGCTCGGCACCTCGATCGCCCGGCCGCTCATCGCCAAGCGGCTGATCGAGATCGCCGCCGAGGTCGGGGCGGACGCGGTGGCCCACGGCGCCACCGGCAAGGGCAACGACCAGGTCCGCTTCGAGCTCACCTGCTATGCCTTGAACCCGCACATCAAGGTGATCGCGCCCTGGCGCGAGTGGGATCTCGATTCCCGCGACAAGCTCGTCGAGTACGCCGGCCGGCACCAGATCCCGATCCCGCGCGGCAAGCGCGGCGAGCCGCCCTACAGCACGGACGCCAATCTGTTGCACATCTCCTACGAGGGCCGGGCCCTCGAGGATCCGTGGGTCGAGCCCGACGAGGAGATGTTCACCCGCACGATCGCCCCCGAGCTCGCCCCCGACAAGCCGACCTATGTCGAGATCGGCTTCGAACGGGGTGATCCGGTGAGCGTCGACGGGGAGCGGCTGTCGCCCGCCAATCTGTTGCGCCGGCTCAACGATCTGGCGGGCGCCAACGGCATCGGCCGGCTCGATCTGGTCGAGAACCGCTATGTCGGCATGAAGTCGCGCGGCGTCTACGAGACGCCGGGTGGAACGGTACTCCTGCTCGCCCATCGGGCCATGGAGAGCTTGACCCTCGATCGCGGCGCCGCCCACCTCAAGGACGAGCTCATGCCGCGCTACGCCGAGTTGATCTACAACGGCTACTGGTTCAGCCCCGAGCGCGAGATGCTCCAGGCGCTGATCGACAAGAGCCAGGAGAACGTGACCGGCACGGTGCGGCTCAAGCTCTTCAAGGGCCTGGCGAGCGTGGTCGGCCGCAAGAGCCCGGTGAGCCTCTACCGGCAGGAGTTCGCCACCTTCGAAGCCGACCAGGTCTACGACCAGCGCGACGCCGAGGGCTTCATCAAGCTCAACGCGCTGCGGTTGCGCATTCTGGGCCTGCGCGGCCGCTGAGCGGCCGCCGGCTCAACCCTTGGTGGCTCCGGCCGTGAGCCCGGCGATGTAATAATCCATCAAGAACGCGTAAAGAAGAACCGGAGGTGCGGCCGTCAGGAGCGCCCCGGCCATGATCTGCCCCCAGTTGAACACGTCGCCCTTGATGAGGTTGGTGACGATGCCCACCGGCAGGACCAGCTGGTCGATCGAGGTGGTGAACGCCAAGGGATAGAGGAACTGGGCCCAACAGACCGTGAAGGCGAAGATGGTGGCCGCGATCAGCCCCGGCAGCGCCACCGGTAGGAACACCTTGGTGAGAATCTGCAAGGTCGAGGCGCCGTCGACGATCGCCGCCTCGTCGAGCTCCTTGGGGATCGACGAGAAATAGCCGATCAGGATCCAGGTGCAGAACGGCACCGTGAGCGTCGGGTAGACGATGCACAGGATCCACCAGCGATTGATGAACTGGATCCCGGTCACGTCACGAAGCCAGGTGAAGATCTGGAACTTCGGGATGAACAACAGCGTCTCGGGGATCAGATAAGTCAGGAACACTCCGGTCGCCAGCACGGTCGAACCGAAGAAGCGCATCCGCGCCAACGAGAACGCCGCCAGCGTGCTGATCACCATGGTGACCGTCACGACGATCACCGCCACCCGCGTCGAGTTCCAGAAGAACCCGAGGAACGCCGGCGAGCTCAACAGCGCCGCGTAGTTGGCGAGCGTGGGCTCGCGCACCAGCCACGGACTGCCGGTCATGGCGGCGATCTCCTGGCTGGTCTTGAGCGACGTCACCAACGCGTAGATCGGTGGGGTCAAGAAGAAGACGCAGAACAGGCCCAGGAAGAAATAGGCCGACCACAGCGCCCAGCGCCGCTGCCGGCGCAGGTCGCCGCTCGCCACCACGAGCGGCGCCGCCCGGGCGGTCGCCTCAGCCGGCGACACCGGCGATCTCCCGCGAGCGGCGGTGCACGTCGCGCAAGATGAAGATCGCGGCCACGCCCAGGATCGGGAACATGAACAAGGACACGCACGCCCCGAGCGGGATGTCGTTGGACTCGATGCCGAGCTTGAAGGCCCAGGTCGCGAACACGTGGGTCATGTCGCGCGGCCCGCCGGCCGTGAGGATCCGCACGATGTCGAAGTTGGCGAAGGTGACGATCAACGAGAACAGGACGGTGATCGCGATGATGTTCCGCAACATCGGTAGCGTGACGTAGACGAGCTTCTGCCACGCGTTGGCGCCGTCGATGTCGGCGGCCTCGTAGAGCTCGGCGGGCACCGATTTGAGCGCCGCCAGATACATGATCATGAAGAACGGCGCGCCGTACCAGACGTTGACCAGGATCACCGAGAACCGCGCCCAGTAGGGGTCCCCCAGCCACGGCACGGCGGCGAAGCCCATCCCCTGCAACAGCCAGTTGAGCGCGCTGTAGGAGGGCTCGTACATCCACCACCACACCAACGTGCTCATGGCCGGCGGGATGACCCAGGGGACGAGCAGCATCCCGCGCCATTTGCGTTGCCCCTTGTCGGGCAGGCGGTGGACCAGATGGGCCAGCACGAAGCCGGCCAGCGCCTTGAAGACCACCGCGCTGACCGCGAAGATCACCGATTGCTGGACCACCATCCAGAAGGTCTCGCGCTTGAAGAGGAAGGCGAAGTTCGCGAGACCCACGAACCGCGTCATGCTCTTGTTGAGCGTGGCGAGGTAGAGCGAATAGAAGGCTGGATAGATCACCAGCGCCGCCACGAGCAGGATCAGAGGCAGGCACAGCAAGAAGGCGATCCGGGCCCGGCGCCGGGCGAGGCTGCCGGCACGCGGGAGTGCGGACGTTTCCGCGCCACCGGCGATCGCCACCGCCCGTGCCATGGCCCTCTCCCGCCGCGATCCCGCCCTCGGGCGATCGGCCTCAGCCGCGCATGAAGCCCTCGAGCTCGCTCTCCGCCCAGGCGATCGCCCGATCGATCGAATCGCCACCCTGGACGATCCGCGCGATCATCTTGGTGATGGTGCCCTGATTGTAGATCTGCTCGGCGATCTTGTGCGGGGCCGGGGCGGCGGCGATCGACAGGATCTGGTCGCCCGAGTTCGGATAGTGCCGCAGCGTGCCCTTGGGCGGGCCCTCCTCCAGCCAAGTCTTGAAGTCGTTGAAGGACACGTAGCCCGGGATGTCGTAGCCCTGGCTGGCCGCCACGAGCTGCTCGGCCGCCGAGCGGGTCGAGAGGTGGGCGAGCAGGCTCTTGGCCGCCGACTTGTTCGGGCTGAACGACCAGATCGCCCAATAATAGGGCAGGTAGGGTCCGAACCGCCCCTTCGGGCCCTTGGGCGCGGGATGGTGCCAGACCTTCTCCGCGACCTGCGGCGCGTCGCGCTTGGCCACGGCCCAGGCCGAGGGCGGATTGAAGATGAGCGCGCCCCTGCCCGAGATCAGCCAACGATTGTTGGAGCCGTCGTCCCACGCGATCGCGTCCGCCGGCAGCCACTGCGCCAGCTTCTTGGCGAACTCGAGCGCCGCCCGGGTGGCGTCCGACCTGACGACGATATTCCCCTTCTCGTCGACCAGTTGCGCACCGAAGGCGTTGAACAGCGAGCCCCAGGTGTCGACGCTGTCGGAGGTGGTGCCGAGCCCGATCCCGAACGGGAAGCCGGCCTTGTGGCACTTCTCGGCGGCGGCCAACAAGGCGTCCCAGGTCCACTTCTCGGCCTCGGGCGTGGCCGGGCCGTCCGGCGGATACATCGCCAAGAGATCGATCCCGGCGTGCTCCTTCATGAGATCCAGCCGCGAGGCCGGGCCCTTCATCTGCGAGCCCGGGGTCGCCGGCACGGCCCGCCAGTGCCCGTCCGGCTTGCCCAGATACTCGACCACCGGGTTGGTCGGGCCGTTCTGCGCCAAGATCTCCTTCATGACGTCGTCGACCGGCTCCAACCGCTCGGCGTGGCTGCCGGGGAGCCAGGTGTTCATGGCCAAGATGTCGTGGCCGGAGCGGGCCTGCGCCTCGGCCGCGATCGTGAGCAGCAGCTTGTTACCCTGCGAGGGGATGTAGTCGATCGTGAGATCGACCTTCTCCTTCTCCGCCCACTCCCGACACAGGCGGGTCAAGGTGTCGTTGGCACCCGGCACCCAGTGGTCCCAGAACCCCACCGAGAGCTTGCCCGCGGCGTAGGCCCCCCGAGCCCGGCCCCACGTGACCCCGGCCAGCGCCGCGCTCGACACTCCGGCCAGCACGCTGCGCCGCGACCAACGCCACTTCGTCTTCATCCCGACACCTCCCCTCGCGCCACCGCTCTGCGGCGGTGATCGATCGGACCCTGAAGCCGGCCCGTTCCTTTTTCCCTTAGCAACGACGACGCCCGGGGAGAAGTGATGTTTCTTTAACCGTGCCGCGCGTATATCGCCCGCGCAGCGGAGGGGATCCGGACGAACGCGACGGCGGGGGCCGAGGCGGGGGCTGCGATGGCGACGGCGAACGAGGCACGCGTAACCGAGCTGGTGGCCACCGTGCTGGGCCTGGTCGAGGCGCGGCTGGCGCCCGAGGAGCGGGCGCTCGCGCGAGCCTTCGTGGCCCGCTGGCTGGCCGGTGTGCCGCCGGTCGATCTCGTGGATCTCGACCCGCTCGATCTGTACGGCGCGGCGCTCGCTCATCTGCGTTTCGGTGCCCGCCGATCTTCCGGCACCGCGCTCGTGCGCGTGTACAATCCGGAGATCGACCGGCACGGCTGGCGATCGACCCACACCGTCGTCGAGGTCGTCAACGACGACATGCCCTTTCTGGTCGACAGCGTGGCCATGGCGATCGCCCGCCACCGCGCGACCGTGCACCTCACCGTTCATCCGGTGGTACCCGTGCGCCGCGACGAGGACGGCCGGCTATGCGACGTGCCGAGCGAGCCGGGCCCCGGGGTGGCCGTCGAGAGCTTCATCCACGTCGAGATCGACCGGCTGGGCGATCCCGGCCGTCTGGCCGCGCTCGAGGCCGAGTTGCAGCGGGTTCTGGCCGACGTCCGTGCGGCGGTGCGCGATTGGCGGACGATGCGCGCGCTGGTCGAGCGGTCGATCGAGGAATGTCGGCCACCCCCGACCGTGGTCGGCGACGCCGAGCTCGCCGAGATCCACGCCTTCTTGCGCTGGCTGGCCGAGGATCATTTCGTCTTCCTGGGGGCCGCCTCCTACCGGCTCGAACGCGAGGCCGATGGGCCCCAGCTCCGCCGCGAGGCGGGCAGCGGCCTCGGCATCCTGGCCCGCCACGCCGAGGCCGAACGCTCGCAGAGCTTCGCCGCCTTGCCGCTCGAGCTGCGCGAGGCGGCGATGGCGCCCGAGGCACCGCTCACCCTCACCAAGGCCAATTCGCGCGCCACCGTGCACCGCGACGCCTGGCTCGATTTCGTGGGCGTCAAGCGTTACGACGCGACCGGTGCGGTGATCGGTGAGCACCGCTTCCTGGGCCTCCTCACCTCCGCCGCCTACCACGAGAGCCCGCGCGCGATCCCGCTTCTGCGCCGCAAGGTCGAGACGGTGATGCGGCGCGCTGCGCTGCCGCCCGGCGGCCACGCCGCCAAGGCCCTGGCCCACATCCTCGAGACCTTCCCGCGCGACGAGCTGCTGCAGATGGACGAGGCGCAGCTCTTCGCCACCGCGCTCGACATCCTCCACCTCCAGGACCGCGCGCGGGTGCGGCTGTTCGTGCGCGTCGACCGCTTCGGCCGGTTCGTCTCCTGCCTCCTGTTCGTCCCGCGCGAGCAGTTCAACACGGCCTTGCGCGAGCGCGTTCAGCGGCTGCTGGAAGCCGAGCTCGGCAGCTCCGAGAGCGAGTTCCAGGTGCTCGTCTCGGAGGCCCGCCTGGCTCGGCTGTTGCTCAACGTGCGCACGCCTTCGGGTGTGCCGGCCGGCTTCGATCCCGAGCGCATCGAGCGGCTCGTGGCGGAGGCGGCCCAGGGCTGGACCGAACTGCTGCTCCAGGCGCTCGTGCGCGAGCTCGGCGAAGAGGAGGGCAATCGTCTGTTCCACCGCTACGCCGCGGGCGTTCCCGCGGCCTATCGCGAGCATGTCGAGCCGCGCGCCGCCGTGCCCGATCTGCGGGCGATCGACCGGCTGGCACGCGGCGAGATCGGGCCGCTCGCGGTGCGCCTTTATCGTCGTCTCGAGGACCGCGATCGGGTGCGCGTCAAGATCGTCCGGCCCGACGGTCCGCTGCCCCTGGCCCAGGCGCTGCCGATCCTGGAGGGTCTGGGTCTCGAGGTGCTGACCGAGGAGCCGGCGCTCCTCCACGACGCCGATGGCCGCTGCTTCGCCGTCCACGATTTCGCCGCCCGCCCGCTCGTCGAGGGCGAGATCGACGTCGAGCGGGTGCGCAGCGTCTTCGAAACCGCCTTCCTCGACGTCTACACCGGTCGGGTCGAGAACGACCGGTTCAACCGGTTGGTGCTGGCCTGCGGCCTGGAGGCGCGGGAGGTGGCGATCCTGCGCGCCTATTGCCGTTATTGGCTGCAGCTCGGGGTGCCCTTCAGCCCCGCCTACATCGAGAGCGTGCTCACCGCCAACGCCCCGACCGCGGCGCTGCTCGTGGCGCTCTTCGAGGCTCGTTTCGATCCCGGCCGCGACCAGCGGGACGCCGAGGTGGCCCGGCTCGAACGAGCGATCGCCGCCGCTCTCGATCGGGTGGCGACGCTCGACGAGGACCGCATCCTGCGCGCCTTTCTCGAGATGATCCGGGCCACCACGCGCACCAACTGGTTCCAGCGCGATCCCGCCGACGGCGCACCCAAAGGCCATCTCGCCCTCAAATTCGACCCCGCGCGCGTGCCGGGCATGCCGCTTCCGCGGCCGGCCTTCGAGATTTTCGTCTACGCGCCGTGGACGGAAGGGGTGCATCTGCGCGGCGGCAAGGTGGCCCGCGGGGGCATCCGCTGGTCCGACCGCCGCGAGGATTTCCGCACCGAGATCCTGGGCCTCGTGAAGGCGCAGATGGTCAAGAACGCGATCATCGTGCCGGTCGGGGCCAAGGGCGGGTTCGTCGTCAAGCGGCCGCCGCCGGGCGGCGACCGCCAGGCGCTGCAGGAAGAGGGGGTGCGCTGCTACCGCACCTTCCTGCGCGGTCTGCTCGATCTCACCGACAACCGGGTGGGCGAAGCGATCGTGCCACCACCCTCGGTCGTGCGCTACGACGACGACGATCCCTATCTCGTGGTGGCCGCCGACAAGGGCACCGCCACGTTCTCTGACATCGCCAACGCGGTGGCGCGCGAATACGGCTTCTGGCTCGACGACGCCTTCGCCTCCGGAGGCTCGACCGGCTACGACCACAAGGCCATGGGCATCACCGCCCGCGGCGCGTGGGAGTCGCTGCGGCGCCATTTCCGCGAGCTCGGCCTCGATCCCGACCGCGACCCGTTCACCTGCGTGGGCATCGGCGACATGTCCGGCGACGTGTTCGGCAACGGCATGCTATTGTCGCGCACGATCCGCCTGGTGGCGGCGTTCGACCACCGCCACGTGTTCCTCGACCCCGATCCCGATCCCGAGAGGAGCTTCGCCGAACGGCAGCGCTTGTTCGCCTTGCCCCGTTCCTCCTGGGACGATTACGACCGGGCGGTGATCTCCCCGGGTGGCGGGGTTTGGCGGCGCACGGCCAAGAGCGTGCCGATCTCGCCCCAGGTCCGCCGCGCGCTGGGCCTCGATCCCGAGGTCGAGAGCCTGACCCCCGTCGAGCTGATCCGTGCGATCCTCACCGCGCCCGTGGACGTGCTGTGGAACGGCGGGATCGGCACCTTCGTCAAGGCTCGGGCGGAGAGCCACGCCGACGCCGCCGACCGGGCCAACGACGCCATCCGCGTCGATGCCGAGGAGCTGCGCTGCCGGGTGGTGATCGAGGGCGGCAATCTCGGCTTCACGCAGCGTGCCCGAATCGCCTTCGCCCGCAGAGGCGGTCGGATCAACACCGACTTCGTCGACAATTCGGCCGGCGTCGACTGCTCGGATCACGAGGTCAACATCAAGATCCTGCTCGGCCGGGCGGTGGCCGAGGGCGAGCTCACGATGCGCCGGCGCGACGAGCTGTTGCGCGAGATGACCGACGAGGTGGCGCAGCTCGTGCTGCGCGACAACGTGCTCCAGAACCTCGCCTTGAGCGTGGGCGGGCTGCTCGAGCGCGAGCTTCTCGACGCGCAAGCCCGGCTGATCCGCAAGCTCGAGCGGCGCGGCCGGCTCGATCGGGCGCTCGAGCACCTGCCCGACGAGGCCGAGCTCGCCCGCCGCCGCGAGGCCGGCTGCGGCCTCACCCGGCCCGAGCGCGCGGTGCTCCTGGCCTATGCCAAGATGACCCTGTTCGAGGACATCCTGGCCGGCGACATCCCCGATCGGGCCTATTTCGCCGCCGATCTCGCCGCCTACTTCCCGCAGCGGTTGCGCGAGCCCTTCGCCCGCTACATCGCCACCCACCGGCTGCGCCGCGAGATCGTCGCCACCCGGCTGGCCAACGATCTGGTCAACAGCGGCCTCGAGGTGTTCGCGAGCGAGATCGAGGATCTGACCGGTGCCGGCCTCGCCGAGCTGGTGCCGGGCTTCGTGGTCGCCCGCGACGTGTTCGACCTGCCCACCCTGGCCGCCGCGTTCGAGCGTCTGGGGCCCCCGGTTCCGGCCGAACTGCAGCTCGAGCTGTTCGTGGCCTTGCGTCGGGTCCTGGTCGAAGGGACCCGCTGGTTCCTCGCCAACACGCCGCGGCCGCTCGTGATCCGCGAGATCGTGCCGGCCTACCGGCCGCTCGTCGCCGACGTCGCCGCCGCGCTCGAGACGGTTCTGCCCGCGCCGGCGCTGGGTTGGCTGCGCGAGCGGGTCGAGGGCCTGCGTGCCGCCGGCCTGCCACCCGAGCTCGCCCGCCGGGCCGGCGCGTTGCCGTTCCTGCCGCTGGCCGCCAACGCGGCGATGGTGGCGCTCGCGGCCCGGCCGCCCGGTCAGTCGCGCGAGGTCGACGCGCTCGGTGCCGCCCGGCTGTTGGCAGCCCTCGACGCGGCTTTGGGGGTGGGCGAGCTGCGCGAGCGGCTGGCCCGGCTCGCACCACGCTCGACCTTCGAGCGGATGGCGATCGCCGGGCTCGAGGATCGGATGGCCGACCAGCTGCGCCGGCTGGCCGGTGCGGCCCTGCGGGAGGGGCTGCCGGCCTCCACGCCCGAGGCGGCCGCCGCCGCCGTCGACCGGTTCCTGGCCGAGCGGATCGCCGGTCTGGCCCGCTGGCGGGCCCTGCGCGCCGAGTTGCGCGGGGCCGGCGAGCCGGAGCTGGCGATGGCGGTGGTGGCGGTGGACGCGCTGGCCGGCCTCGCCGGGTGACGGATCGTCCTCCCGCGGGGGCGATCGTGGCGGATCGGTGACAGATCGGCGCTTGCGGAGGCTGGCGGTCGGCGATATCGACTGCGAACGCTCGCCGTCGCACCGTCCCGGGGTGTCGGGCGGGCCGGTCGTCGGGTCGAAACCAGGATACCCGGCGCGAGGTCGGGCGGCCCGCGCCCGTCGGGGACGAGACCATGAACCGAGCCGAGACTCTCAAAGAGGCGGAGCTCTTCTTCCGTCAGTGGCTGCGCTCGCCGCGCTCGATGGGCTCGATCAAGCCGTCCTCCCCGGCGCTCGCCCGGGCGATCGCCGAAGCGGTGATCTGGGAGCCCGGCCGTTACGTGGTCGAGCTCGGTGGCGGGACCGGTGCCATCACCCAGGGTCTGATCGAGCGCGGCATCCCGCGCGATCGGCTGGTGGTCGTCGAGCTCGACCCCGAACTCGCCGCCTTCCTGGCCCGCCGGCTGCCGGGCTGCGTGGTGGTCCAAGGCGACGCCACGCGGCTCGATGCGATCCTTTCCGAGCTCGGCATCGCCGACGTGTCGACCGTGGTCTCCGGCCTGCCCATGGTGCGCATGCCGTTCGCCTTCCAGAAGGCGATCGTCGAGCAGGGCCTGGGTGCGCTGCGTGAGCCGGGGACCATGCTTCAGTACAGCTACTCGCCGGTGCCGCCGATCCCGGCCCGGCGCCTCGGGATCCGCGCCGAGTTGGTCCGCTACGTGCTGCGCAACCTGCCGCCGGCCACCGTCTGGCGTTACCGCCGCGTCACCGGCTGAGCCCGGCGCCGGGCCCCGCGAGCCGCCTCCCGGTGGCGCTTGGTCGCAACCCTGCTATGCGTTCCCCGCCGTCGCTGATATAGCGGGTGGGAGAGCTGGTTCGGCGGATCGATCCGAACCCCGGGAGGCGAGCGAATGGGCGGTGCCGCGATCGGGCGTTCTCGCGTGACCGGCGAGGCCGTCACCGGCAGCGGACGGGGCGGCCGATGAGCGAGGCGGCCCTCGACACGTTCCCCAAGCTCCTTCTCCACAACGCCGCGTGCTGGCCGGACCGGCCGGCGATGCGGGAGAAGGAGTTCGGCATCTGGAACGTCTACACCTGGCGCGACTATCGCGACCGGGTCGAGGAGATCGCGCTGGGTCTGGCCGCGCTGGGCATCCGCCGCGGCGAGGTGGTGGCCCTGCTCGGCCGCAACCGGCCGAACTGGGTGTGGAGCGAGCTCGCCGCCCACGCGCTGGGCTGCATGACGCTCGGCATCTACGAGGACGTGCTCGCTGCCGAGGCCAGCTATCTGATCCGCTACGCCGAAGCGGCGGCGATCGTGTGCGAAGACGAAGAGCAGGTCGACAAGATCCTCTCCTTGGGTGACGCGGTGCCGAGCCTGCGCCGGATCGTCTATCACGACGATCGCGGCATGCGAAAATACAGTGATCCCCGTCTGGTGTCCTGGGCGCAATTGATCGAAGAGGGGCGGGTGTTGGCGCGTGCCGAGCCCGGGCGGTTCGCGCGCGAGGTGGCCGAAGGCCGGGGAACCGACGTGGCGGTCCTGTGCACCACCTCCGGGACCACCTCGAACCCCAAGCTCGCCATGCTCCAGGCGGGCCCCTTCTTGAGCCACATCCGCGCCTATCTCGAGGTCGACCCGCGCGGCCCCGAGGACGAGTACGTGAGCATCCTGCCCCTGCCCTGGATCATGGAGCAGGTCTACGCGGTGGCCATGCCGCTGCTGTGCGGGATCCGCATCAACTTCCCCGAGAGCGCCGAGACGGCGATGCGTGATCTGCGGGAGATCGGCCCGACCCATCTGCTCTTGGCGCCGCGGGTGTGGGAGCAGCTGGCCGCCGACGTACGCGCCCGGATCCTCGATGCCGGGCCGTTGACCCGCGCCCTGTTCGACTGGGCGGTCCGCGAGGGGGTGGCGGCGGTCGAGCGCGGTGGCCGCTCCCGGCTGGCCCGGCTCGCCGTCTTCGGGGCGCTGGCCGACCGGCTGGGCTTCGCCCGGGTCAAGTCGGCGGCCACCGGCGGCGCCGCGCTCGGGCCCGACACCTTCAAGTTCTTCTTGGCGATGGGTGTGCCCTTGCGCCAGCTCTACGGCCAGACCGAGCTGGCCGGGGCCTACACGATCCAGGTGCACGACGAGGTCGACACCGACAGCTCGGGCGTCCCCTTCCCGGACACCCAGGTGCGCATCGACGATCCGGACGAGAACGGGGTGGGCGAGATCGTGACCCGTCACCCGGGCATGTTCGCGGGCTACTTCAAGAACGAGCAGGCGACCGCCGAGGCCTTGACGCCCGACGGGTGGATGCGGACCGGCGACGCCGGCTATTTCGACTCCAAGGGGCGGTTGGTCGTGATCGACCGGGTGAAGGACATTGCCCGGACCACCACCGGGGTGCGGTTCAGCCCCCAGTTCATCGAGAACAAACTCAAGTTTTCGCCCTACATCGGTGAGGCCGTGGTTCTCGGCAATCGGCGCCCGTTCGTGACCGCGATCTTGTGCATCCGCTATTCCATGGTCTCGAAATGGGCCGAGAGCCGGCGGATCGGCTTCACGACCTACCAGAATTTGGCCGCCAACCCGCAGGTCGTCGATCTGCTCGCGGGCGAGGTCGAGAAGGTCAACGCCGCCCTGCCCGAGAGCCAACGGATCCGCCGCTTCGTGGTCCTCTACAAGGAGCTCGATCCCGACGACGGCGAGGTGACCCGCACCCGCAAGGTCCGCCGCGGGGTGATCGACGAGCGCTACGCGACGATCATCGACGCCATGTACGCCGGTCGCGACCGGGTCCACGTCGACACGGTGGTGACCTTCGAGGACGGCCGCACCGGGCGGATCGAGGCCGACCTCGAGATCCGCGACACGAGCGCGCACGTCGCGCTCGCCGAGGCCGCCTGATGCTGGCCGCGGTCGCCCCGACGGAAGCGCCCGCGCCCACGACCGGCCGCCGGCGTCGGGCGATCGGCGAGGTGCTGCTCGCCGTCGAGAACATCTCCTTGAGCTTCGGTGGGGTGCGAGCCCTCTCCGGCGTCTCCTTCGACATCCGCAAGGGCGAGATCCGGGCGATCATCGGCCCCAACGGCGCCGGCAAGTCGTCGATGCTCAACGTCATCAACGGCTTCTACCACCCGCAGGAGGGCCGGATCGTCTGGAAGGGCCAGGCCCGGCCGCGCATGCGGCCGCACGAGGCGGCCAAGGGCGGGATCGCCCGCACCTTCCAGAACATCGCCCTGTTCAAGGGCATGAGCACGCTCGACAACATCATGACCGGCCGCATCCTCAAGATGCGCGCGTCGTTCCTCGAGCAGGCGTTGTGGATCGGCCGCGGCCGCAGCGAGGAGCTGCGCGAGCGGGCCTTCGTCGAGCGGATCATCGATTTCCTGGAGATCCAGCACATCCGCCACGTCCCGGTCGGCAAGCTGCCCTACGGCCTGCAGAAGCGGGTCGAGCTCGCCCGGGCGTTGGCCATGGAGCCCGAGCTGCTGCTGCTCGACGAGCCGATGGCCGGCATGAACCTCGAAGAGAAAGAGGACATGTGTCGGTTCATCCTCGACGTCAACGAGGAGTTCGGCACCACGGTGGCGCTCATCGAACACGACATGAGCGTCGTCATGGACATCTCCGATCGGGTCGTGGTCCTCGATTACGGGCGGCTGTTGGCCGACGGTACCCCCGAGCAGGTCCGCAACGATCCGGCGGTGATCGAAGCCTATCTGGGCGTCACCCATGGCTGAGCTCGGGCCGGTCGTCGAAGTCCTGTTGGGCGGGCTCATGAGCGGCGTGCTCTATTCGCTCGTGGCGCTGGGCTTCGTCCTGATCTTCAAGGCCTCGGGTGTGTTCAACTTCGCCCAGGGAGCGATGGTCCTGTTCGCCGCGCTCTCGCTCGTCCGGCTGGCCGAATGGCTGCCCTTCGCCTTGGCCTTCGCGCTGACCATCCTGATCATGATCGCCGTCGCCTGGGCCGTGGAACGGCTGGTCCTGCGCCCGCTGGTCGGTCAACACGGCCTGATCCTGTTCATGGCCACGATCGGCGTCACCTTCTTTCTCGACGGGTTCGGTCAGACGATCTGGGGCTCGAACGTCTACCAGCTCGACCTCGGTATCCCGTCGAGCCCCTGGTTCCTCTTCGAGGGCCTCTTCCCGGGTGGCATTCTGGTGAGCCCGATCGACCTGTTCGCCGCCGTGGTCGCCGGTAGCCTGGTGCTGGCGCTGTCGATCTTCTTCCACGGCACGCGGATCGGCCGGGCGCTGCGGGCGGTCGCCGACGATCACCAGGCGGCTCAGTCGGTCGGCATCCCCTTGAACCAGATCTGGCTCATCGTCTGGTCGACGGCCGGGATCGTGGCGCTGGTCGCGGGCATGGCCTGGGGTTCCAAGCTCGGCGTGCAGTTCTCGCTGTCGCTGGTGGCCCTCAAGGCTCTGCCCGTCTTGATCCTGGGTGGCCTCACCTCGATCCCCGGGGCGATCGTGGGCGGGCTCGTGATCGGCGCCGGTGAGAAGTTGGCCGAGTTCTACATCGGCCCCTTCATCGGCGGCGGCATCGAGTACTGGTTCGCCTACGTCCTGGCGCTGGCGGTCCTCTTGGTTCGGCCGCAGGGCCTGTTCGGCGAGAAGATCATCGAGCGGGTGTGAGCGGATGATCTACCGCGAGACCGGCCAGTTCCACACCTCCTACGCCTCCGACCAGGCGATCTTCCGTCTGCGCCAGGACAAGATCGGCATCGCCGTCATCCTGGCGATCGCCTGGATCGGGATCCCGCTCCTGGCCGACGAGTACCTCTTGCGGGCGATCCTGATCCCGTTCCTGATCCTCTCGGTGGCGGCGATCGGCCTCAACATCCTGTTGGGTTATTGCGGCCAGATCTCGCTCGGCACCGGGGCCTTCATGGCGGTGGGGGCCTACGCCGCGTACAATCTGGCGCTCAGGGTGCCGGGCCTGCCGCTTCTGGTCGATTTCGCGCTGGCCGGGCTGATCGCCGCCGGCGTAGGCGTCCTGTTCGGCCTGCCCTCCTTGCGGATCAAGGGCCTCTATCTGGCGGTGGCGACCCTGGCCGCGCAGTTCTTCGCCGACTGGGCGTTCCTGCGGGTGCCCTGGTTCACCAATTACACCCCGTCGGGCTCGGTGACCGCACCTGCGCTCGACTTCTTCGGCTGGGTGGTCGACACGCCGCTCGAGAAGTACTTCTTGTGCCTGGCCTTCGCTTGTCTGACCGCCTGGCTGGCCAAGAACCTGGTGCGCTCGCGGATCGGTCGCTCCTGGATGGCCATCCGCGACATGGACATCGCCGCCGAGATCATCGGCATCCGGCCGACGAGCGCCAAGCTCTCGGCCTTCGCGGTCTCCAGCTTCGTGGCCGGCGTTGCCGGTGTGCTGTGGGCCTTCGTCCATCTGGGATCCTGGGAGCCCTTGGCCTTCTCGATCGACATGAGCTTCCGGCTGTTGTTCATGGTCATCATCGGCGGGATGGGCTCGATCCTGGGCTCGTTCCTGGGCGCCGCCTTCATCACCATCTTGCCCATCTTCCTCAATCAGGCACCGGCGCTGGTCGGCATCCAGCTGTCGACGGCCATGGTCAGCCATCTCGAGTTCATGATCTTCGGCGCGCTGATCGTGCTGTTCTTGATCTGGGAGCCGCACGGCCTGGCGCGGCTCTGGCAGATCGGGAAGGAGAAAATGCGGCTCTGGCCGTTCCCGTACTGACGAACACGACCCGATCCGGGTCCCGAAGGGAGGTTGGTCGATGAGACTTCGCCACTTGATCCTGTCGACGGCCGGTGTGGCCGCTCTGGTGCTCGCTCAGGCGGGCTCGGTCGCGGCCGCCGACACCATCTACTATCCCTCGCTCGTCTATCGCTCGGGGGCGTACGCGCCGAACGGCATCCCCTTCGCCAACGGCGTGGCCGACTACGTGGCGATGATCAACGCCCGCGACGGTGGCGTTGGCGGGGTGCGGATCGAGTTCGAGGAGTGCGAGACCGGCTACGCCACCGACCGCGGCGTGGAGTGCTACGAGCGGCTCAAGACCAAGGGGGCGGGCGCGATCGCCTTCTCTCCCTTGTCCACCGGCATCACCTTCGCCCTCACCGAGAAGGTCCCGGTCGACAAGATCCCGTTGCAGACCATGGGCTACGGCCGCTCGGAGTCGGCCGACGGACGGGTGTTCCAGTGGAACTTCCCGCTCCTCGGCACCTATTGGAGCGCCGCCGACATCCTGATCCAGCACGTCGCCAAGATCTCGGGCGGCCTCAAGGGCAAGAAGATCACGCTCGTCTACCACGACAGCCCGTACGGCAAGGAGCCGATCCCGGTACTCCAGGACCACGCCGCCAGGCACGGCTACACCTTCGAGGCGATCCCGGTGACCCACCCGGGTGTCGAGCAGAAGGCCGCCTGGCTCAAGATCCGCCAGACCCGGCCGGATTTCGTGTTCCTGTGGGGCTGGGGGGTGATGAACTCGACCGCCATCAAGGAGGCGGTCGCGGTCGGCTACCCGCGCGAGAGGATGTACGGGGTCTGGTGGGCCGCCGCCGAGCCCGACGTCCGCCCGGCCGGGGACGACGCCAAGGGCTATCAGGGCCTGGCGCTGCACCCGGCGGGCGCCGACTATGCGGTCCACAAGGACATCCTCAAATACGTCTACGACGCCGGTAAAGGCGCCGGCAAGCGCGAGGAGGTGGGCGAGGTCCTCTACAATCGCGGCGTGATCGACGCCATGCTGAAGCTCGAGGCGGTGCGCATCGCCCAGAAGATGACCGGCAAGAAGGTCGTGACCGGGGCCGACGTCCGGCTCGGTTACGAGAACCTCGAGCTCACTGCCGAGCGGATCCGGGAGCTCGGCTTCGAAGGCCTGGTCACCCCGCTCAAGGTCACCTGCGCCGACCACGAGGGTGCCCGCAAGGCCCGCATCCATCAATGGGACGGGCGGAAGTGGGTGTTCGTCTCGGATTGGATCGAGGCCGACGTCACCTATCTGCGGCCCAAGGTGGAGGCCGCGGCCGCGGCTTACGCCAAGGAGAAGGGCATCACGCCCGCGACCTGCCCTTGAGGCCCCACCGGCCGGGGCGGCACCAGCGCCCCGGCCGGTCCGTGTTCGGAGCCGATCGTGACCACGACCCTCGCCCGCGCTGCGGCCCCTCGCGACCTCGCCGTCGAGCCGGCGCGGATCGCGCTTTCGGTCAACAACATCGAGGTGGTCTACGACCACGTCGTGTTGGTCCTCAAAGGGGTGAGCCTGCACGTGCCGGAAGGGGGGATCGTGGCCCTGCTGGGCGCCAACGGTGCCGGCAAGACCACGACCTTGAAGGCGATCTCCAATCTCCTCCACGCCGAGCGCGGCGAGGTCACCAAGGGCACGATCACCTTCTACGGCGAGGAGGTCCATCGCTTGTCGCCCAGCGAACTGGTCCGCCGCGGCTGCATCCAGGTCATGGAGGGGCGGCACTGCTTCGCCCATCTGACCGTCGAGGAAAATCTGCTGACCGGCGCCTTCACCCGGAAGGATGGCCGGGCCGCGATCCAGCGCGACCTCGACATGGTCTACGCCTATTTCCCGCGGCTGAAGGAGCGGCGGCGGTCGCTGGCCGGTTACACCTCTGGTGGCGAGCAGCAGATGTGCGCGATCGGCCGGGCGCTCATGGCGAGGCCCAAGCTCGTGCTGCTCGACGAGCCGTCGATGGGCCTGGCCCCTCAGTTGGTCGAGGAGATCTTCGAGATCGTCGCCCGGCTCAACCGAGAGGAGCGGGTCACCTTCCTGGTCGCCGAGCAGAACACCAACATGGCCCTGCGCTACGCCGGCTACGGCTACATCCTGGAGAACGGCCGGGTGGTGCTGGACGGCGAGGCGGCGAGCCTGCGCGAGAACGAGGACGTCAAAGAGTTCTACCTCGGCTTGAGCGGCGGCGGGCGCAAGAGCTTCCGCGACATCAAGAGCTACAAGCGGCGCAAGCGTTGGCTGTGATCGACCGCGGCGGGACTGCGACGCGGCGACGCGACCGGCCGGGCGATCACCGCCGCCACGGCCGGGTGACGCGATCGCCCCGCGCCGCCTATAAGGGGCACGGATCGAGGGCAGGAAGACGAGGGGGCGGTCATGCCGGAGAGCGGAGCCGAGTTCTTCGACCGCCAGGAGTTGCGCAAGCCGGCCGAGCGCGAACAGGCGATCTTCCACGCCCTGCCCGGGCTGATCCGCCACGCGCTCGACAACGCCCCGGCCATGGCCGCCCATCTGGGAGCGGTCGACCCGGATGCGATCGTCGACCGCGCCACCCTCGCCACGCTGCCCGTGCTGCGCAAGAGCGAGCTGCACGCCCGCCAGCAGGCGGCGCTGCCCTTCGGCGGCCTGGCCGCCACCCCGCTCGGGCGGCTCGCCAAGGTGTTCGCCTCGCCCGGCCCGATCTACGATCCCGAGGGCGCCCGGCTCGACTATTGGCGCTTCGCCCGGGCGCTGTTCGCCGCCGGCTTCCGCTCCGGCGACCTGATCCACAACACCTTCTCCTACCACCTGACCCCGGCCGGCTCGATGATCGAGGGCGGGGCCCGGGCACTCTGCTGTCCGGTGGTCCCCGGGGGGACCGGCCAGACCGAACTCCAGGCCCGGGTGATCCACGATCTGCGCCCCGTGGGCTACACCGGCACCCCCTCCTTTCTCCTCACCCTGCTGGAGAAAGCCAGGGAGCTCGGCTTCTCGACCGCCTCGCTCAAGAAGGCCCTGGTGTCCGGCGAGGCCTTCCCGGCGAGCTTGCGCGAGCGCCTGGAGCGCGAGTTCGGGATCGCCGCCTATCAATGCTACGCGACCGCCGACGTCGGCCTGATCGCCTACGAGACCAGCGCTCGCGAGGGGCTCGTGGTCGACGAGGCGGTGATCGTCGAGATCGTCGAGCCGGGAACCGGCCGGCCCGTGCCGGAAGGCGAGACGGGCGAGGTCGTGGTGACCGTGTTCAACCCCGACTACCCCTTGATCCGCTTCGCCACCGGCGACCTCTCGGCGGTGCTGCCCGGCCCCAGCCCCTGTGGCCGGACCAACATGCGTCTCGTGGGCTGGCTCGGCCGCGCCGATCAGGTCACCAAGATCCGCGGCCAGTTCGTCCATCCCCACCAGATCAGGGAGGCGATGCGGCGCTTCGACGTGGTGGGCCGGTTCCGCCTCGAGGTGACCCGCGAGGGCGAGCGCGACCGGATGGTCCTGCGCTGCGAGGTGGCGGGGGCGCCCTCCGGGCTCGAGCCGGCGATCGCCGAAGCGATCCGGGCCACCACCGGCCTGCGCGCCGAGGTCGAGCTCGTCGCCCCCGGCAAGCTGCCCGCCGACGGCAAGGTGATCGACGATCGCCGCGGCACCCCTTGAGCCTCCGCTGCTCGCCGCCGACGACCTCGCCTGCCGGCGCGGCGGGCGGCTGGTCTTCGAGGCGGTGAGCTTCGCCCTCCAGCCGGGCGACGCGCTCCTGCTCCTCGGCCCCAACGGCAGCGGCAAGACCAGTTTGTTGCGACTGTTGGCCGGGCTCGCTCGGCCCGCCGCCGGTCGGATCCGCTGGCGCGGCCGCGACATCGCCGAGGATCGCGCCGAACACGCCCAACGGCTGCATCTCGTGGGCTTCGCCGACGGGCTCAAAGGCCTCTTGACCGTGGCCGAGAGCCTCGTGCTGCAGGCGGCACTCCTGGGCGATCGCGGGGAGCGGATCGGCCGGGCGCTCGACGCCTTCGGTCTGACCGCCCGGGCCCGGGATCCGGTACGGGCCCTCTCCTCGGGCCAGCGGCGGCGGCTGGCGCTGGCTCGGCTCCTCGCCGTGCCGCGTCGCTTGTGGCTGCTCGACGAGCCCGGCATCGCCCTCGACCGGGCCAATCGCCAGCGCCTCGAGGCGGCGATCGCCCGGCACCGCGCCGAGGGCGGGATCGCCGTCGTCGCCAGCCACGGCGACGTGGCCCTCGACGATCCGTTGGTGCTCGAGCTGGGCGACCACCCACCGTGCTGAGGGCGGCCGCGGCCCTGTTGCGGCGCGATCTCCTGCTGGCCCGGCGGCGGGCCGGTGAGAGCCTGCTCGTGGTGGCGTTCCTGCTGCTGGCCGCCACCCTGTTCCCGCTGGGTGTCGGCGCCTCACCCGACCTTCTGGCCCGCATCGGTCCCGGGGTCATTTGGGTTCTGGCCCTCCTCGCGGTGCTCTTGGGCCTCGAGCGGCTCTTCCAACCCGACCTCGAGGACGGCTCGTTGGAGCAGCTGCTGCTCTCACCCGCCCCACTCGAGCTCCTGGTCCTGGCCCGCTGCCTCGCCCATTGGCTCGCGACCGGCCTGCTCGTGACCCTCGCCTCCCCGCTTTTGGGCCTGCTCCTGCAACTCCCGAGCGAGGCGCTCTTGGCACTGCCGCTCACCCTCTTGCTCGGGACGCCCACGCTCACGCTCGTGGGCGCGATCGGTGCGGCTCTCCTGGTCGGCTCGGGGCGCGGGGCCATGCTGGCGGCCCTGCTCGTCCTGCCGCTGGAGATCCCGATCCTGATCTTCGGATTGGGCGCGACCGAGGCCCTGGCCGCCGGCCTCGAGGCCCACGGTGCCCTGCTCCTGTTGGCCGGTCTGTTGCTCGCCGCGCTGGCGCTCGCCCCCTTGGCGATCGCCGCGGCGCTGCGGCTGGCGCTCGAGTGAACGGCCGGGCTCAGCCGGCCACCGCGCGGCGGATCGGCGACGGCCGTACCTCCTGCCCTTCACCGCGCGCCCGCGCGGGCTCGCCCGACACTCCCGCCGCTCCCTCCTCCCGGGGAAGCACCGTCGCCACCGGCCGCAGCCCTTCGGCCGAGGTCGCCACCCCCACCCTCGCCGCCGACCCGCCGCCGGGGTTCGACCCGCCCGCGCCCCTCACCGGGGCCGTCATCGCCGCGCCGGGGCCCGACCCTCCCGCCCCCTCGGGCGCCGCTGTCGTGGCCACCGGCTCGACCGGCGGCGTGGCCCCACCGGCCGACGGGACCGGCGACGGCGGCGCCGCCTCGGTCCCGACCGCCGGCT
>FWPV01004304.1_pt1 | contig 21136 bp, 20 predicted proteins | sample 2228371 | NCBI WGS metagenome assembly FWPV01 (sample SAMEA103939776, study PRJEB20133) | metagenome | reverse complement strand
CACCGCTGCGGGATTTCCTGCTTAAGCCATTGGCGAACCTCTTGTCTAAATGCCTCCTCCTCTTCAGTAAATTTAAAGTCCATACTTCCCTCCGTTACTTATCTCTGGGTTTGCGTGATTGACTACTCGATGATGGCGATAATGTCATCTTCCAAAATTGAATCGCCTTCTTTTACTCTTATTGCAATCACTTTCCCGTTGTGAGGGGCTTTCACCCTAATTTCCATTTTCATAGATTCGAGGATGACGATGGTGTCTCCCTCACTCACCTGTGAACCCACCTCCACCATGATTTTCCAGACGCTGCCTGTGATAGGTGAAACTACTTCCGCCATATTAGCTCAGGTTGGTCTATTTCGTTTCGCCTTTCGCTCCAGTCAGCCCTAGGATGATCTTAGCTTCCTCAACTGTCGCCGGTTCCCTGCCTATATCCCTGGTCATCCTCACCGCTTTTTCCACTAAGGGTCCATTTCCCTGCGCCATTTCCTTCGGTGATAGGTAAAAGTTGTCCTCGAGTCCAACCCTAATATTGCCACCCAGAGCCAACGCAGTAGCAACTAGCATCCATTGCTCCTCACTGATGCCTATTACCTGCCACTGCACTCCTGAAGGTACCACACTTGACACATAGGTTAGGTTTCTGGCGGTGGCAGCCATACCGCCAACTACGCCCATGATTAGGCTTATCTGGAAGTTCTTAAGCAATCCCATGTCCATCAGCGGAAATATGCTCTCTAAGTGCCCAAGGTCAAAGCATTCGCACTCTGGCTTTACCCCACTCTTGTTCATTGTGTCCAAAAAGAACATTATATCGTCGAATGGATTCTGGAACACCACAGAGAAGACAAAGTCCTTCCGTCTGGGACTATATTTGGCATAATTCATAGTCCCCATATTCAACGCTGCGATCTCGGGCTTTAATTCCCGGATGTGGGCGATTCTGTTTTCCCTTTCTATGCCTACAGCTCCAGTAGAAAAATTTATAATGATAGGACATCTTTTTCTAACCTCGTCCATGATCTCTCGAAAAATCTCTACTCTCCAGGATGGACGTCCGTCGTATTCCCTGCCATGAATGTGCACAACTGAAGCCCCAGCGTTGTAGGCACTTAATGCCTCTTCAGCGATCTCCTGTGGGGTATACGGAATCCACTTGCATTGCTCTCTGTTAGCTGCGACGCCAGTCAAGGCAGCAGTTATTACTACTTTGTCTTGTAAACCCATGTTCGCTCCTCCCAATTATTTTCCTTTCCATATGGGTTCACGCTTCTCTAGGAAAGCGGCAATACCTTCAGCTACATCTTCAGCCATGGTATTAACAGCCAGCATCGACGTCAGATATTCTAACGCCTTCTCATATTCCATATCTCTCATGGTGTAAAAGGCTCTTCTGCCAAGCCTCAAGATAGCTGGACTTTTATTGACTATTTTCTCGACTATTTCATCGACCTTTGCATCCAATTGGTCTCTAGGTACCACATAATTTACCAAGCCGAGTTGCTGGGCTTCCGTAGCAGTGACCCTTTCTCCGGTCAACATCATCTCAAGGAGCCTTTTTGGAGCTGAGGTGAAGCGGATTAGGGTTGCCATGATGATATAAGGAAACAAAGCAACATTTATCTCCGGGGTGCCGAAGCGACAGTCATCCGCGGCAATTACTATGTCACAAGCTGCAGCTAGTCCCAGCCCACCGCCCAAGGCGTGACCGTTGATCCGTCCCAGCAAAGGTTTTTTTAGGCTCCTGATTATCTTGAAAAGCTCGGCAAAGCTCCTTTGCCCCTCGTAGCGCTCTAAAAAGCTGGCTGTGGTTCCTACAGATTCGGCAAAATCGGCACCAGCACAAAAGACCTTATTGCCAGCCCCGGTCAGTATAATAGCCAGGACATTTGGGTCATCATCGTACTTTCTGATAGAGTCGACAAGCTCAGTCACCATCGTTGGCGAAATGGCATTTCTCCTCTCCTCTCGGGACAGGGTGATTGTAGCTACCTTGCCTTTTTCTTCAGCAGTTATGGTCTGATACATTTGCGTTCTCCTTACACAGGATAGACCCCATGCTTTCGGGGATGCCGATATATTTTCTTATCCTTGGTAAACTCCAGAGCTCTGATTAACACTTTTCTGGTCTCCCTGGGGTCGATGACGTCGTCAATAATTCCGAGCCTAGCGGTCTTGAAGATGTTGATCTGGGGTCTTATCTCATCGGCGAGGCGTTCTATCATCTCCTGGGGGTTTTCGGCTTCTGCAATCTGCTTCCGAGCGAAGATAGATACCATACCTTCAGGTCCCATCACCGATATTTCAGCTCCAGGGTAGGCGATCAGTAGGTCTGGGTCAAAGGATCTACCACACATTGCATAGTACCCAGCGCCGTAGGATTTTCTGACGATTAGGGTGAATTTAGGAACTGTAGCTTCGGCAACTGCGTGAATCATTTTAGCTCCATGCCTGATGATCCCAGACTTTTCTGCTTTTGATCCTACCATGAAGCCGGGCACATCAGAGAGGAAAAGAAGCGGAATGTTGAAAGCATCGCAAAGCCAGACGAAACGGGCGGCTTTATCTGCAGCGTCTATGTCAATGACCCCACCGTAGAAGAGGGGGTTATTGGCAACAAATCCAACCGAATATCCAGCTATCCTGCCAAATCCGACAATCATATTTCTTGCCCACTTCGGCTTGATTTCAAAGAAGTAGCCATCGTCGACTATATATTTTATGAGCTCGTGCATATCATAGGCTTCTCTAGGGTTGTCCGGGATGACATTCAGTATGCCATCAGAGATCAAAGCTTCAGGGTCTCCAGCCCATTCCTTGCGCAGCGGTTTTTGGTCGCAATTTTGAGGGAAGAAGGCGAGATATTGCTTTATCACCTTGATGCATTCCTCGTCTGATTTTACTTCTAAATCACCACACCCGCTTATCTCACAATGAACTTTAGACCCCCCCAGCTCATCTTCTGTCAAAGTCTCCTTGATAACCATCCTTACTAGGGACGGTCCACCCAGCCCCATGAAACTTGTTCCTTTCACCATGGGGACGAAATCGGAAAGCCCCGGAATATAGGCTGTCCCGGCATATCCAGGGCCCATCATAGCGCAAATCAGGGGGATTACACCGGACATGAGCGATTCTTCTTTGAAAAGATAACCTGAATCAGCGAACATCGGTATCCTTTCCCCGGAGAGACCCCCGCCACTTACTCTGGCACCGCCAGAGTCGCTCAGCCATATCATAGGGATCCTTTGTTTGAGGGCGATTTCACGTATTCTGGATACTTTGATCTCGTTCGTTACGCCCATAGAACCGCCTCTTACTGTGAAATCGTAGGCTGCTACAGCTACATCCCTAAGGGTGATCCCATCATTTAGCTTGCCATAGCCAGTAATGCATCCATCTGCCGGGACAAGCTCGGGCACCCCGAACTCGCTGCCGAGCATGCCGACTTCAACGAAAGTCCCCTTTTCAATCAGTAGGTCAAGGCGTTCCCGAGCGGTCAATTTTCCTCTTTCGTGATGTTTTCTGATAGCTTCCTCACCGCCCATCTTTTTGACCTGCTCACGCAGGTCTAAGAGTTTTGCGACCTCTTGTCTCATCACTTCACCCATTTGCTACCTCCTTGAGCCTTGATATGAAATGTGTATCGTAGTTTCCTGACTTGAACAGTGTGGAATCAAACGCTTTCTTTAGGAAGGGGATATTGTTCTTAACTCCGGTGACCTCATAGTTATTTAATGCCTCTTGCATTCTCATTATAGCTCTATCCCTATCTTCGCCCCAAACAACCAGCTTGGCGATTAGCGGATCGTAGAACTGACTGATGGTGTCTCCAGCTTTGTATCCGGAATCGACCCTCACACCTTCACCGCGGGGCTCTGTATAGGATGCCAGCTTGCCAGGTGAGGGATAAAAGTTTTCCGAGTCTTCGGCGTAAATTCTGGCTTCAATTGCCCACCCGTTCCACCTTAAATTATCCTCAGTTATGGATAAAGGTTCACCGGAGGCGATCTTGAGTTGTTGTTCAACTAGGTCGATACCAGTTATCATTTCTGTAATTGGATGCTCCACCTGAAGCCTGGTATTTATTTCCAAAAAATAGAAATTCCTGTGTTTATCGACAACAAACTCTACCGTGCCGGCACTGGTGTAGCCAAGCTCTTGAGCTAGCTTCTTCGCTGCTTGTCTAAGTCCAGACCTTAATTTAGGAGTGGCGAAAGGTGAAGGTGATTCTTCGATTACCTTCTGATGCCGTCTTTGAACTGAGCATTCCCTCTCCGGGAAGGTGATAACGTTACCGTTAATATCTCCTAGAATTTGAATCTCTATGTGGTGTGGTGACTCCAGATATTTTTCGATGTATACCCTTTCATCGCCAAAGGCAAGTCTAGCCCGGTTCGTAGCGGCATCGAAAGCTTCGGCAATCCCTGACAAATCTTCCACTTTCATCATGCCTATTCCACCACCCCCCGCTGAAGCTTTAAAAATGACCGGGAAGGAAAGCTTCAATGCCCACTCTTTTGCCTCTTCGACATCGCGCAAGATGCCGCTTCCCGGTGGAATCGGTATACTAAGTTTGGTGGCAATTTCACGGGAGCGTGCTTTGTCTCCCATCCTGTGAATCACCTCGGACCTGGGACCAATGAATATCACACCCTCCTCTTCGCACCTTCGGGCAAATTCCCATCTCTCTGCTAAAAACCCATACCCAGGATGAATAGCGCTTGCTTGTACATCTTTAGCTACGGAAATAATCTTGTCGATATCCAGGTAACTGTCTTTTGGTTTGGCGCCACCTACTCTTACTGCTTTGTCTGCTTCGGTGACAAACAGGGCTGCCTCATCTGCATCGGAGTATATAGCTATCGTCTCAATGCCTAATCGCTTGGCGGTTCTAATTATCCTCCGTGCGATCTCTCCCCGGTTGGCAATTAATATGGATTTTATCATGCTAAAACTTACTGAAATTTAGTAGTTTAACCCCTATGGTAATTCGAATTTTGTCCTAGGGATTGGTAATGGGTGCTTTAAGAATTGAAAGATATACCTCTGAGCTACCACATTGGCAACTCTTCTGAGGGTAAACTATACTTACTTTGTGAAAAATTGTCAATATGTGACGACAATAATGAACAGTTAACATAATGCAATATGCGAATATAGCGTTGACAAGCGCAGCAACGGCGAGTATATTAATTTTGGCGGTTGGCGACGGGGATGTGCCTGGCAATTCAGGAACAAAAAAGCTCAGCATTACCGTCAAGCGGATAGTTTGGCTTCCAAATAAAAAAGGCGAGGGAGGTTTTTCGTTATGGCTAGAAGGGTAGCAATTGTGGCGGTTGCCCAGATAGGGCATGAAGATGCATCGAATAAGAACATCCGAGATATGAGTTACGAAGTGACCAAGGAGGTGCTGAATCAGGTTGGAATGAAGCGTGAAGAGCTGGGCACAATCGTTTCCTCGTCATCGGATTTCTGGCAAGGCATCAGCTGTTCCAACACCTATTATCTGGATGCTATAGGTGCCTATCTGAAAGATACCACTAAAGCATCAGAGGATGGTGCTGCGGGCTTTATCTATGCAACGATGAGGGTGATGAGTGGACACTTTGATAATGCCTTGGTCCATGCTATAACCAAGTCATCTGAAATTCCAAGTCTGAGCACGTTGACCAATTTATATGCTGACCCCTTCTTCCAACGTCCTGTCGGTCTTGATGACATTTCCGCAGCCGCTATGCAAGCCAGATTATATATGGAAAAGTATAAGATAACCGAAGAGCAGATGGCTAAAGTAGTGGTGAAAAACCTTGGCAACGCCTTAAATAATCCCTACGCCCATAAAAGAGGGAAACTTACCATTCACGAGGTACTGAGATCACCAGTCGTCGCCTATCCATTGAAGGCATTGGACTGTGCCGCCTATTCAGATGGCACTTGTGCTATGCTTCTTGCTTCTGAGGACAAGGCAAAGAAGTTGACCAAATACCCGGTATGGGTCAAAGGAGTTAGTTGGTGTGTTGACTACCAATTTTTCGGCGACCGCGATCTGCTTGATAGCGTGCTGAGGAAAACAGCTAAGAAGGCATACGATATGGCTGGGATTAGAAACCCGAGAAAAGAGATAGATGTAGCTGAAATATGCGAACCTTATTCCTATCAGGAACTTATGTGGTATGAGCAACTTGGTTTCTGTAGGGATGGTGAAGGGGGAAAAATGATTGATGGTGACGTAACTACCCTGAGTGGTGAGCTGCCGGTAAATCCATCTGGTGGCGTCTTGGCTATGAATCCGTATGTTGCCAGAGGTCTTTTTAGAATCGCTGAAGCCGCTCTTCAGGTGATGGGGAAAGCAGGCGAAAGGCAGGTCCCCAATGTTAAGACAGCACTGGCTCATGCTACTTATGGATTTGCCGGGCAGCATCATTCAGTGGTTATTTTAGGCAAATAGGAGGCAATGAGAAATGGCAACAGAAGTGGCTATTGTAGGAGTTGGTCAGACCAAGCACGGACGAAGGGAGGACGTCAATTATGTTGAACTTGCATATGAGGCGGTGAAAGCAGCCCTTGAGGATGCTGGGATTGAGCCTAAAGACATAGAAGCAGTGACCCATTCCTCTATGCCGTCAGCAATGGAAGGCATAAATGCTGCCCACTTATATTTATCAAGTGCTATGGCAGCGCTAGGTAAACCGTTAATGCATATAGCTACTTGTGGCAGTACTGGCATGTCAGTCGCCCATTCTGCTTTTTACCATGTAGCTTCAGGTCTCTTCGATGTTGTGATGGCTGTGGGCACTGAAAAGATGTTTGAAAATGACCCTCAGGGGACCATGAACACAGTAGCAGAACCCTTCTTTCAGAGACCATTTATCCCTGGGGCTCCAGGGATTTTCAGTATGCAGGCTATCCAGTATGCACATAGATACAATCTGCCGGATGAAAGAGTAAGGGAAGCAGCAGCCCGAATTTCTGTTAACCACCATGATAATGCACTGGACAACCCCTATGCACATATCAGAATGAAAATCACTATTGAAGATGTCCTGAAGTCACGAATTATTGCCTATCCAACGAGGCTCCTGGATGTTTGTCCCTCTTCGGACGGGGCTTGTGCTGTCATTTTTGCCAGCAAAGCGAAAGCGAAAAGATTCCCTAAAAAAGCAGCTTGGGTGAAGGGGCTCGGTTATGCTGGAGATGAAGCATTTTTTGGGGATAGCGACAAGGTGGTGTGGGAATCAGCCATTGTCGCAGCTAAGGAAGCCTACAAGATGGCTGGTATTACAAATCCGCGAAAAGAGCTCGATGTCGGCCGAGGAGATAACCCTTTTACCTACCAGGAGCTCATTTTTTATGAGTGTTTTGGTTTTTGTGACTTCGGGGAAGGCTGTAAGCTTGTGGAGGATGGTGTGGTGTTGCGTGGGGGTGAGCTGCCCTGTACCCCATCTGGTGGTGTTCTTTGTACCAATCCCATAGGTGCCACAGGCTTAATTCGGGTTGGTGAAGCTGCACTCCAGGTAACTGGCAGAGCTGGGGATCGTCAGATACCGGGGGCAAAAACGGCGCTCGCTCATGCAATGGGCGGTATGGATCAGCTCAATGGAATTATGATTATTAGCAGTCAATTATAGATAGGAGGCTAAAGATGGCAGAAGCAGAGTCAAGAATTATAGAAGGAAAGATTGCTTTACCTTATAGGTGGGCAATGGGTCCGGTAATAACCAGGTTTTTTGATGAGTTCAAGAATAAAAGAATAATGGGGACTAGGTGCCCTAAATGCAAGCGTGTGCTTGTCCCAGCGAGAAAGTTTTGTCCTCGCTGTTTCGAGGACACTGCTGAATGGGTCCAGGTGAGCGATCAGGGCAAGGTGAAGACATGGTCACTAATTACATTTGAATTTTCTGGACAGCCTAAAGAGCCGCCTTATATAGCTGGGTTGATAGACCTAGATGGTGCTGACACTGCGATATCTCATTTCATCGGTGGTATAGACCTTTCAGACATTGAAAGAGCAAAGGATAAGATCAGGATCGGGATGAGGGTGAAGGCAAAATGGAGGGCTGAACCCCAGGGGAATATCCACGATATCGAGTATTTCGAGCCTGTTTGAATATTAGCAAGGTCACGCCTTCTTTAAAAGCCGCGGTTTTGTGTTCACCAGTGCTGCAGGGTGACCTAAATGTCATTGTTGGTACATGTCTGCAAGCAGCAAACCTGTGCAGCGGAATTGCTATCCTATTGGTATGCTGTTCTCATTTTTTGCAAGTCGTGCCATGTTCCAAGCCTAGTGCAGGATGTTCCTGGGGGTCAAAGGTTCGCATTACGCTGGCAGTCATTCCCCAGGTTGGATAGGTGACAGTCTCTCTTTGGGGCTGTATAATCTGGCAATAGTTTAGCTATTTAACTTTAGGAGGTTTAAGTGAGAAACTGCAAGAGACGCTGGCTCCCTTTTTTCTGCCTTATTTTGGCAGTTTTATGGCTTAGCTCGGCTGTGGCTTGTGGAAAGCCTGGCTATATAGTATATACCAACGATAAGTTTGGTTATGCTATCAGCTATCCCTATAACTGGCAGCTTGAGGTAACCGAAGATGCAACTGCATGTGTCATAAAATCACCATCTCGCAAGGCTTCTGTGAGGATAGATGTAACAAAGACCTTGCCAGCTAGAGATGCTGCCAACCGCTGGATTATGGCAATGGGAACAGCTTGGGGTGAAGTGACTCTACTTGAGGACAAACCAATGAAGAACTTTTGGGAGCATTATCTTTCCTACGATTACGATACGGATTTCGGTCGCTACCATGGGGAAGCCTATTTTAAGCAGACAGCGACATATCTATATAAGTTAGACACAGCGGCAGACCAGCCCGGATATGACCGCTATCCATTCTCTTCAATAATCTCATCATTTAAGCTGACACGGAGATGATATGAACCTGAAATTCTTTTCACTGTCTGGTTGATGTTATCCTGCAGTTAGCACGTTTGAACAAGGTTGGAGGATTGCTCACAGTATATCCGCAAGGTGTATAATGAGACGAATCGAGGTCGATAGGTGATGGGGGTGAGGACTGGTTCCCGGTGGTATCTTGTTTTGTTTTGGCTGCTAGCTGGGCTGTCAGTTTGTTCGACTATTGCTTGCCGTCCAAAGCCACCAATTATCCTCGTTTTCAGTGCCACGCCGAGTGAAGTTACCCTTGGTGAGCCAACAACCTTAAAGTGGGTTATTGACGGAGTCACCACTGTCACTATTGACCAGGGTGTAGGCAGCGTTGCTGCTGTCGGTCAAATAACGTTGTCACCGGATAAGACCATCGCCTATACATTAACTGCCACAAACACAGGAGGGACTGTCACCAAGTCTGTGGTTGTCCATGTAAGTGCTCCACCACCGCCACCTGTGGATACCATACCGCCCATCATTGCCAATGTATCGGTCACCTCCAAATCGGAGACTAAAGCGGTCATCAGCTGGACAACAAATGAGCCGAGCAGCGGTCAGGTTGAATATGGTCTGACTACAGATTATGGTTCAACGGCTACATCAGAGACAGAATTAACTACTACCCATAGTGTTACCCTGACTGAGCTTCAGCCTAATACCAGTTACAACTATCGAGTGAAATCGAAAGACAAGGCTGGGAACGAAGCGTTATCGGCAAATTACACTTTTGTCACACCAGCACCGAAGTCACCATACGTTTTGGAGCTCCAGTGGCTGGAGTGGGGGAGGAGGACGGAAAGCATACTGTTTCCAGGCATTGAGCCGACGAACGTGAAGAAATTCCTCTTCATCAAAGGCGCGGTGCGGAATAACAGCCAGGCTTCCTTGAGGGCTGTTATGTGCACCATGAATTGCTGGAGTGGTAGCAAACTTGTGAAATATGAGACATATGTGTATCGGAGTCCGCTGTTACCAGGGCGGGTCTTCGAGTTCGATATTCAGACTGCTGATGACCCGTCAGTTGATAACGTGACTGTTGATTTTGCTGATTCACTGGGGCAGGAAATAAGGCTCATCGAAAAGTAATCCAAAAATCTTGTACTGATGTTAGGCATGGCAGTAGGCTCTGGCAGCAAGGCGAAGAAGGCGGCTGTAGGCAGGTTTGGTGTAGTGTCCATGGGAACTAGTTCCTATATGCTGGCTATGACTAATCTCCTATATCAAAGTATGACCAAGTGGTGATTTCAGAACAGACTATATGATTTAAACTAGTGCTGCCGTGAAGTTTAGGTGGGGCACAGTTTTGTTTTGCTTGATGGCGGTCCTTCTGCTATGTGATTTGCCATGCTACCATGAAAAGGCACTTGGATCGGTAGCTGTGGTCACTCCTCAAAATGAACGTGTTAGCAGTGAATCACCCACTGCGACTTTGCAGCCCGATTATTCTAGCAGGCAGTGGTCCATTGAAATAGTTATGGCGCCAAAGGCTTGGCAGGTCACAGCGGGGAAACCAGATGTCATTATTGCTGTTTTGGACACGGGGATAGATATAGGACATGAGGATTTGGTTGGGAAGGTAATCGCTGAAGTCAATTTTACTGATAGCCTGACGGCTGAAGACAGATATGGTCATGGAACACATGTTGCCGGTATTATCGCTGCAGCAGCGAGAAATGGCGTAGGTATTGCAGGACTGGCGTATGATTGCCAGCTGCTGAATGTGAAGGTGGCCGATGATAGAGGTAGATTTGATGCTTCTGTAGCTGCCAAGGGTGTTGTCTGGGCAGTGGAGCGTGGCGCTAAAGTTATAAATATGAGTCTAGTCAGCACCCAGCCATCGCAGGAGTTGGAAAAAGCGATCGATTATGCTTGGAGCAAAGGAGCTATTGTGGTGGCTGCGGCAGGCAATTTTACAGGCACAAAACCGGTCTATCCGGCCTATTACAATCACTGCCTTGCCGTGGCAGCTACTGATAGCCATGACTGTGTCCCCCTGTGGTCAGGTAGTGGCGATTGGGTAGATGTGGCAGCTCCGGGAGCAGATATCTATTCGACGTTGCCCGGTAACCAGTATGGAAACAAGAGCGGCACTTCGATGGCTACAGCCCATGTGTCCGGATTAGCCGGTTTGTTGTTCACTGTAGCGAAAGACACCAATGGCGATGGTGCGATTAACGATGAGGTGCGGAATGCCATTGAGAATAGCTGTGACATGCTCGGCGCAGGCTATGTCAAGGGGCGCATCAATGCTTTTCGTGCCGTAAACAGTGTTTTGGGTGTGAAGTAGCCTATATTTATTTTTTCCTCGTTTCAGGCTATAACTTGAGCCAAGTGCCAAGACCAATCTAGGTTTCTAAGCTCGGTTTATTTAGTCTCCGTGCGCTAGCCGTCAAATCGATGTCAACCATTGCTGGCTTTGTGCGACGCCGACGTAGAACAGTATGACAGCCGATAGCTCATCCTGATAAAGTGTCCATTAAATTACGTCTTATAACTGTGCCATTTTTTGCTGACGGTTTACGGGATAGTGATTATGTATTTGCCACCCAGATGGGAAGTTATTGTACCTGAGCACTATGAATTACACTTTCAGCAAGGTGATTGTCGGGGCTTGCAGGAGGGGCAGCACAAAGGTTTGCTGAGTTGCGGAAATAGGCATTAGCGAAATGTCAGCAAAGGGAAAAATCAGACATCGGGGTGGGCGGATTTGAACCGCCGACCACCTGAACCCCATTCAGGTGCGCTACCAGGCTGCGCTACACCCCGTGGCTTTGGTCTATGCAATATGTTATCATAAGTAGCTGGTCAGAACAATTTGAGTCCTTGCCGACTATCCAGACAACTAAGGGGGCTAGTTTTTGGCTAAAAAGGAAAAGAGAACCGAATTGAAGCGACCCCTCACCAAGCGCCAATTGTCTAAATGGCGGCGTCAACAACGGATCCAGCGTATTGCGATCCTGGCAGGTAGCCTTTTCTTTGTCTTCATACTGGGTTATATTGGCTATGGGTATTATGACGAAGAAGTCAGGCCTCTTAAACAGCCGGTGCTACGTGTCAATGATACCGTCTTTGATATGGCTTACTATTTAAGCATGCTCGAACTCTATACTCGAGGGCAAGAATCTTCGGTTGTCCCCCACATGGCTGATGCGGTTGTCAACGCCATTGAGCATGGAAAGCTAATACGAGATAGGGCGTCTGACTTGGGTGTCATGGTTAGTTCAGACGAAATTCAGAGCGAACTTAGTAATCTTAAGTTACCGAAGAAGAAGGTATACACTGATTTTATTGCTACCAACATATTGGCGGCTAAATTGTTAAGGGACTATTTCGATCCTGAAGTACCAACCGCTTGTGAGCAGGTAAAGGTCAAGGCAATGTTTCTAGAAAGTAAGACGATAGCCAGGGACATAGTTAACAGACTCAAAGATGGTGATGATTTTTCCACTCTGGCCCAACATTCTTCCAGAGAGGAGGTGACTAGGCAAAGAAGTGGTGACTTGGGGTGGCTACCGAAAGGCTTTGCGGGGAAATTACTGGGATTGGAGAGCCCTTTACTCGAGAAGATCGCTTTTTCTGTTGAGCCAGGCATGTTGAGCGAACCGATCTATGATGATTCGGTGCCTAAGAATATTGGCTACTGGATTTTAGGGGTCACTGAGAAAGACGACAAAAAGGGGAGACATGTTAGAGGAATTTTGCTGGGAAGTTGGGATGAGGCGATGGAGATAAGGGCTAAATTGGAATCCGGGGAGGATTTCGCAGCTTTAGCTCGGGAATACTCTCAACATGCTGGGAGTAAGGAGCAGGGGGGAGATTTAGGTTGGACACAAGAAATTTTTAGTAGGGTTCTCGTGAGGTTCGCGTCGCAGCTTGAACCCGGACAAATAAGCAACCCGATATCTGATGAATCGGTTAAAACTCAAGGGGGCTACTGGCTGGTCAAGGTTGAGGACAAAGATGTCAATCGGCAGCTTGATGATGAGACTAGACAGAAGTTAAAAATTGAGCTTCTTATGGATTGGGTTCGAGGGTTGAAGGAAAAAAGTACTATAGAAAATTACTTGACTGCTGAGCGGAAATCTTGGGCTGTGGCATATATCCTCAAAAACAGGAGACAGTAGCATGGTGGACAAGAATAGTATCGGTATAGGTTTGATGGGTTTAGGGGTAATTGGCAGTGGGGTGGCTAAGGTCTTGATGAGCAAACCCGATGCTTTGGCTAGAGAGGTGGGTAGCCAGCTGATATTGAAGAAAGTACTGGAAAAAGACTTGGCTAAGCATGGTTCTCTGGGTATTGAGCCTGGCATTTTTACCACCCGGTTTGATGAACTGGTTAGCCATCCAGAAGTGGATATTGTTGTTGAATTGATAGGGGGTGAACATCCTGCATACGATTACATAAGAGAGGCTCTAACCCGTGGCAAGCATGTCGTTACGGCTAATAAGGAGGTTATCTCGAAGCACTGGACTGAGCTTTTGACCCTCGCTCGAGAACATCAAGTAGCACTTCGCTACGAGGCTAGCGTTGGTGGTGGCATACCCCTCATTGCTCCGTTTCAAGATGATTTGGTGGCTAATGAAATTTCAGCCATTTATGCAATCGTTAATGGGACAACTAATTATATCCTGACTCGGATGGCGAAGGAAGAGCTGGATTTCTCTGTGGCATTGAAAAAGGCTCAAGAGTTAGGTTATGCTGAGGCTGATCCATCTAAGGATATAGAAGGGGTCGATGCTGCCTACAAGTTAGCCATTTTGACGAGCATTGCTTTCGGCACCGAGATTAAGCCGGAGAATGTGTACCATGAGGGGATCTCGCGGCTCAAAGCGCGTGACTTCCGGTATGCTCGAGAGTTGGGTTATGCTATAAAACTTTTGGCTATTTCAAAACGGGTTGGAGATGCGATCGAAGCCCGTGTCCACCCTGTATTCATTCCCGAGGATTCTATGTTAGCTAAGGTGGATGGCGTTTATAATGCTATCCATGTGGAAGGTGACCTGGTGGGCAAGGTTATCTTTTATGGCGAGGGGGCTGGTCCTAGAGCGACTTCTAGCGCGGTTGTCGCCGATATTATAAAGATAGCGCAGAATATTAGACGTGGGATCCCCAGTTTCCCCAAATTGCCATTTGCTACCGGTCGAACTGTCCGACCTATGGCTGAGATAGAGACACGCTACTATGTGAGAATGAGCGTTGCTGACCGAGCAGGAGTTCTGGCACAGATCTCAAAGATATTGGGTGACCATGCTATTAGTATCTCTTCGGTGATCCAGAAGGAAACTGACCTGTCTGCTCAAACGGCTGAGATTGTAATAATGACTCATCCAGCTAGGGAGCAAGCAGTTCAAGAAGCTCTCAGGGAAACCGAGCGCTTGGCTGTAGTTAAAGAGATCAGTAATTTCGTCAGAGTAGAAGCGTGAAGCGAATGGGGAGCCATAGTGTTTTAATCAGGTACCGTGATTTCCTTCCAGTCACGTCTGCTACTCCCCTGATAACGCTTGGGGAGGGGGATACGCCGCTGGTTAGGTCTGTTGCTTTGGAGAAAGAACTTGGTTGCGGGGAACTTTATTATAAACTTGAAGGGTGTAATCCTACCGGCTCTTTCAAAGATAGAGGCATGGTCGTGGCTGTGGCTAAGGCTGTGGAAAATGGCAGTCGTAGTATAATATGTGCTTCAACAGGCAATACTAGTGCCTCCGCTGCTGCTTATGGGGCTCGTTTTGGACTCGACGTTGTTGTTGTAGTGCCCAAAGGGAAGATTGGATTAGGTAAGTTGGCACAAGCTCTTGCTTATGGGGTTAGAGTCGTTGCCGTACAGGGGAGCTTTGATGATGCTCTTCAGATAGTCCGCAGTCTGGTCGATAAGCATCGGGTTACGTTGGTGAACTCGATAAATCCGTACCGTATTGAAGGTCAGAAGACCGCAGCCTTTGAGATTGTTGATGACCTAGGTGATTCGCCTGATTATTTTTTTATCCCCGTAGGCAATGCCGGCAATATTACCGCCTACTGGAAGGGTTTTGTTCAATACAAGCAGGCTGGTAAGGCAAGCCGAACTCCTAAGATGATGGGCTTTCAGGCTGAAGGAGCAGCTCCTATAGTTAAGGGCAAGATTGTGAGACAGCCTAGAACTATAGCCACAGCGATTCGTATTGGCAACCCGGCTAGCTGGCAGGGCGCAGTTGCTGCTCGAGATGAGTCTGGTGGGATCATCGACTCCGTTAGTGATGACGAGATCCTGGCTGCCTACAAGCTACTGGCAAGAAGCGAGGGCATTTTCGGCGAGCCTGCTTCAGCTGCCTCTGTGGCTGGGCTTATTAAGATGGTTAAGCAAGGCTTGAGGCTCGGTGACAAGAAGGTGGTCTGCATCATCACCGGTACCGGGTTGAAGGACCCGAACCTTCCGGCAAAGTTCGCTGATCCTTTGCCTGTAGTGCCTGCTGACGTAAGGTCGGTAGAAGAAATTTTAGGTTGGAGATAGTTTCTTTGACAGCAACAGACCTCAATGTCTAAGGAGGACTGCTAGTGCCGAAAGTAAGTGTAGAAAACGTCGGCGAGTTTTATCACCACTACCCAAAAGTGGCGGCTATTTTGACAGTGTGTGCGGGGGGTAAGAAGAATGCCATGGCAGCCGCTTGGCATAGCGCCATTTCACTTAGGCCTCCTCTGTATGGAGTGGCTGTAGCGCCAAAGAGGTTTACTTACCAGCTTATTCTGCAAAGCAAGGAGTTTGGCATTAATTTCGTGCCTTATGAAGTTTCCAGGCTCGTGGCGTCGGTGGGTGGCAGTGGTGGCGAACAGGTGGATAAGTTTCGTAAATTCGAAATCGCTGAAGGGAAGCCCTTGAAAACGGGTGTGCCGGTACTGAAGGATGCCTATGCTGTCTACGAGTGCAAGCTCGTGGACAACAGGACTTATGGTGACCATGTTTGGATAGTTGGTGAGATTGTGACTGTGCATTTCGATGACGATGTTTTTACTGCAAAAGGGACGCTGGATTTGAATAAGCTGAATCCAGCTCTTTATCTCGGAGCGGAGCTTTATGCAACTACGGACAGCGGGTCTGTTCAGGTGCTGGAGCGTGAAGTGTATGGAAAGCATTGGCGTTAATTAAGGCAAAAGGAGACAAAGTGGTTGACACAGCTAAGATTCAAGCGGCAGTGTATTCTATAATTGAGGCTATTGGCGATGACCCTGGAAGAGAAGGTTTGAGGGACACACCACAACGTATGGCGGACATGTATGCGGAGCTTTTCTCAGGTTTGGATATGGATGCGAGATCTGAGTTGACCGTAGGCTTTGAGGTTGGACACCGTGAAATGGTAATACTTAGAGACATACCTTTTTACTCTATGTGTGAGCATCATCTCCTGCCATTTTACGGTGTGGTTCATATTGGCTATATTCCAAACGATGAGGGGCGGGTTGTTGGTGTGAGCAAGTTAGCCCGGGTGGTAGAGATATTTGCCAAGAGACCTCAGCTTCAGGAAAGAATGACGACACAGATTGCTGATGCGATCCTTGAAGCTATTCACCCCGATGGAGTGGCGGTGGTTATCCAGGCAGAGCATCTGTGTATGACCATGCGAGGCATCAAAAAACCGGGGAGCAACGTTATCACTTCAGCCACCAGAGGGCTTTTTCGCAGCCGCGCAGCTACACGTGCCGAATTCTTGTCATTAGTCCAGGGCAGATAGTATTCATTCGTGGCGCAGGGATTCTATCGGGTCAAGCCTAGCAGCCCTGTAGGCGGGGTAAATGCCAGAAGCCAGCCCAACTGAGATGGCAACCGAGAGGGCAATAATCACGATATCTGCTGAAAGCGGTGCCTTCACGGGGTAAGGGCCTATCTGCACACCGGTAACTAGCCAAGCTGCTGTCGAGGCCAATGTCAAGCCGATTATCCCGCCAGTTAGACTAAGCATCGCCGATTCGATGAGAAACTGGCGCAGGATATCGCGGCGCTTTGCCCCTACTGCCTTCCTGATACCGATCTCACGGGTGCGCTCAGTTACTGAAACCAACATTATGTTCATGATGCCGATACCGCCGACGACAAGGGAAATAGCGCCGACACTGGCAATGAATACCTGCATAATACCAAGCACCTGATTCATGCGGTTTAGGATCTCCTGCATGTCAATTATGGTGAAATCATCATCTTCCCCTTGTCTCAGGTGATGGCGCTGCCGCAAAATGGTTGCAATCTGTTCTCGAGCTGCTTCTATTTGGCTGGTGCTCACTGCTTTGACAGCGATAGTCTGCACAGGTCTCCCTCTTGGAGTCGTCAGCCCTAGTATTCTCGCCTGCATGGTTGTCAGGGGGATAATTATGAAATCATCTGCGGAGGCTATAAAGCCGCCCTTCTTTTGAAGAATGCCAATCACCTCAAACTTCGTCCCGCTTATTCGGATAGTTTCTCCTAGCGGGTTTCTGGTGCCAAAAAGGTCTGAAGCCGTCTTGTAGCCCAGTACGGCAACATTTGCCATCCTGCTGATATCCTGCTCAGTAATAAATCTGCCTACCGCTACTGGATAACTTATGATTTGTGTAATCTCCGGGGTAGTGCCCATGATATCAACGGTGCTATTTTCGTTCCCGTAGACTACCTTGGCCATTTTTTCAACTATAGGCGCTACTAAGTGTACTGCCGGTGCTCGTACAGGGTCAGCTAGGGCTAGGGCATCTTCAAATGTCAGGCTGCCAGTGATTCCGGCTAAACCTTGGGTAATGGTGGTGGCACTAGTGACGTAAATGGCATTAGCACCCATAGCCTCAAAAATTGCAGTGATGTTGGACTTATGCCCCCTGCCAAAGGATACTAAAAAGACAACAGCGCTGACGCCAATTACGATGCCCAATGTGGTAAGGGCGGAGCGCATCTTATTACTGTAGAGTGTATGCCATGCGGTTACTATGCTTTCCCAGATGTTCATTTATGCCCACCAAGAAGTGTATTTGATTTCAGACTAAGCAGTGCTATTCGTGGCGTAATGATTCTATTGGGTCAAGGCGCGCAGCCCTGTATGCGGGGTAAATACCTGAAGCTAGTCCGATGAATATTGATACCACGAGGGCGATGATGGCGATGTCAATCGACATAGGAGCATTGACGGGGTAATCACCGAGTTTCGTTCCTGTGACTAACAGGCATCCAACCCAAGCTATCATGAGACCTATGGCGCCACCGGATAAGCTGAGCATAGCCGATTCAACCAGGAACTGACGCAGGATGTCCCGCTGCTTGGCTCCAACTGCTTTCCTTATGCCTATCTCCCGAATACGCTCTGTAACTGAGACGAGCATGATGTTCATGATGCCAATACCGCCGACCACTAGGGAGATAGCACCAACGCTACTTATGAATGTGCGAAAGATAGCCAGCACCTGGTTCATCCGTTTAATGATTTCACGCAAGTCGACAATACGAAAATCATTATCCTCCTCCTGTCTCAGGTGATGGCGTTGCCGCAGTATAGCAGTAATTTGCTCTTTGGCAGCATCCACCTCCTCGGTACTCACTGCTTGGACTCCAATGGTCTGTACAGGCCGCCCACGGGTGCTCGTTTGTGTCAGAACTTTCGATTGATAGGTTGATAAGGGAATCATTATGAAATCGTCCGGTTGGCCAAACATGCTGCCTCTCTCTTCGATCACACCGATGATCTCAAACTTACGCCCGCTTATCCTTATGGATTTGCCAACCGGATCCTCTTTGCCAAAAAGGTCTGAAGCAGCATCACTTCCTAAGACGGCGACACTGGATCTCTTAAGCACGTCTTGGTATGAAATAAAGGTGCCGTTGGCTATGGGATAGCTGGCAATCTGAGCAACTTCGGGGGTGACACCAGTTACTCTGAGAAGGTGCTTTTCATTACCGTAAGAGACGTTGGCTCTAGTGCTGGTCATGGGGGCAACTATGGCTACTGAGGGAGCGCGGTTACGATTGGTCAAAGCTTCAGCATCCTCGAGAGTTAGCCTCCCAGTGGCAGTGCCGGAACTGGTGGCCCTACCACCAGTTGGGTTGGTACTGAGCTCCGTGATGTAAAGGGCATTAGCCCCCATCTGCTTGAAGATACCAGTAATATTAGCTTGGTGCCCCCGTCCGAAAGACACCACGAAAACTACAGCACTGATGCCAATGACTATCCCCAGTATGGTCAGTGCCGAACGCAGCTTGTGGCTATAGAGAGCTTGCCATGAAGAGACTATGCTTTCCCAGAGACTCATCTTCTCTTCTCCCCGACAATTTTGCCATCTCTAAGATAGATAGTCCGCCGTGTGTAGTTAGCGATATCCTCCTCATGGGTGACGATGACGATGGTTATCCCTTGACTATTCAGTTTCTGTAGAAGGAGCATAATACCCCGGCTTGTCTGAGTATCTAGGTTGCCGGTTGGTTCGTCTCCCAGAATGATAGAAGGGTTGTTGACTAGAGCTCGGGCAATAGCTACCCGCTGCTGTTCACCACCGGACATCTCGTTAGGGCGGTGTCTAGCTCGGTCAGCTAAACCTACCGCTTCCAAGGCAGCCATGGCACGTTGGTGTTTGTTGCTGACACCGCTATAAACCAGTGGCAGCTCTACGTTAGCTACAGCCGTGGCTCGAGGCAATAGGTTGAACGATTGAAAAACAAAACCTATCTTCTTATTTCTTATCTCAGCTAATTGGTCATCCTTCAATCGGCTTACGTCTGTGCCGTCTAACTTGTATGTCCCTGAAGTTGGTCTATCAAGGCAGCCAATTAGGTTCATTAACGTGGATTTGCCTGAGCCTGAAGGTCCCATGATGGAAACCATCTCACCTGCTTCAATTTGACATGTTATTCCATCCAGAGCAGTAACCTGAACGTTTCCCAGCTTATAGATCTTCACTATGTTCTGTAGATAGATCACGTTTGATTATCTCCAATGGATAAAATGTTTTTTGTTCATCAACCATGGGCTTCATCTAGCGCCTTGGCTGGAATCACTGCCAAGACGCAGCTTGGCACGCTCGGTTATGGGGACTACTATCACCTTTTCTCCTTCACTTAGCCCAGATATGACTTCGGCAAATTGAGCATCCTGTACACCTAACTCAATTTGCCTCCTTTCAGGTTCAGTTGTCTTGTCCTTTACTACGCCCACGAAGTTGCCTAAAGGTGTTTGGAAAACAGCATCTTTAGGTATTAAAAGAACGTTCTTTCTCTCGGTGACAATGATATCCGCAGTGGCAGTCAAACCACCCTTAAGCTCAATGTCGGGCGGGTCGATGGCTATGGTCACGGCGAACTCAACCACTCCGGCGGTCTCCGTGCCAAAAGGCGAGATAAATGTCACCTTTCCTGTAAACTCTTTATCCGGCATAGCGTCTATAGTAACAATCGCTTTCTGTCCGACCTTGACCTTGAAGATATCTATCTCATCCACCATGCCTTCCATTTTGACTGTCTTGGTATCGACTAAGTGGACAGCAGTCTTAGATGAGTAATCAAAAGATGAAAGCTGGTCGTTTTCCTTAACACCGACGTCGACGACTGTACCATCAAATGGGGCTAGGATTTCCGTCTTCATAAGCTCCTCTTTGGCTCTTTCCAGCTCTTTTTGGGCTAGCTGCAAATTCAGATTATAAGCTCTCAATGCCTTGAGGTTAACGCCACTGCGGAAGATCAATTCGTTCTTTTCAAGTACGGTTCGGCTCATCTCTGCATCGTGTTGGGCCATGCGCAGTAGCGTAGCTAGCTCCAGCCCGTCGCAACTCGCGTTCTCTTTACAAGCCTGTATATTTTGCAGCCTTTCTTCGACCTGCCTTATCCAGGCAAGTGAGGTTGAAGTATCAGGATAGGGTATTGGCATTAACCCTGTCGCTGCGGGGTTTCTACCCTGCGTTGCCAACTGCTGACAACATTCCCCTATCCGTTGGGACACACGAATCCTGCCGCTCAGCCCCTTGACTATTAGATAGGTCTCTTTCAGTTTAGTTTGTTCTTCATCTAAATTTGCCATCGCCTGACTGTAGCTTGCCTGCCCAATGAGTTCTTGTATCTCACCAAGTTTTCGAATATCGCGCTCTAGAAGCGTCATCGCCCTGGAGAGATCAGGATACATGTCAAATGGCGTGCCCAACAGCTCATCTTGCCCAAGCGAAGACATCTTGATTTCCGGCACATTGAGCATATAGTAGCTTGCTTCTAGGTCATGTTGAGCCAG
>FWPV01006919.1_pt1 | contig 21145 bp, 16 predicted proteins | sample 2228371 | NCBI WGS metagenome assembly FWPV01 (sample SAMEA103939776, study PRJEB20133) | metagenome | reverse complement strand
GAGTAAACTCTCTCCCACCTAAGCAGGATGGATATTATTATATAACCTATAAAGGATCATATCCATGGAGTCACTTTGAGGCAAAGTAAATAAAAACGGGTGGTAAAACCACCCGTTAATCCAACTTAAAGTAGAGTTAAAATCCTACCTAAAGTAGTAAAAATATATACCAAAGGTTTATTTACTTTTTTTGTTTTTAGGTTAAACTTTAATAAATTTTATATTAGGAGGATTTGATGTTTAAAAATTTGAGAAAAATTTTCTCGATATTTTTTATGGGAACTATATTTTTTGCTTCTTGTTCGCTAATTACGCCTGATAATGATGATGTTAAACTCAACAAAAATGTACAAGGTGTAAAAGCTTTCTCAAAAAGTGATTATTCTGTGGTATTAGGATATGCTATTAAGTTTTATGATGCCAACAAGTGTGGAAAAGAGGTTAGTGCCAACAATGTTTTTTCATGGAGATCTAATTGTCATACTTCGGATGGTAGTGATGTTGGTCTTGATTTGACAGGTGGATATCATGATGCAGGTGATCATGTTAAGTTTGGGTTACCTCAAGGATATGCTGCTTCTGTTCTTGGATGGGCTTTATACGAATTTAATGATGCATTTGAAGCAACAGGAAATAAAGCAAAGATGCTTTCAACTTTAAAACATTTCACTGATTATTTTTTAAAAAGTCATCCGAATCCAAATGTTTTTTACTACCAGGTGGGAGAAGGTGATAGTGATCATGCTTACTGGGGCCCACCAGAATTACAAACAGGTAATAGACCTACTCTTTATAAAGCAGACTCTGCAAATGCTGCATCAGATGTTTGTGGACAGACAGCTGCTGCACTTGCCTTAATGTATCTAAATTATAAATCCATTGATGCTACTTATGCAAATAAATGTTTAAATGCAGCAAAAACTATTTATTCTTTAGGTAAAAATAAAGAAGGTTTTGGTAAAGGACAATCATTTTATCAATCAAGTTCGTATGGTGATGATTTAGCCTGGGGAGCAATTTGGTTATATATTGCTACAGGAGAGTCTTCATATTTAACAGATGCAGAAAAGTATATAACCTATAAAAATACATATGGCGATGATGCATTCTATAACAAGTGGACGATGTGTTGGGACACAATTGCACCAGCTGTAATGTTTAAACTTTATGATGTTACAAAATCTCAGAAGTATATGGATGCAATAGTATATAATCTAAATTATTGGAAAAAAGATCTTACAACAACTCCTGGAGGTTTAAAATATCTAAATAATTGGGGAGTTCTGAGGTATAGTGCTGCAGCTTCAATGCTTGCTCTTTTACATTATGGAAGAACTGGAGATATAACTTCAAAGAATTTTGCTCAGTCTCAGATCGATTATATAATGGGAAACAATCCAAAGAATATGTCATACATAATAGGTTTTGGTTCTTCATATCCGTTACATCCGCATCATAGAGCTGCAAATGGCTATACATACGCTAATGCAGAAAATACAAAACCAGCAAAACATCTTCTCCTTGGAGCATTGGTTGGAGGACCTGATCAAAATGATAATTATATCGATGATGTGAATCAATATCAATATACTGAGGTAGCTATTGATTATAATGCTGGCTTAGTAGGAGCTCTTGCTGGAATGGTAAAATATTCTGATGGAGTAATATCCTCTTCAAGCTCTTCCAGTGTTTCTTCTACTACATCTAGTAGTTCTTTTGTTAGTTCAAGTTCGTCTTCTTCAACTGCAAAGAAAGGTTTTTATATAAGTGGAAGAAAGTTATATGATGCTAATAATAATGAATTTATAATGAGAGGAGTAAGTCATGCACATGTTTGGTATCAAAGTCAGCTTGATAAAGCTCTGTCAGGTATTAAGAGTGTAGGAGCAAATTCAGTTAGGATAGTATTAGGTAATGGACATAGATGGGGACCTAATAGTGCTGATGATGTGGCAAATGTAATTGCTAAGTGTAAACAGAATAAATTGATTGCGATACTTGAAGTTCACGATACTACTGGCTATGGGGAGGATGGTGCTGCTTGTAGTCTTTCAAAGGCAGTTGATTACTGGAAATCTATAAAGAGTGTTTTAGATGGTGAGGAAGCTTATGTGATTATAAATATTGGTAATGAGCCATATGGAAATAACAATGTTGGGAATTGGGTTAATGATACAAAGAATGCTATCCAGTCGATGAGAGCTGCTGGATTTAAACATACACTTATGGTAGATGCTCCAAATTGGGGACAAGACTGGTCATCAACTATGCTTAATAATGCTCAGTATATTTTTGATGCAGATCCAGATAAAAATACAATACTTTCTGTACATATGTATGGGGTCTACAATACTTCATCAAAAGTATTAAACTATATAAATAGTTTTGTTTCAAAAAATATTCCTCTTGTTATTGGAGAATTTGGCTTTAAGCATTCCGATGGGGATGTTGATGAATCTTCTATAATGTTATATTCTAAACAATACGGTATTGGTTATTTAGGTTGGTCATGGTGTGGAAATGGTGGTGGAGTAGAATATTTAGATATGGTATACAATTGGAATGTTTCAAGCTTGACAGAATGGGGTAATATTATTATAAATGGAGAAAACGGAATTAAATCTACAGCGAAAGAATGCTCAATATTTGGAAATGGGTCTTCCAGTTCATCATCAGTAAGCAGTAGTTCATCGTCGAGTAGCTCTGTAAGTACAAGTAGCAGTTCATCATCGAGTTCATCTGTAAGCTCAAGTAGTAGTTCAGTATCATCATCGAGTTCAAGTTCTGTTACATATAATGATATAACTTTACCATTCTCATTTGATGGAGCAGGTACAAAATACTGGAGAACAGCTGGTAATATATCATACATCAACTCATGGAATCTTGATAGTCTTGTTATCAATGGAGTAGAGTTTAAGAATGTATGGGTAAGCGGTAGTTCACTACCAGCCAAGCAGAATGGCTACTACTATATAACATACAAGGGTTCATTTGGATGGAGTCATGTTGAGATAGTAGGGACTTCTGCATCAAGTTCAAGCAGTAGTTCAGTATCATCATCGAGTTCATCTGTAAGCTCCAGTTCTTCTTCAATTTCTTCAAGTAGTAGTTCAGTATCCAGTTCATCTTCATCTACGAGTTCGAGCAGTAGTTCAACTGGAGGGCAATATGTAGATAAGAGTGCACCATTTTCATTTGATGGGGCTGGGACATACTACTGGAAGATGACAAGTATTCCTAATTATATCAACTCATGGAATCTTGACAGCCTTGTTATCAATGGAGTAGAGCTAAAGAATGTATGGGTAGGAGCAAACTCTCTACCACCTAAGCAGGATGGATATTATTATATAACCTATAAAGGATCATATCCATGGAGTCACTTTGAAGCTAAGTAAAAAAACGGGTGGTAAAACCACCCGTTTTTTTAATTTGATAAAAAATATAGTTTTGGTTTTATGAATCAATTAGAATATTTGATTTTCAATTCAATTGGCTTTATAATAATAAATCAAAATTTTAAGAGGTTGATATGGATTATAGCAAAACGGTTAATCTTCCTCAAACAGATTTTTCAATGAAAGCCAATCTGAGAGAAAAAGAACCAGAAATGATTAAGTACTGGGAAAGGATTGGTTTATATAAAAAGCAGCTTGATAAAAGAAAAAATGCTAAAGACTTTATTCTTCATGATGGTCCACCCTATGCTAATGGAGAAATACACTGTGGGACAGCATTGAATAAGGTTCTGAAAGATATTTTAAACAAATATAAATTCTTGAGAGGTTTTAAAGCTCCTTATGTGCCTGGATGGGATTGTCATGGGTTGCCTATAGAATTAAAAGTAGTAGAAAGTTTAGGGGAGAAGGCACATTCGATTGATCCAGTTGAGTTGAGAAAACATTGTAGAAAGTATGCAGAAAAGTATATAAAAATCCAGATGGATGCTTTTAAAAGACTTGGTGTTATAGGGGATTTTGATAATCCTTACCTTACAATGTCAAAAGATTATGAAATAGCAATAATTGAAGCATTCGGAGAACTTGTAAAGAATGGCTACATATACAGAGGGTTAAAGCCGGTTTACTGGTGTGTTTCTTGTGGTACATCATTAGCGGAAGCAGAAATAGAGTATCATGATCATAGTTCGCCTTCTATTTATGTGAAATTTCCGGTTGTCAAGCATGGTGTTACAGCATTAAAAGAGAAAAAGGTTTATGTATTGATATGGACCACTACTCCATGGACTTTACCAGCAAATACGGGGCTTTCCTTTCATCCAGATGAAAACTATGTTGCTGTAAATGTAAATGGAGAGTATCTTGTTATTGCCGAGAAGTTATTAAATTCTGTAATTAGCATAAAAGGAATTACCAATCCAGAAGTTGTAAAAATTACTAAGAAAGATCTTGAGGAGATGAAGGTTAATCATCCATGGATAGAGAGAGAAAGTAAAATTGTGTTTGGACTTCATGTTACTATGGATACTGGTACTGGTATAGTTCATACTGCTCCAGGGCATGGTTTAGAAGACTATATTGTAGGACTTGAATATGGATTACTTCAACTTTCTCCAGTGACTGATGAAGGTAAATTTGATGATAGTGTAGTGCATTTTAAAGGAATGAATGTATTTGAAGCAAATGAGGCAATAATAAATTTCCTGAATGAAAATGGGCTTCTTTATGAGAGAGAGGATATAACTCACAGTTATCCTCATTGCTGGAGATGTAAAAATCCTATAATTTTTCGTTCAAAACCACAATGGTTTTTTAAAGTTTCTGATGATTCTTTATCTTCCCTTGCATTAAAATATATAGAAGAGATAAAGTGGGTGCCAGAATGGGGAAAACAGAGAATAAAAAATATGCTTGAAGATAGACCTGACTGGTGTCTATCAAGACAGAGACATTGGGGTGTTCCAATTATAGCATTTTTCTGTGAAGATTGTGGAGAGCCATTAATTGACAAAAGGATAATAGATTTTGTTGTTGAAAAGATGAAGGTAGAAAATCTGGATATCTGGTATCAATGGGAAGTAAATAAACTTCTTCCAGAAGGAACAAAGTGTAAAAAATGTGGAGGAAGTAAGTTTAAAAAAGAAAAAGATATTCTTGATGTCTGGTTTGATTCGGGGGTTTCGCATTATGCTGTTCTTGATAAGAGAGAAGAGTTGAGGAGTCCTGCAGATGTTTATCTTGAAGGAAATGATCAGTATAGAGGATGGTTTCAATCTTCATTATGGCCATCATTGGCAATAAAGAAAAATGCTCCATACAAAACGATTATTACTCATGGCTGGGTGCTTGATGAACAGGGAAGACAGATGCATAAAAGCCTTGGCAATGCTGTAGCACCTAAGGAAATATATGATAAATATGGAGCTGACATCTTTAGAATATGGGTTGTTTCTGAAGATTATAGAGATGATTTGAGAATTGGTGAACATATGATACAGAAATGTGTTGATATGTATAGAAAAATAAGGAATACTTTTAGATATTTGCTTGGAAATTTAAATAATTTTGATATTAAAAAGAAACTTCCTTATCAGGAATTAATGAATGTTGATAAATTTGTTCTTGCTAAATTTTATACACTCTCAAAAAATGTTGAAAAATTCTATGATAATTATGAATTTTATAGAGCTTTTAGAGAGATATACAATTTCTGTGCAGTTGATTTGAGTTCTTTTTATCTTGATGTGCTAAAAGATAGACTTTATATTTATCCTGTTACTTCACGTGAAAGATTATCGGCTCAGACAGTTTTATACTATCTTCTTGAAAGAATGATGATAATGCTTTCTCCAGTTCTATCTTTTACAATGGAAGAAGTTTATAGAACATTCTTTTCAAAAGATGAAGGTAATAGTGTGCATTTACTTGATTGGGCAGGTGCTGAAAATGAATGGGATAATAAGGAGATAGCTTCTGATTTTGAAAAGATTATGGAGATAAGAGAAGATGTTCTTAAGGCAGTCGAATTCTTAAGAATTGGTAAAAAAGGAGAGCCAATAGGTAGTAGTCTTGAGTCTAAAATTTTGATTTTGCCGAAGAACGATAAGGTAAAAGCTCTATTGAATAAATATCTTAATGATTTAAGGTTTATTTTCATCGTTTCGGGTGTGGAAATGGTTGATAAACTTGATGAAGCTATGGTAGAGAATGAAGAATGGAATATTTCAAGTGACTATGCAGATGGTAAGAAGTGTTCAAGATGCTGGAATTATTCTAAAGAAGTAGGAAAGCATGATGATCATCCAGAGCTTTGTGAAAGATGTTATCCAATAGTTAAAGAAATTGACAAAAATTAAATTTTTTGGTAAAATAATACACTTTCTTTTGCCAACTTAGCTCAACTGGTAGAGCAACTGACTTGTAATCAGTAGGTTGAGGGTTCAAGTCCCTCAGTTGGCTATGTTAAGGGAGGGGTTTTCTCTCCCTTATATTTATGGAGGGATGGCCGAGTGGTTGAAGGCGGCGGTCTTGAAAACCGTTAAGCAGCAATGCTTCGGGGGTTCGAATCCCTCTCCCTCCGAAAAAAGGTTTATATGGATAGAATTTTTCTTCAAAGTAGATTGGAGCTTGTTAATCAGTCTTTTTTCTCCCTTCCAGAATTGCCCGAGATAAAGTGGAGCAGGGGCAGGATAAAGAAAAGATATAGAAAGATAACTTTCGGCTGTTATGATATTAAAAAGAATGAGATCAGGATTCATCCGCTTTTCAAGACCGCTGCTTTTCCAGGTTTTGTTCTTGATTTTGTTATATTCCATGAATTGTTGCATTACGTAGATAGAGATATCTTGAAAAAGAATAGAAGTTTTTTTAGTTCTTCTCGCAAAAGGGTTCACAATAAGAATTTTAAGCTAAGAGAAGATGAATTTCCAAAAGCAAATGAAGCAAAAATTTTACTTAAAAGATTTTTGAATGAGCATATTTGAAGTTATTATGTTACTCTGTTTTGGTTTTGCGTGGCCTTTTTCTATTGTTAAATCTTATAAGTCTAAGTCAACAAAAGGAAAAAGTATAGTATTTTTGATTATTATTCTTTTGGGTTATGTGTCCGGAATTATCCATAAAATTATTTTTTCAAGAGATATTGTGATTTTATTTTATATTTTAAACTTCTGTATGGTATTAATTGATATTTTAATATTTTTTAGAAATAAAATGCTTGAAAAATTGAATATATCTTGATTTTACTTTAAAATAAATAAGAGGTGGTTTTAAAATGAATAAGAGTGTAATGGATAAAATCAATTGGTTTTTTGTTATCAGTGGTATAATGGTTACTTATATTGGTTTTTATCTTGCATATTTTATTACAACTAATTATGATGGACTTTATGCTTTTATAACTACTTTAACGATTGTTTCCGGGTTAATACTTGTTATAATCGGGCTTTCAGTTAATTTTTCTTCAAATAAAAATTAGTATGTATAGATTCACAGTAAATGAAGATGGAATAAAGCTTGTTGATTTCATCTCTGATTCTTTTAATATTTCAAAAAATTCAGCCAAGTCTTTAATTGATAGTAAACTTGTCTTTGTAAATGGTCAACGTGTATGGATTGCAAAACATCTGTTAAATAGAAAAGATGTTGTAGAATATGCTGGCGAAGTTTTGTTTAAAAAGGATATTGAACTTGATATTATTTATGAAGATAATTTTATTTTTGTTCTTAATAAGCCACCTTTTATTGTTACCAATGAAGCTAAAGGTTCACTTGAAGAACTGTTGAAGAAAGAAAAGGGTAGTTTGATAAGGGCAATTCATAGACTTGATAAGGAGACGAGTGGAGTTATTCTTTTTGCTAAAAATGATAAAGTTTTTGAAAAATATAAGGAATTATGGAAGAAAAAAGAGGTTAGAAAAATTTATCATGCTATTTGCTATGGAGAAGTGAGATGGAATGAAAAATGGATAAATGAAAAAATAGATGGTAAACCAGCAGTTAGCTATGTAAAAGTATTAAAAACTGGAAAAGGCATTTCTTATCTTGAAGTAGAGATTTTGACTGGTAGAAAACATCAGGTTAGAAAACATCTTGCCTTAATAAGGCATCCAATACTGGGCGATAAAGAGAATGATGAATATTTTATAAAGAAAACAAATTTTAAAAATGTAAAAAGACAACTTTTGCATTCTTATAAAATAGAATTTGTTTGTCCATTTACCGGGGAAGAAAAGAGATTTTTTGCACCCATACCAAAAGATTTTAAAGAAATTCTCGAGGTTTTAAGATGATTAAAAATATTGAGTTAAAGAAAATTATTAATATTTTTGTTATAGGAATGGGAGTTTTCTTTACTTCTTTAATAATTCTCTGTCTTGAATCTATCTTAAACAGGATGTTTGCTGCTACTTTCTGGTATCATTTTGCTTTTATTGTGTTATCGATAGCACTATTTGGTATAGGTGTTGGGGGTATTATAGTTTATTTTATTCCAAAGTTTATAATGAAGTATACTCCTATTATTATTTCTATTTTTGCATTAGTCCTTGCTTTTATAATTCCTGTGGTGATCGGGGAAGTAAACAAAATTCCTCTTGTTATGAATGAAGTTGCTACAAATACTATTCAACAAGAATATTTCAAGAAGTTTTTTTTATTATTAGTATTACCATTTTTTATAGGTGGTTTTATTTTTTCTCTTGTTTTTACTCATTTTAATGAAAAAATAAATTTACTGTATTTTTTTGATCTTGTGGGTGGTGGACTGGGAGTTGTTTTTATGCTTTTATTCTTTCAGGGTAATGGGCCATTTGTTCTCATTTTTTATCTTGGGCTTGTTATGATATTTGTTTCCTTTTTGTTTATGTTTAGTTTTCACTGGCTAATTTCTTTGTTTATTTTAATTGCAATACCATTTTATCTTAATTTTTTTAAAGATTTTAAGAAAAATGAGATAAGGATAAGTTCAGAAAAGAAAGATGTTAGTGCAACTGGAAAGATTTTATATAAAAACTGGGATAATTTTGGTTATGTTATAATGGTAGAAAAGAATAGCGGAGGAAAGTTTGTTACTGCAGATTTTACCTGTTATACATACTTTTTTTATCCGAGAAAAAATTTAAAAGAGTATCAATTTATTACTCCTGCTCATAATTATCCATATGTTATTAAGAAAAATCCAGAAAATGTTGGTATTGTGGGGGTAGGAGCTGGTAAGGATGTTCTTACAGCGTTAGGTTTTGGTGCAAAAAATATTTATGGAGCAGAATTTAATACAACTATTTATAACTTATTTAAAAGTTATTACTCTAATGAATTTAAAACAGGAGGAAGTTTTTCTAATGTATATGTAGAAAGAGAAGAGGGACGTTATTTTTTAAGAACATCAAAGAGAAAATATGATGTATTAGTTTTTGATAATTCTATTTCTCAAGTAGCGATGTCTTCCGGTTCTTTTACTCTTGCAGAAAGCTATTTATTTACAGTTGAGGCTATGATTGATTATTATAATCATTTAAGCGAAGGTGGTATTGTATATTTAAGTAATCCCTTGCCTCATGTCCATAGATTTATAACTTTATGGAGAGAGGCTTTTAGAAGACTTGGAATCTTAAAGAATTTTAAAGATTCAATAATGGTATTTCTTGAAGAATCCTCTGGTTATCCTAAATGTAAAATACTTGTTAAAAAGGGTAAATTTACAAAAGACGAAATAACAAAAATGAAAAGTTATGTGGCTTCAATTGGGCATAAGGTTGCCTATATTCCGGATGGAGGTAATAAGAATCTTGTAACAGAACTTATATTAACTGATAATATTCAAAAGTATTATATTAAAAGTGAGCAAGACTTAAGACCTTCAACCGACGATTGGCCATTTTTCTCACAACATGTGAAACCAGAGCAAGAAAATTTAACTGCTGAGGTGATGAAATTTAGATTTTATTATCCTCAACCATTCTTAATGTTAAAACAGATAACTAAAACTGTTTTATTCTATAGTTTACTATTTTTAATTGTTCCACTTTTGTTGCTAAATATAGGTGGATTGAGAAAATTGCCAAATAAAATAGGTTCACTTGCCTACTTTATGGCATTAGGGCTTGGTTTTATGCTTATAGAAAATGTTTTAATACAAAAGTATATATTGATTTTAGGGCATCCATCATATTCATTTACTATTGTGCTTGCTTCAATCCTCACCTCCGCTGGAATAGGTAGCTTATTATCAGAAAAGATAAAGAATCCTTATAAAGCTATTCTGATTGGATGTTCTGGCATAGTCATAAGTGTTTGTCTTGTGTATTTAATTTTAACATTTTTTAGTGGGAATATAGTAAGTTATCCTTTTACCTTGAGGCTTATTCTCTCGGTTATATTGATTGCTGTTAATGGATTCTTTATGGGAATGATGATGCCTTCTGGAATCAGGGTTATATCAAAGTATCAAAAAGCCATACCATGGATGTGGGCAGTAAATGGGATATTTTCTATAGTAGCAAATTTTGTAAGCGTTTATGTTTCATTACTCTTTGGCTTTAAATATACTCTTTTGGTTGGAATTTTGGTTTATGTTATTGGTACAATATTATTTGCTTTCAAACTTCAATTAAGAAATGCTTAATAGAATAATTTTTTTTATACTTATATTTTCTGTTTCTTTTTCATTTGTTAAGAGATTAAAAAATTTTGAAGTTTATATTTATGGAAATATAGAATGTTTTGAAAGTATTATCTGGATTTTTCCTGGTTATATTAATGAAAAAGATAGTTTTAGGCAACATCCAGATATAATCTTTTCAAAGTGGAAATTGGGTAGATATACAAATTCACTAGTCATTATTCCATATATTCCATTGACAATTTATCCTCTTTATGAAACTAACAATCTGGCTTCATGGCTAAAAGAGCTTGAAGATTTAAGAAGTACTTTGAATAGTGAAAAAGAAATTTTTATTGGCATTTCAAGTGGGGTTGAAGGTGCAATAAAATTTAATTATTTTAGAAAATATGGTAATTTTATATTTATTTCGGGGACTTTTGATTATTTTTCTATTCCCAAAAATAGTGGAGAATATAAAATACATGAAAAATTTTTTGGTAATAATATTGGTTGCTGGAAAAAGGAAAATCCATTATATATTTTAGAGGGATATAGAGGAGAAGCATATATATTTTGTGAGAAAAATTCAATATTTTATAAACAGAATCTTTTATTATTAAAAAGTAAATTTAACTCTTTTAAAATATATCCTATCATCATAGGATTAGAAAACAGCTACCATAATTGGGATTTCTGGGGTAGTGAAAAGGTTATTTCTGAGATTGATCTAGTTATAAAAAGAGTGCTATCTGAGAGATAGCACTCTTTAATTTTATTATTGAAACTTAAAGTAGTTTATTTCCATATTTGGTGAAGAAACCATAATATATATTGTTCTTTTTCCTGTTGGTCTAGGGTAAATCCCATTTTGAGTTGTATTCCAGACCCCTCCTCCCTGAGGATAAACTCTACCAATTTCCTGACCATTAGGGCTATCAAGTTTTATTATTATATTTCCACCATAATTTGGATCTTTTGCTCTAAATATTGCACTTGATGGTTCAGTTGTTCCGAAATCAATGTTAAATGCTATCCAGCTTGAAGTAGAATTAAATTTTACTACAGTTCCACTATCACCAGAAGTAATAGAAATATTGTTATTAGAAACAAAATTTTCTGCTTCGATCTGTGTATAAGCAGACAGATATGATGTTGACGAGCTTGAACTGGATGAACTGCTTGATGTCGAACTACTTGATGATGAACTAACTGAACTGCTGCTAGATGATGAACTTGAGGAGGATGAAATTTTTGTAATTTTTATCCAGTTTATATTATATCCATCAGAAAGAGAATATATTCTCATAATTTGTTGTCCAGCATTAAGAGAAACTCCTGTCTTTTTTATGGTTGTCCATGTTTGCCAGCTACCAGTATTTGGAACTGTAAGATTTCCTGTTTTATCTACTCCATTAAATTCTATTCTAAAAGTTCTTCCACTGTTTATTGAGGCAACTCTTACTTCAATATCATATGTTCCGCTTTCAGCAACATTAACAGTATATTCTAACCATTCACCATTGGCAAGCCATCCAACATTATAGCCACCTCCCGTATCACTGGTTGATTCAATGTCTACATCGGTGTTTCTGTAAGCTCCACCAGAATTTCCTGTTGTTGTATCATAATATGCAATATTTTGTCCACCATTATCAAAATCTTCTCCTTCAATTGTTCCAGGAATCTGTTTTACTCCGTTATATGGGGTTTGAGATGATGAACTACTGCTTGAACTTGATGATGAAGATGTGCTGGAACTTGAACTACTGCTAGATGATGAAGATGTAGAAGAAGAGGAAATAGAACTTGTAGATGAACTACTTGTGCTTGTAGATGAAGAGCTTGAACCATCGCTTCCCCATATTCTAAATTTTCCAGAACAATGTAGTAATCCAAATAAATATAAACAACCATCATAGTATCTGTATTGACCCCGTGTAGGCTGTATATTCCACAAATCATCTATAAATTCCCATACCTGTTGTTTATTTGCTATAAGACCTGCAACTGCATTCATAGCAACAAGACCGGGAGAATGATCAGAAGCAAGTTGTTGACCACTTAATGAAAATTGATTTCCATATGTAGTTACTCCTTTGGATTTAAAGAAATCTTGTAGCTTATTTGCCTGTGTTACTGCCCAATCATCAACATGCCACCAGTAATAATCGATAACTATGTTCATGATTGTTCTCCATGCGTCAAATCTAAAATCTCCGTGCCCTCCATCATTTTTTGGAGTTCCATCAAAATATGCATAATCTGGATTTAATCCCGTTGTTGGATGACATGTTTTTTTGAAAAATGATCTACTTGTTTGAGCAACAAGACTCCAATAGTTGTTATCAGCATTTGCCCATCTTGCCCATAGTTCATAAAATGCAGGTAAGTGGTATGACGGATCAGTGTGTTCATATGATGAACCATAGGGAACAAAACAAATTTGAGTACTTTGAGAATTTATCATCTTTGTTACACCAGAATATTGGCCAGCATATTGATCCTGATGAAGCATATGATGAAGAATGTTATCAGCTTCAGCCTTGTAATCATAAATTCCTGTGCCATTACCCCATCTTTTCCATGCGAAATATAATGCCATAGCAAAATATTCTTCTCCATCTGGTGCTGGATTGTTATCTATTTTGTTACCACTTGTACTACACTGCCATGCAAAATAACCAATTCTATCTCCACTTTGATGTTGCATATATGTTTTTGCCCATTTCCATAGTCTATCAAATTCATTTTTCATATTCATCTGTACCGCTATCATCATTCCATAAGACATACCCTCACTTCTAACATCTCCATTCCCAGAATCATAAATGTATGCCATATCACTTCCCACTTCATAATAAACCCTTATATCATCTGGACCATAAAAGAAATTTGAAACTGCTTGATTTATTTTTGCTTCAATTTCTGCGTCAGAATATCCTCTTTCCTTAAAGAGATTTCTGTAGTTTCCAGAATACCAAACACCTTGTGATGGAGTTTGTGGAGCAGGTGGAAGAGATGGTGGTGCACCAATAAAATATACTTTAATCCAGTCAATGTATAAATCCCAGCTCCCATTGTCTTTTTCTCCCGTAATTTTTATTTCTTTTGTATTGGGAGTAGTTTGAATAGTACATGTTAAAGAAGTTACAGAAACTGAGTTTCCAAACGTTAATTCTCCAATTTTTGTTTCGCCGATGTAAATTGTAGCTATAGCAGAAGTAGATGTAGAAGATTGAGCCTTTAGTTCAATCTGATATTGCCCGGGAATAGTAGGAAAGTTAAAGTTTGTAGAACAATAATCATTTGGCGCATAAAGTGCAACGCCATTAAATGGGCTTGTTATTTTTGAAGCATATGAACCACCTGTTGCCATATTTTCTGCTTCAATTGTACCAAGTAGTGTAGCTTTGGATTGAGAAATTATAACTTCATCGTTATAATTTTCTGTTAATCCTGTGTTTAAGTCACAGGAAAAGAAAAATAAAATTGAGAATAGGGAAAGTAAAAGTTTTGAAATTTTCATACGTCCTCCTTTATATCAAACTTTAAACTCGAGTTAATAAAAATTAACATTTATTATTTTTTATTTGTTTTAATTAATTAACACGTGTTAATAAAGTATTGCAAATTTTGTGCCAGGTTTATTTATTAAAAAATCATCTTATTATTTGATAATTAATTAAGAAAAAATTTTTATTGGCGACCTTTTTTTTGCATAATTTTGCATATCTAATCGTGTGCAAAATTGTGCAGAAGACTGGCAATGATAAACTTCTCTTCATTCAAAGCTTTGAAAAAGACAATTAAAACAATTTTTTTTAAAACCTTATTTTTTAAATTTCATTTTTTTATTTTTTTTAAGTAATAATTGATAGGAGGTGTATATGTATCTATTTTTGTTGTTGCTCTTATTTACTGGGTGTAATCTTTTAAATAATAGTTCTATACCTGAAAGTAAACCCATCTATGTTCCACCTTATGAATTTGTGAGAGTTAAAGGTTCAGATCTTGTAGTTGGTTCAAATGATACAAAAGTTTTTTTAAAGGGTGTTTGTCTGGGTAATGAAGTATGGGGAAATCCTTCTATTCCACCTTCTACCCATCATAGCGAGATTGATTATGGGAGAATAACAAATATGAATATGAATGTGGTTAGATTTTATTTAAATTATAGAATTTTTGAGGATGATAATAAGCCTTATGTATATAAGAGTACTGGTTGGGAGTGGCTTGATAAAAATATTCAATGGGCGAAAAAGTATGGAGTTTATATTATACTTAATATGCATCTCCCTCAAGGTGGCTTTCAATCTCTTGGCACAGGAAATGCTTTATGGGATAATTTAGAAAATCAAAGGCGTCTCAAAGCATTATGGAGAGCTATAGCAGATAGATATAAAAATGAACCTACAATAATAGGATATGATTTACTTAATGAACCTAATACCTCAAAATCTAAGGATCAATGGGTGAATCTTGCTAAAGAACTCACAAAAGAAATAAGAAAAGTCGATTCAAATCATATTATTATTGTTGAAAGATTGAATGCAGTGAATAATAATTGGTCAAGTGATTCAAATATGAATTTTTTTCTTGTAGATGATTTTAATGTTATGTATACTTTTCATTTTTATTCACCGATAGAATATACTCACCAGTTTACTGGATGGACAGGTTTTTCAAATCAAGATGGTGGAGGATATCCTGATAGTAACCGTGTTCAATTTCCAGATGATATTGAGTGGAATGAGGAGATAAATAATCCAGTAGTTAACGGAACTGTTGATTGGACAAATATTGGTGGAGTAAAATATAAGCCGAAGAGTGATTCTCTTTTTGCAAAGCCAGCTTTTAAGGCAAATAATAATAGTGGAGTAGCCTTTTTTGATACATATGTAGTGGAAGAATATGATTCAGCCAATAATCTCATAAGAAGTATTACGAATGATATAGAGAATTTGAATGGTTTTAGCTACTGGTCATATAATGGTAGTGGAAAATATGGTTTAAATTCTAATTATAAAAAGCAAGGGAGTTATTCACTCTATATTTCTAATACCACTCACTGGGCAAATGCTGGAAATAATAATTTAATACTTCCTGTTAATCCAGATAATTATTATTCGATAAAGGGATATGTAAAAACTATAAATGCTACAGGAGATAATTTTGTAACACTTGATTTCTTTAAAAGTAGGAGTGGACAGAAAATGGGATATAGAGATAAAAATTATATTTCAAATGAAATGGCAAAATATGTTGAATGGGGAAAAAGAAACAATGTTCCTCTATATTGTGGAGAGTTTGGAGTGTTTATCGAGTGTATGACGAATCAAAGTAAAGGAGGGGATAAATGGATAAAAGATGTAGTGGAGATACTTAGAAAAAATGGAGTTCATTTTACTTACCATTCTTACCATGAAGTGGGGGCTTTTGGAATTTATACTAATGCTGGTAGTTTGCCTACTGAGATCGGAGGAATTACACATATTATAAATGCTTTAAAAGAAGCTTGTGATTTTTAAAAAATAAATCCGGGACTATCAAAAATTTTTTTCTGAAGGAGTTGGCTTTTTGAATTTTGAAAATATGTGGATGGTCCCGGGTTATTCTTTTCCCTCAAGATGTTTTTCTATCTTTTCTAAAAGCTTTCTATCTTCATCGGTAATCAATGTTTTGATTCTATCTGTGCCAAAGAAACGCCAGAATCGGTAAAGGTATATTTGATTTATTATCGTTCTTCTTGTTGAGGTTACAAGGCTTTCATTTTTACTGTATACTGCTTTTGCGGTTCTTTCGTCGCTAAAATTTACAATAATACATTCTTTTTTGTCAATTGTCATTACAAATGAATTTTCTAAAAATTCTTCACTTTTAAAATATTTTTCTAGTTGATAGCTATACAATGTTATTCCTTTTGTATCAATTGCATAGTAAGAAAATATATTAATGTTTATTTCATTTTTTAGTTTTCTTTCAAGATCATCAAAAATTTCATCAAAAATTTCTTGTTCACTTAGCCAGATGTATATTTCTTCTTCAGTTCTTTCTATCATTGAAAATATTGAGTTAAGAATATTTTTTTTACCGGTAATATTCCAAAAATAGTCAGTATTATCAACTACGATTGTTTCTTTTAATATCTTTGAAATGAACTTTTTTGATTCATTAAATTCGCTTTCAATATTTTTTAAAAATTCATCTATTTCAACTGGGATATATGTATCTGGATTTGATTTTATTATTCTTGCTCCACCCTTTTCTACAAGTCTGTTTAGCATTTCATAGACAACAGGGCGCAATATTCCACTCGTTTTACTAAGTTGATAACCGGTAATAGGATGTTGTTCGAGAAGTGCAAGATATACTTTTGCTTCATTAGGAGAAAGTCCAAGTTTCTCAAAACTTTCGATTAAATCAGGTCGTTCTGATATTCCCATAAGACTCCTTTCTTTAATTTTTTAATTTATATTCTCCCTTTCCTCTACCTATCATATTCATTGTTTCTTTTTCTATATCAACGTTTATTTTATAACTTTGGAATTTTGATTCGTTTTCTTCAAGTATTGGATTTCCTGTTAGTACTATTTTTTTTCTCTTTATAAAATATTCTCCCCACATTGCACTTGCTTTTTTACTTCCCTGTATGATTAAAACATCTCCTAAAAGATTTGCTTTATCTTCTTTATCAAATTTTTCCATTACAATTGAGGAAGCAAAAGCATTCTTTTCTTTAAATTCAATATATGGCTTTGTTGAGTTTGAATAACCACCAGTTATTCTTGTATATCCTTCTTCTTTGAAATAATCAATTCTATCTCCGTAGATTGAATAACCTTCTTTCTCATCTTCTATTCTTACATTTCCAGTTGCAGTGTAGCTTTCACTATTTCTATTTTTGGTGTCAAGATAGAGTCTATTTGCAAATAGTTTGCTATCTTTTTGAGAAACAACGACATCATTTTTTATTAAAAATTTTTTTGTTGTTTGATTTACTTCTGCTACTTCGCCAGTGATTAACATATTTGTGTTTGAAATCTTAACATCACCCAATAAAAAAATTTCATCTCTTTCTGGATAGATTTTTATTCTATTACCTCTTGCAATAGTTCCATCCTTTTTTAAAATTATTCTTGGATTCTTTGTTAATGTTATTTCTTTTTTTATTTCATCATAAACTGCTTCTTCTGCTCTTATGATAATATTTTCTTTTCTGTCTTCATAATAAACATTTCCATATGCAAAACCTTTCTTCAATACATCATCATATAAAATTGTGTCAGATTTAAGGTAACTGTTTTCATAAGTTATTGTTGGTAAAACATTATTAGAATTTTCAAGAATTAGCTTTTTTAAGTCCCATTTGTATGTGCTTCTACCAGCAGTTATGGAAACAGGCTTGCTTTCAGAAATTCTAAAACTACCAGCATAAGAAAGTGTTACAATTGTTAATATCATAAAGGCGAGTAAATACTTCATCTTTGATGCACCTCTGAAGAAACATTATCAAGAGTAACCTCTTTTAATTCTGTATCTGCTTTTAGATTATAGCCTTTAACATAAGAATTATTTCTCCATAAAGTTACTATTTGCCCTGGTTCTGAATAAAATATTTTCTTTTCATTGTCCCAGTATATTTTTGTTGTTTCAAGAAGAGCCTTATTTTCTGCATAGATTTTTACATTTCCTTCTGCATATACATTCATTGTATGAGTATTTATAAACCCCTTATTAGCTGATAAAAATGATTTTACTATACCATTTGGATGATAAAATTTTATACTGAAGTTTTCAAGTAATATTTCATTCTTTTCATTATAACTCTTTGCCAAATTTGCAAATAATTCCCATTCTTTTGTTCCTTTTCTATCAGTAGAAATATATTTAAAATCGCTTAACACCTGGTCTGGAAAATCCTTGATTTTTAAAGAACCAGATTTAAAATTAACTCCACATGATACTAAAATGAAAATTGTGAAAAATAAAATTTTTTTCAAAATTTTCTCCTCAAATAGTAGTAATTTTTTTACTCTTATTGTATTATATTTATGAAATAATTGCAAATAAATTTGTTTATGAATAGTGAATTGATAGAAAAAATTATTAAAATTTCTTTTGAAAACAATATTGATGAGGCTTTGAGGTTACAAAAGGAGCTTTTTCAGTTTATTAAGTTTAAGGATAAGTTGAAAAACATTAAGTTTGTTGGTGGAGTTGATATTTCTTACTCTTTTGATGATGCTTTTTGTGCTATTGTGGTTTTTTCTATGGATAATTTTGAAATTGTTGAGGTAGTAAAGGAAAAATTGAAGATTAATTTTCCTTATGTTCCAGGTCTTTTATTTTTCAGAGAATTTCCAGTTTTTTATGAGACGTTTAAGAAAATAAATAAGGTTCCAGATCTTTTTATGTTTGATGGGCATGGATTATCTCACCCGAGAATGATGGGGATTGCAACAATGTCTGGAATTGTTCTTGATTTGCCAACAATTGGATGTGCTAAAAGTCCTCTGTTTGGAGTTTATAAAGAACCTGGAGAGAAAAAGTTTTCTGCCACTCCTTTATTAAACCAGGGTAAAAAAGTTGGTTATGTTTTACGTTCAAAAGAAAAATGTAAACCAATCTTTGTATCAAGTGGACATAAAATTTCTCCAGAGGCTGCTCTTGAAATAACTAAAGATTTAATTACCCGTTATAGATTACCGCTTCCAACATATTATGCACATAAGTATGCAACTACTATTAAAAATGAATAAAAGATTTGTTTTTAATATTTGAAAGGGCAAGTTCTTTATCTTTATAGAAAAGCTTGAAGCCACTATCTGTGATTCTTCCAATATTTGTTATTTCTTTTTCTTTTATTATATCTGGAGAAGTAAATATTATTTCGTAATCTTCTCCACCAGATATTGCTTTTAATATATATTCAAGTTCTTTTTCTTGAAAATTTGAAATTTTTTCTTTTGAGATTGGAATTTTATCAATGAAAATTTCAAAACCACATTTGCTTTCTTCTGCTATATGAATTAAATCACCAAGTAGTCCATCACTTATATCTATGGCTGAATTAATCTTATATTTCCCTGATAATTTTTTCATTAATTTTATCCTTGGAGTAGGGTTTAAATGCTTTTTTACAAAATAATTTTCATCTTTAAAGCATTTTTTTTCTTCTTCATTTAGTAAAATTGATAAACCAAAGGAACTATCACCAATTTTACCGGTGGTATAAATGTAATCATTTATTTTTGCATTACTTCTAAGGATTGGTTTTTTTAATGTTTTTCCTAAAAGTGTTATAGAAACAAAAAAGTTGTTAGAAGCGACACAATCACCACCTATCAATTTTGTTTTATATTCGATAGCACATTCTTTAAGCCCATCTAAAAATTTTTCAATAAAGCTATCTTCCATATAAGGAGGAATACCAAGGGTTAGTAAGAAATATAAGGGAATTCCACCCATTGCAGCAATATCACTTAAATTTACTGAGAGAGATTTTTTCCCAAGGAGAAAAAAATCAGTCTTTTCAAAAATAAAATGTTTATTTTCAACAAGTGTATCTGTTGTAATGATAAGGTTTTTTTCTTTCTTTAAAAATGCACAATCATCACCTATACCGATTATATTTTTATTTTGAAATGAAAAATCTTTTTTTATCTTTTCAATTAGAGAAAATTCATTGTATTTTTTCATTATATTTTTCCAATAAGATAATTGTGAAATTTTGTTATGTTATCTTTTCTGCCAATGACTATCAATATATCATTTTCATTTAGCGGTTCATCTGGATTCGGGACTTCATTTATTTCATAATCAGTTATAGCTCTAAATTCATCATCAAGCTTTTCTGTAAGTCTTTTTATAGCTATTACGTTTATTCTAAAGTTTTTTCTAAAATCAAGTTCGGAAAGGGTTTTGCCTTCGATTCTTTTTGTAACCTTCATTTCAACAATTACATGTTCGTCTGATATTTCTTCGTAAGAAAGTAAATAACCACCGGTTGCAGCAATTTTTTGGGCAAATTTTTTTGCAGTTTCTACTTCAGGCTCAATAACATCAGTTACACCAATCAATTTTAAGATTTCGGCATGTTCTTTCGTATTTGCACGGGCATAAATTTTAGGAATTTTAAATTTTTTTAAGAGTAGGGTTGTCAAAATACTTGAAATCATATCAACACCCATACAAACTATTGCACAATCGACATCTTCAATTCCTATGTCTTTTAATGCTTCCTCATCCGTTGAGTCAGCAGTGTAGATGTTTAATATTTTTTCTTTTAGCTTTTCTACATTTTCTTTATTGTTGTCTATTACTATAACTTCTGCACCTTCCTCAATAAGCGATATTGCAACATTTGTTCCAAAAGTTCCAAGCCCGATAACCAAAAATACCTGTTTCTTTTCTACTACTTCAAATGCCATATAACCTCTTAGTATAATATTATAATTTATTATTTTTTTTTAGCAAGAAAATTGATGTTTTGCCTGGCAATTAAATTAAAATGTTACAGATTTTTACAGACTAATATTGCAAACATTTGAAAAAGGTGAAGTAATCTCTAAAATTTTTC
>FWPV01006916.1_pt1 | contig 21154 bp, 15 predicted proteins | sample 2228371 | NCBI WGS metagenome assembly FWPV01 (sample SAMEA103939776, study PRJEB20133) | metagenome | reverse complement strand
CCACCGCCACGGGCACGCGCTGCCCGTCCACCTCTTGATAGGCCACGGGGGCGTCGTCGGTAAAGCGGCCGGCCGGCGTGCTCACCTCCAACTGCCCGGCCTCGTTCAGGCGCACCGTCGCGCCGCGATAGGCCAGGCGGATCTGAGATGGGTCGGCCCCCGGCTGCACCACGAACTCGTACTTGAGCCGGTTGACCGTGCCGCTGTAGGCCAGGTCGATCCCATCCCAGAGGCCGGCGTAGACGATGCGCGAGTAGGTCGGCAGGCCGGTGTGCCATTGGTCCGGCGTGCCCTTGAAGTAGGAGACGAGCGTCTCGGCCTGCTCCTGGCCGGTGGGCCACACGGCGTTGGCATCCACAAAATCGAGCTTGGTGATCCAGCGCTCCCCAGCCTCGCTGGCGTTGGGGCCGGCCAGGGCAAAGGTGACGCCGTCGGGGGTGAAGTAGAGCGTCTTGTCGCGGCCCTGGACATAGTAGGCCACAGGCCCATCCACCTGGCCCTGGTTGGCGACAAAGACGAGCGGCATCTGGCCCCAGTCGGCGGCCAGGGCCACGGCCCCGGTGGGCAGCGCGATGGGCGCGGGCCAGGCCGGCAGCGCCAGCAGCAGGCTCACCAGGATGGCGGACAGGAGATAGCGGGTTTGGTTTTTCATCGTTTGTTTTTCCTGTTTTGGTTGAGACCGGGCAGCTTTCCGCCGAACCGAAGGCTGCGCCGTGAGCTCAGCCGGTTCGGAAAACCTGCCAGGCCTCGGCAGGCTACCGATTGCGCACCACCAGCGGCAGGAAGACCCGGTACGGCAGATCGACCAGGCGCAGGATGTACACACCGCCATCGAACGCGGACACGTAGACGTCGCCGCCCTCCACGGTCACATCCCCCGGGGTCCCGGCCATGCGGCTGTAGGCGGCGATCTCGACCGGGTTGGCCGGATCGGAAACGTCCAGGACGCGCAGGCCGGCTGCCATCGCGCTGACGTAGGCGCGATCCCCCTGCACGGCGACTCCCACGATATAGCCGCCGGCCGGATTGGGGTAGACGCCTGCCTCGACCGGGTTGGCCGGGTCGGACACGTCCACGATGTGCAGGCCACCGCCATAAGGGATAGCCAGGTAGGCATAGTTCCCGACTACGGCGATGTCCTCGATCCAGCCCGGAACGCTGAACCATCCGGCGCCCAACGGCTGGAGTGGATTGGAGACGTCATAGATGACCAGGACGTCGCCATGGAAGTCGCTTGAAGTGCCTGCGTACATATAGTTGCCCTCCACCGCCAGGTCCAGAATGCCATAGTCAAAAGGCTGGGAGTAGACTTTGGCCGGGTTGCTGATGTCGACGATGTAGAACCAGGCGTTGGCGGCAATGTAGGCATAGTTTCCCGACAGAGCCAGCTCCTCCGGCTCTGAGTATTCGTCTGCTAACTCCAACGACCCGACCTGGGTCGGGTGGGCCGGGTCGGAGACGTCAAGGACATACAGCCACTGGTCTTCATCCAGCACATAGGCGTAGGAGTCGGCGATCTCGACGTCCCGCCCCTCGCCCAAGGTGTTGGTGAAAACGCCGACCTGGGTCGGGTGGGCCGGGTCGGAGATGTCGACGACGCTCATGCCGGCCCTGTAGGTGGCCACGTAGGCGTGATCGCCGGACAGCGCCACGGGGCCTCCGTCGGGCACAGGTGGGGTGTAGACGCTCACGTCGGCCGGCGCCGCCGGGTTGGCGATATCCACGATGTGCAGGCCGCTTCCCCCCCTTCCGTCGACCACAAAGGCGGTAGACCCCGACACGACAATGCCATATTTGCCGGTATCGCATGCGCCGACCTCGCTGGGAGCCGCAGGGTTGGAGATGTCCAGGACCTTCATCTCGTAGAAATCCAGCACGTAGGCATAGTTCCCGGCCACCGCCGCGTCTCTCGCAGAGACCAACGTGCCTCTGTACAGGATCACCACGGTGGGGTTGTCCGGGTCAGAGACGTCCACGATCCACAGGTAGCCGTCGGTGTCGGCGACGTAGGCATAGTTCCCGGACACAAACACACTATTGGGATCGCCCCCGGGCCGATAGTACTGGCCGCGCACGACCGGGGCGGCCGGGTCAGAGACGTCCAGGATGCGCAGCCAGAAGTCGAAAACGATGACGTAGGCATACTGCCCGGCGACGGCGATGTCGGTGATATGGTAATGCCACGGAGCGCTGTAGAGTCCGGTCCCGACCGGGTGCGCCGGGTCGGAGATATCCACGATCGACACGCCTCCGCCTGCGTCGCCGACGTAGGCATAGTCCCCGGCCACGGCGACCGCTGTGGTCAGTGCCGGCGCGCTGTACGAACCCACGCGGGCCGGCGCGGCCGGGTTGGAGATGTCGATGACCTGCAAATCGCCGGCGCTGACATAGGCGTAGCTCCCGGCCACGGCCACGGCATTGACGATCCCCGGCAGGGCTTCCGTCTGGCCGACAAAGGCCGGGGCGGCCGGGTTGGAGACGTCCAAGACGATCAGGCGCGGCCCGGCGCCGAGGTAGGCGGTGTTGCCCTGCACGGCCACGGCATAGCTCGTGCCGCCGATCTGACCCAGCAGGGTGAGGCCGAGCCCCTCCGGCTGGTCAGCGGCGGGGGCCGGGGGCTGTTCCTGGGCCTGGAGGCCCGCCGCGCTGGACAGCAGGGCGACGATGAGAACGAACAGGGCAAGCAGTCGTGTTTTCATTGGCATTACTCCTTTCTTGTATTGGCGAGGCCTGACAGGTTTTCGGGGCCGGTCAGGTCTTTCTTGTATTGGCGAGACCTGACAGGTTTTCGGGGCCGGTCAGGTCTCGGCGGCTACTGATTGCGCACGACCAGCGGCAGGTAGACCCGCCAGCCGGCCACCACCACAATCGCGCGGGCGGCGCTGACCTCGACGCCGCACAGGTTGACCGCCGTGACGGTGATCGTCTGGGTGCCGGCCACGGTCCAGGCAAAGGCCACCGTGTCGCTCAGGCCGGCCGTGTGGATGATCGGCGTCTGCCCGCTGGCCTGCCAGGTGTAGGTGATCGGCCGGGTCGCCGCGGTGGGCGAGACGACGGCGGTAAAGGTCGCAGCCTGGCCCGTGACTGCCGTCGGCGGGCCGGCCAGGGCCACGCCGTCCAGCGTCACCACGACCCGCGCCACGAACGCGTCGTACTCGCCGTTGTAGGAGGTGTCGGGTCCGCCGACCACGGGAAAGTCGTCGGACTCGGTGTGGCCCACGACATAGGCGCTGCCCAGTCCATCCGTGGCAATGCCGACGCCCTGGTCGGAATCGTTGCCGCCGATGTAGCCGCAGTATGCCAACCCGGTCCCATCGGCCCGCACCTGCGCCACGAAGCCGTCCCAGGAGCCGCCGTTGAAGGTCAGGTCGGGTCCGCCGGTCACGGGGAACGTATCCTCGGCCGAGTTGGTAAAGCCGGTGACGTAGGCGCTGCCGGCCGCGTCCACGGCAATGCCAAAGCCCTGGTCGGTGACGCTGCCGCCGATGTAGCCGGCGTACACCAATCCGGCGCCGTCCGGCCGCACCTTGACCACAAAGGCGTCGAAGTTGCCGCCGCCGTACGTCTGATCGAAGCCGGGGAGGGCACCGAACCCATCGCCGTCGGGAAAGGTCGTCTCGTCCGAGCGGGTCTCGCCGACGACGTAAGCGCTGCCGGCCGCGTCCACGGCGATGCCGTTGCCCTGCTCGCCGCTGGCGCCGCCGATAAAGCCGGCATAGACAAAGCCGGTCCCATCCGCCCGCACCTTGACCACGAACGCGTCGCTGGAACCGTTGTGAGTCAGGTCCGGCCCGCCGATCGCGGGAAAGGTGGTCTCGTCCGAGCCGGCATAGCCGGTGACGTAGGCGCAGCCGGCCGCATCTACCGCGACGCCTCCGGTATAGTCGTAGCCGTCGCCGCCGATAAAGCCGGCATAGACAAAGTCGGTCCCATCGGGCCGCACCTTGACCACGAACCCGTCGAACGCGCCGCCGTTATAGGTCAGGTCGGGGCCGACGACCGCGGGAAACGCGGCCGACCGCGTTCGGCCGACGATGTAGGCCGCGCCCGCCGCGTCCAGGGCAATGCCGCGGGCCTCTTCGTCGTCGCCGCTGCTGCCGATGTAGCCGGCATAGACCAGCGCGGTGCCGCCGGCGTTCACCTTGGCCACAAAGCCGTCGTTCTTGCCGCCGGGCGTGAGCATGGGCCCGCCGATCGTGGGAAAGTCGGGCGACTGGGTCTGCCCGGCGATATAGGCATTGCCGGCCGCGTCCACCGCGATGCCGTGGGCCCTGTCTCTATCGCTGCCGCCGATGTAGCCGGCATAGACCAGCGCGGTCCCGGCCGCGTTTATCTTGGCCACGAACGCGTCTTGCACGCCGTTAAAGGTGGTGTCGGGCCCGACGGTCGCGGGAAAGGTCGCCTCGCCCGACAGCGTACCGCCCGCGACGTAAGCGTTGCCTGCCGCGTCCAGGGCAATGCTGGTGCCATAGTCGTTGTTGCTGCCGCCGATAAAGCCGCAGTAGAGCAGGAGCGCCGGGTCGATCACCAGCGGGAGAGCCGGGTCATACGCGCCCACCCGGAACCCGTAGGGGCGCGGCTCGCCCGCGCCCTCGCCCGCGCCCTCGCCCGCGCCCCCCGCGCCCTCGCCCGCGCCCTCGCCCACGCCCAACGTCGCGCCGTCCGCCAAGGCGTAGGCCACCGCCACCGGCACGCGCTGCCCGTCTACCTCTTGATAGGCCACGGGGGCGTCGTCGGTAAAGCGGCCGGCCGGCGTGCGCACTTCCAGCCGGCCCGCCTCGTCCAGGCGCACGGCGGCCCCGCGATAGGCCAGGCGGATCTGCGATGGGTCGGCCCCCGGCTGCACCACGAACTCGTACTTGAGCCGGTCCGTCGTGCCGCTGTAGGCCAGGTCGATCCCCTCCCACAAGTCGGGGTAGACGATGCGGGAGTAGGTGGGCAGGCCGGCGCGCCATTGGTCCGGCGTGCCCTTGAAGTAGGAGATGACGGCCTCTGTTTTCTCCTGCCCCTGGGGGCGGACGGCATTGGCGCCCAGGAAATCGAGCCGGACGGCCCAGCGCGCGGCCCCCCAGAGACGGGAGAGGAAGCCACCGACCCCACGCTGGGGCCAGGCCAGGGCGAAGGTGACGCCCTGGGGAGTGAAGTAGAGCGTCTTGTCGCGGCCCTGGACGTAGTAGGCCACGGGTGTGTCCAGTTGGCCCTGGTTCGCGACAAAGTAGAGGGGCAGGCGGCCGAAATCAAGGGAGACGGGCGACGGCGGGGCGGCCACATCCGGGAGAGCGCCGGCCGCGGCCGGGTGTACGGGCAGCAGGGGCCCGGCCAGGACCAGGGTCAGAACGAGGACAGCTAGAATCGTGTGCGTTTTCATTGGTTTCCTCCTATTTTCTCTACAGGTTCCTCTTGGCGTGGGGTGCCGGCCGGCCCGACGTGGGCTGCGATGAAGCGGGCCAGCTCCTCCGGCCCCCACACGTGGCCGTGCGCGCCGTCGGCGACGCACTCGACGCGGCCTTCCCAGGCTGTCGGGTCGGCCTGGGCGTCAACCCACAGGCGGACGATAAAGGTGACCGGCTTGCGCATTGCGTCGCTCCTGGCTGGATGGGCTCGAGCCCTGTTTGTCAGGAGTATAGCATGGGGGAATAGCACGGGAATAGCAGGGGATTTACGATTTTGGATTTACGATTGGCGATTGACCGGGCGGGGATAACGCGCTCCCTTTGATTTGCTCGTACAGCGCCGTCGTCTCCGGCGCGGGGGCGACGTCGAGTTCTTCCCGCAGGGCGCGGACACACTCCTGGTAGGCCTGCAGCGCCTCGCTGCGCCGGCCCAAACGGTCGTAGCAGAACATCAGCGCCCGCCAGACCTCCTCCAGCCACAGCTCCTGGGCCAGGATGCGCCGGGCCAGCTCGACCCCCTCCCGCCACTCGCCGGCCTGCACCCGTTCCTCCAGCCAGGCGGTGAGGGTGTTCAGGTAGAGGCCGCGCAGCCGCTCGCGCTCGCGCAGCACCCAGTCCACGTAGGGCTCTTCGGGCAGAAAGTCGCCCCGGTACAGCTCCAGCGCCCGGCGGGCCGCCTCGCCCCCGGCGCGCATGGCCTGCTCAAAGGCTGCGACGTCGTACCAGAAGGCGCTGTCCCGCCGCCATGCCAGCGTTTCTTCGTCGCGCTCCAGGTAGCGCGAGGCCATGCCCTTGCCCAGGTACGGCTCCAGGATGCGCCGCAGCTCGGAGACGGCCGAGTTGAGGGCCTGGCCGGCCGCTGCTGGAGAGAGGTCCGGCCAGAGGGCCTCCAGCACCTCGTCGCACGGCACCGGGCCCCGTCGGGTCAACAGGTAGGCCAGCAGCAGGCGGGTCTTGCGGCGTTGCCAGGCCGTGGCCGGGATGGGCACTTCGCCGCGGCGGACCTCGAAGCCGCCCAGGGCGCGGATGCGCAGCGGCGGGCGCGGCGCGGCGGCGATGCGCGCCAGGGCTTCCCGGACGGCCCCTTGCAACCGGCGGTCCTGGCGCAGGTCGCTCAACGCCGGCACCGCCCGCTCGTCGCCGATTTCGCCCAGCAGCTCGACGACCCGCTTCTGAACCTCGACCGGAGCGGTCGGCAACAACGCCAGCAGCGGCTCGACAGCATCCGGGCCGATCTGGGCCAGCAAGCGGCAGACTTCGGAAAGCTCAAAGGTCTGGCCCAAGGCCAGCGCCAGTAGCGGCAGGGCGCGTTGGCGCTCCCGCCCGGTGAAGAGAAAGTCGTAGCCGTATTGACCAGACAGGGCCAGGGCGTGGCCCAGGTGAAGCAGGGCTTCCTCGTCCCGCCCCTCCCGGCGGCAGAGGTCGGCCAGGTAAAGATGGACGGTCGCCTGGTCATAGTGGGCCCCCAACGCTTGAAAGAGCCGCAGTGCATCGCGCCAGTGCGTTTCGGCCTGGGGGACGTTGCCGCCCTGGTCGGCGACCAGCCCCAGCGCCGTCAAGGCCAGCCCTTCCTGGTGCCGGTTGCCGACCGCCTGCGCCTGCTGCCAGGCGGACTGGGCATACCGCCGGGCCTCGCGCCGGTCGCCTTCCGCCAGAGCTAGCAGCGCCAGCCCCAGGCGCGGCTCAAAGAGCACAAAGGGTTCCTGCAGCTCCTCCCCCAACTGCCGCGCCTCGTCATAGAAGGCCCGCGCCGCGGCCCAATGCCCCTGCTCCCGGTGCAGGTGGCCCAACGAGTACAAAGCATACCCCCGCATCATTCGATCCTGATGGGCATCGGCCAGTTGGAGTTGTCGTTCCACTGTAGCGCGGGCCGCTTCGTATTCACCGCGCAACCGATAGGCGATGCCCAGGGCGGTGAGCGCGTAGCAAACCCGGTAGCTGCCCAGCTCGTCCAGGATGCGTTGGGCCTGCTGGCCCACCTCGATGGTCTCCGTCAGGCGGCCTTGGATCACATAGATGTTGCCGGCGATATTGCTCAACGTGGCAGCCTCAAAGAGGCGGTCCCCCACCTGTTGGTAGAGCTGCCGGGCCTGCTGGAAGTATAACTCGCCGCGCGCCAGGTCGTCGGTCTCGGTGTAACACCCGCTCAGGAGATTGTAGAGTCTGGCCTGGTCCCGCAAGCGATATTCGGCCCCAACGCCACGCAAATAGGCCAGGGCTTGCTGACAGAGGTCCTGGGTCTGCGCGTAATGACCCAGCCGAAAATGCATCCAGGCCTGCTGGAACCACGCCTGGGCCACGACATCGGCTTCTCCGGCAGCCTGGCCGAGCTGCTCGGCCTGTGCCAGTGCCTCTAACGCCTCGGTCCAGCGGCCCTGCCCACCGCGCAATGTCCCCAGCGCCAGGAGCAGGCGGGGCCGGCCGGCCACTACGTCCGCCGGCAGACGGCTGAACCAGGATTCCATGCGGACAAATTGTCCCACGTCCAACTGCTGGGCCACATTTTCGATAGCCGTGGCCGCGGCCGACCAATCGCCCGCCGCCAGCAGGTGGTCCACGGCGGCGGCCGCCTCGTCCAGGGTGGGCCGCTCCAGCAGGCATGCCGCCGCGCGCCGATGCCAGCCGCGTACCGCCGCTGCGCCTTCCTCCTGCTCCAGGCAGCGGCGCAGAAACTCCTGGAAGAGGGCATGATAGCGATAGCGTCGGCCCGGCCCCTCGCCCAGCCGGGAGATGAACAGGCGTTGCCGCTCCAGCGCATCGAGCAGCGCCGCCGCGTCGGTCCGCTCCAGGAAGGCGTTGCACAGATCGGCATCCAGGTAGGGAAGCAGGGCCGTGCGGCGCAGAAAGGCCTGCAGGTCGGCCGGCTGGTGCTCCAACACCTGGCCGGCCAAGTAGTCAAACAGGGGGCGCTCGTCGCCCAAACGCCCCAGGGTGGTTGTCAGATCAGCGGTCGGCCCACGCTGCGCCGCCTGGCGGATCAGTTGTAGGGCAGCCGGCCAGCCCTCGGTGCGCTCAATGACCTGGTGCAGCGAGGTCTGGTCCAGGGCAAAGCCGCTGGCGGCCAGAAACCGCTGCGTCTCGTCCGGCGTGAAGCGCAGGTCGGCCTCGTCCAGCTCGGCAAGTTGACCCTCCACGCGCAGGCGGGCGATGGCGGCCAGGGGTGGCTGACAACGACTGGCGATAACCAGGTGCACCGGCCAGGTGGGGAGGTTCAGCAGCGTGTCCAGTCCCTGGTGGACGGCCGGATTGTTGATGAGGTGATAGTCGTCGAGCACAAGCAGCCACGGGCCGCCAGCAGCCTGAGCCGCTTGCCGGAAAAGCAGAGCCAGGGTGTAGGACAGAGGGCTGGCAGCATCCACCGCCGGCGTCAGGTTCGAGCATTGGGCGTGGATGCCGGCAACCAGGCCGCCGAGGAGATGAGCCGGGTCGTTGTCCATCTCGCTCAGGGAGACCCAGGCGACCCTCACCCCCAGCCCCTCTCCCTGGCAGGGAAAGGGGGGCGGAAGGGTAAGGGTGTGCAGCCACTCGGCAAGCAGCGTGGTTTTGCCATAGCCGGCCGGCGCGACGACAAGGATCAGACGGGCGGCGACGGCCTGGTCCAGGGCGCGCAGCAGGCGCGGCCGCGCCACCAAGCCCGACGACAGGCCCGCTGAGTAGAGGCGACTAGCTCCCGCATCCGAGTCGGCAACAGACGGGTCCATGTGCCGATTTTACCATTTGATCGCCGTCCGCGCAAGACGAATGGGGGGGCGAACCGATCGGGGGCATAGATCCTCGACAAGCAGCGTGTGACGGTGCTCACCGACAGGCAGACCTGGATCGGGTATCCTAGAATCGAAATCGGTATCAGAAGGAGACCTGGAGCATGAGTATCCTAGATCCGCTCAAGCAGATGCCACGCCTGCGCCGGGCAGGCCAATCTGATCAAGAGGAGGCCGGTGAGGGTAGCCGGCGGAATGCCCCTTCCGGTGCGATGGCGGGCAGGCCGGAGGGTCGCCTCCCGCCGGGCCAGTACCTTACCAATCGGTTTCCGGTGCTGCACTATGGCAGTGTTCCGCGCTTTGACAAAGAAACCTGGGATTTCCGCGTGTGGGGTCTGGTGGAAGAGGAGAAGCGCTGGACCTTTGACCAGTTCCGGGCGCTGCCCACCCGGAGCATTGTGGCCGATATTCACTGCGTCACCCGCTGGTCCAAGCTGGATACCCACTGGGAAGGGGTCAGCACGCGCGAGGTGCTGAGCCACGTGCGGCTCAAGCCGGAAGCGCGGTTTGTCCTCGTCCACGCCGAGCGGGGCTTTACCGCCAACCTGTCGCTGGAGGATTTCCTGCGCGAAGAGAACCTCTTTGCCTGGCGCTACGATGGTCAGGACCTGACCCCTGAGCATGGCTGGCCGCTGCGCCTGGTCGTGCCCTCCCTCTATTTCTGGAAGTCGGCCAAGTGGGTGCGCGGTATCGAGTTGCTGGCCGAGGACCGGCCTGGTTTTTGGGAAAGCTACGGCTACCACAATCACGGCGATCCGTGGCGAGAGGAGCGATTTGGCTCGTAGGACAAGATGCCGCCTTGCCCGGCGGTTGACCTTTGCGACAATTAGCGGTACAATGGGCTGGACATGGCTATCATGTCCGGCCTTTTTGTTAGAGTGGTGGGAGGTATGTCCGTCATCAAGACCGTCCGTCTCTGGGCCCACTCGCCTGGTGCCTTGGAACAGGCGGTAGAGCTATTGCGGCGTGGGGAGGTGGTGGCCTTTCCGACCGATACCGTCTATGGCGTTGGGGCACACCCCTTTATGCCAGAGGCGGTGGCGCGGCTGTATGCCATAAAAGACCGGCCCCTGCACCTGGCCATCCCCCTGCTCCTGCCCGAAGCGGCGGCGATAGAAGCGGTGGGTGCCGACATCCCGGCCCTGGCCTGGCAGCTCGCCCGGCGCTTCTGGCCTGGCGGCCTGAGCCTGGTCTTGCGTCGGGCAGCCGGCCTGCCCGACGTGGTGACCGGCGGCGGTTCCACGGTCGCCGTGCGTGTGCCCGATCATCCCCTGGTGCGCGAGCTGTGTCGGCGGCTGGGCGCCCCTCTGGCGGCGACCAGCGCCAATCTCCACGGCCACCCCGACCCGGTGACCGCCGACGAGGTTGAAGCGGAGCTGAGCGGGCGCATCCCTCTCATCCTGGATGGCGGACCATGTCCCGGCGGGGTAGCCTCTACGGTTCTGGACCTGACCGTTTCGCCGCCGGTCATCTTGCGCCCCGGCCCGGTGACGGCGGAGCATCTGTCGGCCTTTATCGCCCGGCAGTAGGTTGGGTTTGTTACCCGACAGAGCAAGGTTATTCAAGGAGGAGATTCTGTGCATGACAAATCTGGTGCGATAAAGACAGGCCTGATTGTGATCGGCGTGGGGGTGGCGCTGCTGGTGGCCCAGCTAATCGGCTGGGATCGTGTCTGGCCGCTCTTTCCCCTCCTGGGCGGATTGGCCGCCTTCGGCGGGTATGTTGCCGGCGGCCGGCGGGATGGTGGCCTGGCCTTCCTTGGTACGGCGGCAACGCTCCTCGGCCTTTTTTTCTTTGGCTTTACACTCGGCTTTTGGGAATGGGCGCAGATGGAACAGCTGTGGCCCGTCTTTCCCTTAATCGGCGGCGTGGCCTTTATCGTGCTCTTTCTGGCCGGGCGGCCTGCCCGCGATGTGGGCGCCCTGGGTGTGGGCTGTGCGGCGCTCATTGTTGGCGGGGCAGGCCTGGCTTTCACCTATGGCCTGATCGGCGGTGACATTGTCAAGCTATGGCCTCTTCTCCTTGTGCTGCTGGGCATTGTCAGCCTGATCGGCGGCTTGCTGCGCACGGCCCGCCGTGAGTAGGGGCCAGACGCCAGCCTGTGCACGGACAGATGCTCATCGGCATTGACGCCAGCCGGGCGACGGCAATGCGGCGCACCGGCACCGAGAACTATTCCTTGCACCTTATCCGGGAGCTGCTGACTGTGGGAGGGGCGCATCGCTTCCGCCTCTATTTCAACTCCTCCCCACCGCCTGACCTGTTTGCCCCGCCCGGCATGACCGCCAGGAGTAACGTAGAACTGCGGGCGATCCCTTTCCCCCGGCTGTGGACCCACCTCCGCCTGGCCGGGGAGATGCTCACCCGGCCCCCGGACCTGCTCTTCGTCCCGGCCCATGTGTTGCCGCTGGTCCACCCCCGGCGCAGCGTCGTCACCATCCACGACCTGGGCTACCACTACTACCCGCAGGCGCATACCTCCTTCCAGAACCTCTACCTGCGCTGGTCCACGCGCCACAACGCCCGCGCCGCGACCCGTATCCTGGCCGATTCGGAGGCTACGCGCCAGGACCTTGTCCGCTGCTACAATACCCCGGCAGACAAGATCGTCGTCGTCTACCCGGGCCGCGACGAGGCGCTGACCCCTGTCTCCGACCCGGCCATCCTGGCCGCCGTCCGCGCCCGCTATGGCATCCCTGGACCCTATCTGCTCTACGTCGGCACCCTCCATCCGCGCAAAAACCTCAGTTCTCTCATTACTGCATTTGCTTCCAACGTCTATTCTCCGGCCCCTACCCTCCATTCTCTATTCTCCAACCTCTCCCTCGTCCTGGCCGGACAAAAGGGGTGGATGTATGATGACATTTTCGCCCAGGTGGAGCGCCTGGACCTGACCGACCGCGTCCTCTTGCCCGGTTATGTGCCCGATGCCGACCTGCCGGCCTTGTTGAGCGGGGCGCTGGCCTTTGTCTTTCCGTCGCTGTATGAGGGATTTGGCTTTCCCGTGCTGGAGGCAATGGCCTGTGGCACACCGGTGGTCTGTTCAAACTCCTCGTCGTTGCCGGAGGTGGTCGGCGATGCGGCGCTGTTGGTGGACCCGCAAGATGTGGCGGATATTGCCGGGGCGCTGGCCCGGATTGTGGCCGATGAGGATCTGCGCCGTGAGCTGGTGGGCCGTGGTTTTCGCCAGATGCAGCGCTTCTCGTGGCGGCGCTGCGCGGAGCAGGTTCTGGCTGTGTTGGAAGAGGTGGGCCGTGGACTCGATTGACATCCTGGGGGTGCGGGTGGATGACGTGACCTACGACGACCTGCTGGCCGATGTGGATGCCTTTGTCGCCAGCGGCCGGCCCCACCAGATCGTCACCCTCAACCCGGAGATGCTGGTCGCGGCCCACGACGACCCCGATTTCCGCCGGATGCTCAACGCCGCCGACCGGAATGTGGCCGATGGTGTGGGGCTGCTCCTGGCTGCGCGCTTGCTGGGCCACCCCTTGCGCGGGCGAGTGACCGGCTCCGATGGCATTTATCACCTGGCTGCCCACTGTGCCCGGCGAGGGTACCGCCCTTTTTTCCTGGGGGCCGGGCCGGGCGTGGCCGAAATCGTCGCCGAACGGCTGAGTGCGCTCAATCCCGGCCTACAAGTGGCCGGCACCTACGCCGGATCGCCCCGCGTTGAGGAGGAAGAGGAGATTATCGCCCGGGTGCGGGAGGCGGCCCCTGACCTGCTGTTTGTGGCCTATGGCGTTCCAGCCGAGGAAAAGTGGATCGCCCGCAATCGCGACCGCCTGGGGGTGCCGGTTATGATCGGGGTGGGGGGCGCTTTTGACTTTGTGGCCGGTGTCACGCGGCGAGCGCCCTTGTGGATGCGCCGGCTGGGGTTGGAGTGGCTGTTCCGCCTGGTCCAGGAGCCGTGGCGCTGGCGACGGCAGTTGGCGCTGCCCAGGTTCGTGGGGTTGGTGGTGGGGGAAATGGGCAAATGGGGTTTTGGCAACCGCGCCCATAGGAGCAATTATGACCGGCGACGAGATCGTACAACTGAACCGTGAATACACCCTGTTCTCCTGGTCAGCTCAGGCATCGGTGAAGCCCATCCCCCTGGAGCGGGCGGAGGGCGTCTACCTGTGGGATGCCGACGGCCACCGTTACCTCGACTTTGCCTCGCAGGTGATGAACGTCAACATTGGCCATGGCCACCCTCGGGTGATAGAGGCCATCAAACGACAGGCCGAGCGGCTGCCCTATGCCGGCCCCTCTTTCGCTACCGACGTGCGGGGGGAGCTGGGCCGCTTGCTGGCCCAGATCGCGCCTGGCCGATTGCAAAAGACGTTTTTCACGTTGGGCGGCGCCGAGGCCAACGAGAACGCTATCAAGATGGCCCGCTGGGTTACCGGCCGGCCCAAAATCATCACCCGTTACCGATCCTATCACGGAGCGACCTACGGCGCGGCCAGCGCCAGCGGCGACCCCCGTCGCCTGCCTGCCGAACCGGGCATCCCCGGCATCATCCGCGTCTTTGACCCCTATTGCTACCGCTGCGCCTTTGGCCAGGAACCGGCAACCTGCCGGCGAGAGTGCATCTCGCACATCGAGGAGGTGATCCAGTTTGAAGGGCCGCACAATGTCGCCGCGATTCTGATGGAAGGTGTGACCGGAACCAACGGCCTCTTTGTGCCGCCGGACGATTATTGGCCGCGCCTGCGCCAGATCTGCGACCGCCATGGCATCCTGCTCATCGCCGACGAGGTGATGAGCGGCTTTGGACGCACAGGGAAATGGTTCGCCGTGGACCACTGGCATGTGGAGCCAGACATGATCACCGTGGCCAAAGGGCTCACTTCCGGCTATCTGCCGCTGGGCGGGGTCATCGTTTCCAGGCAGATCGCCGACTTTTTTGAGGAGCGAACCCTATGGGGTGGCCTGACCAACAGCGGCCACCCCTTGTGCTGCGCGGCAGCCCTGGCCACCCTCCAGGTCTATCAAGAGGACGGCCTGTTGGAAAACGCCAGGCAGATGGAACAGGTGATGGCCCAGAGGCTATCTGAGCTGCAAAAGCGCCACCCGACAATCGGTGATGTGCGGGGGCTGGGCCTGTTCTGGGTGATCGAGCTGGTGCGAAACCGCCAGACGCGGGAGCCGCTGGTGCCGTGGAATGCCCGCCCCGCCGAAGCGTGGCCTATGGCGGCGGTAGGCCGCTATCTGCGCGAGCATGGACTCTATGCCTATATCAGGTGGAACCTGCTCTTCCTGGTCCCGCCCCTGTGCATCACTGCCGACCAGATCGCCGAGGGGCTGGCCGTGGTGGATGAGGCGTTGGGGATCGCCGACGCCGCCCTGGAGGAGAAAGAGTAGAAAGGAGCAAGCAGATGCCCACCCGCGAGGAAGCCTGGCAACTGTTGAACGAATATACATCCAACCCGAATCTGGTGCGCCACATGTTGGCCGTAGAGGCGGCTATGCGAGCCTATGCCCGCAAGTATGGGGAGGACGAAGATCTGTGGGGCATTGTCGGGCTGATCCACGATTTCGACTATGAACGCTACCCCGACCTGTCGGTAGAGGCTCATCCGGTGGTCGGGGCGCGGCTGCTGTGTGAGCGCGGCTGGCCGGAGGGGATCGTGCGCGCTGTGCTGGCCCACGCCGGCGAATACACCGGCGTCCGGCCTGAATCGCGGCTGGAAAAAACTCTGGTGGCCGTGGACGAACTGACCGGTTTCCTGGTGGCCGTAGCCCTGGTCCGGCCCACCAGGGATATCCGCGACATCGCCGACATCAAGTCGGTCAAGAAAAAATGGAAGGATCGCGCCTTTGCCGCAGCGGTCAGCCGGGAAGAGATCGAGCGCGCCTGTCAGGAGCTGGGGGTCGATCTGTGGGCTGAGCACGTCCCCCTGGTGCTGGCAGCGATGCAGGAGATCGCGTCTGAGCTGGGGTTGGATGGGCAGGGCTAACCGGTATACCGCTTGAGGCTGGTGAGCCAACTCTTTTTCCGGCCATCGGGCAGGATGGCGTCTTTGAGGTCGGCCCTCTTTAGATTCGCCCCTCGCAGGTTAGCCTCCTTCAGGTGAGCTTTGCACAGACAACTCTCGAACAGGATGGCCCACGCCAGGTCTGCCTGGCGCAGATCGGCCTCTCCCAGGTTGGCCCGGCTCAGATCGGCCCCTTGCAGGTTGGCGATCCCCAGCCTGGCCTTCTGCAAGTCGGTGCCACCCAGCCTGGCCCCCAGCAGGTCGGCCCGGCTCAGATCGGCCTCTCCCAGGTTGGCCCACTGGAGATTTGCCTCCTGTAGCTCGGCGCGGCTCAGATTGGCGCCAGCCAGGTTGGCCTCCTCCAGATTGGCGCCGTGAAGGTTGGCCAGGCGCAGATCGGCCTGGCGCAGATCGGCCCTCACCAGGCTGGCCCCACCCAAACCTACGCGGTACAGCTCAGTGTGCGCTAGCCTGGCACCGGTCAGGTCAGCACCCCCCAAACCGGCTCCGCGCAGGCAGGCTCCCCGCAGATCCGCCTGGCGCAGGTCGGCCCCGAACAGAAAGGCCCCCTCGAGATTAGCCTCCGACAGGTCGGCTTTGGCCAGATTCGCGCCGGTCAGGTTGGCCCCGGCCAAATTGGCGCCGGCCAGACATGCACCTTCCAGGATAGCGCCGGTCAGATTGGTCCGGAAGCAATGGGCATGAGCCAGGTTGGCGCCGGAAAGATCGGCGCAGGCCAGGTTGACCCCGGTCAGGCTGGCCTGGGTCAGGTCCGCCTTCCGCAGATTGGCCTCGAACAGATTGGCGCTGTACAGATTGATCCCTTTCAGATCGGCCCCCGCCAGATTGGCGTGGCGCAGATATGCCTGCAAAAAGCCCCTCTCCCCCGCCTTGTACCGCTTGATCAGCTCTTGCGCATCCATATCGCACACCCTCTCTGGAGCCTGCGCCCGTAGAACGGTGCAGGCCTTTCCCCTCTTCTCCCCTCCTGCAAGCTTGGGGTTTCTGGTGGAAATTGGCGGGACTACCGCCCGCTATGAGCAATTTCAAAGATAAGCTAGCGGATTTGATTGTAACATCGGGGCCCCGATCCTCCAATCCCCTCAGGGGTGGAACCGGGGGAGGATTTTCTTGCCCCCGTGTCCTAGACCGCACAAGTAGGACAACTGCTAGCAGTTGTCCTACTTTGAGGTAGGCAGCGCCCGGTCAATCGGAAAGTCGAGGCAGGGAGTTGCAAAATTGGGGCAAATTGGGTCTTGACAACGCTCCCAATCTGTAGTATAATTTAGTTGGTTGTGACAACCAACTAATCTGGGAGGAGAGGCGATCTTGTCACAACAAAACCGCTATCAAACGGGAGACCAGGCCCTGGTCCGGCAGATCAACCTGTCGGCCATCTTGCACCACCTGCGCGAGCACGCGCCCATCTCACGGGCAGCCCTGGCCGAGATCACAGGCCTGAACAAGACGACCGTCTCCAGCCTGGTGGGCGAGTTGATTGACAACCAGTTTGTGCGCGAGATCGGCCTGGGATCGGCCGGCAGCGTCGGACGCCGGGCGATGCTGCTAAAGCTGAATCCGGCGGCAGGGTGTTTGGTCAGCGGTGAGATCGGCGTGGACTTTATCTCGGTGATCGCCGCCAACTTTGCCGCCGACATCCTCTGGCGCCACCAGACCCGGATCGATCCGGCTATGGGCCAACAGGCAATTGCTGAACAGGCTGCTTCCCTGCTCCAACAGGCGAAGGAACGGGGCCTCTCCTCATGCCGCAGCCTGCTGGGCGTGGCCGTCGGGGTGCCCGGCCTGGTCGATCTGGCCACCGGCACGTTGTTGTTTGCGCCCAACCTGGGTTGGAGAGATGTGCCCTTGCGCTCCATCCTGCAACAGGTGTTCGACGCCCCGGTGTTTGTGGATAATGAAGCCAACCTGGCCGCGCTGGGGGAGCACTATTTTGGTGCAGCGCGGGGCTATGAAGAGGTGTTGTATATCAGCGTCGGCGTGGGTCTGGGGGGCGGCCTGGTGCACAACGGGCAGATCTATCGGGGCGTGACCGGCGTGGCTGGCGAGCTGGGCCACATGACCGTGGACCCCGACGGCGAGATGTGCAACTGCGGCAACCGGGGCTGCTGGGAAACCCTGGTGAGCCAGAGGGCACTATTCCGCCACATAGAGCAGGCCATTCAAGCGGGACAGGCCAGCCAGCTTTCGCAGATGATCAACGGCGATTACAGCCGGTTGACAGTTCCCCTTGTGGCCGAGGCCGCCCGTGCCGGCGATGCAGTTGCCCTGGCCGCCCTGGACAAGGTGGGGCACAACCTGGGGACCGGCATTGCCTCTCTGGTGAATGCACTGAACCCGGAGCTGGTCGTATTCGGTGGCATCTTGAGCCTGACGTGGGAGTTCCTTCTGCCGGCGGTGACAGAAGAGCTCAAGAAACGGACTCTGCGCTGGAATCGAGAAGCGACACAGGTGGTCTTGGCCCGGCATGGGTTCGATGCCTGTGTCATGGGAGGGCTGGCGCTGGTGTTGCAAGATACCCTGCGTGAGCCCAGGCGGACATAGGAGGGCATCTGTGACCAACCTAGATCAATCAACTTCTGCCGATGCAGACTATCGGCGACAGCAGCGCCCGATGGCAAGGGGGAGCTTTCGCGAACTGGGCATTTTGGTCGCCCTGCTCCTCCTCTGCGCTTTCTTTTGGTGGCGGAACCCCGGGGTATTCACCAAGCCGGCCAACCTGGCCGTCATCATGCGCTTTGTCGCCACATTTGGCCTCCTGGGCATCGGTGAGATCCTGGTGATCATCACCGGCGGCATCGACCTCTCGGTCGGCTCGATGACCGCCCTCACCGGGGTGCTTGTCGCCTGGCTGATGTTAAAGGGGGTGGGGGGCATCTTCTTTGGCATGGTCCCGGCCATCCTCATTGTCCTGGCCTTCTCTGCCCTCGTGGGATTGTGGCATGGCTTTTTTGTCACCAAGGTCGGCGTTCCGCCCTTTATCATCACCCTGGGCACCTGGCTGATCGCCAGCGGGATGGCGGCCTATATGACCCGGGGCTACCCGATCGTCTTTCCTTCCGGCCACCCTTTTCTGACGTTGGGGCAGGGGGAATTTCACTCCATCCCCATCATGTTCATCGTCATGGTCGTCGTCGCCCTCATCGCCGCCTTTATCCTGAACCTGACTACCCTGGGCCGGCACATTTACGCTGTAGGTGGAAACCGGGAAGCAGCCCGCGTCTCGGGTGTCAAAGTGGATGCGGTGCGCATGTTCTGTTACGCGGCCAGCAGCGTGATGGCCGGCACCACCGGCATCCTGCTGGCCTCGCGCCTGGGCCAGGGCACACCGGTGGTGGGTTCCTCTTATGAGCTGTGGGCCATTGCGGCCACGGTCATCGGGGGCACCAGCCTGTTCGGCGGTGAGGGCACGGTGCTGGGAGCCATTGTGGGAGCAGCGATTATGGGCGTCATGCAGAACGGCATGGTGCTGATGAACCTCTCTTCCTATCTCCAGTCCGCCATCCTGGGCCTGGTGCTGGTCATCGCCGTGGTGTATGACACCCTGCGCCGCCGCAGGAAAAAGTGAGGGAATTATGTCGAACGAACTACCGGTCGTCGAAATGCGGAACATTCAAAAAAGCTTTGGAGCCGTACAGGCCCTGTGCGGCGTGGACCTGACGCTGGGGAAAAATGAGGTGTTGGGCCTGGTAGGCGACAACGCGGCCGGCAAGTCCACGCTGATGAAGGTGCTCAGCGGCGCTTACATACCTGACGGCGGAGAGATCCACATCGAAGGCCAAAAGGTCCACCTCACCGGCCCAGAACATGCCCGGCAACTGGGGATCGAGATGGTATATCAGGATTTCGCCCTGGCCAACAACCTGGACGTGGCCAGCAATATCTTTCTCGGCCGAGAGGTTGTGGGGCTGAACCTGGGGCTGTTCAGAGTCATGAACAAGCGGCGCATGGAAGAAGAGGCCCGCCGTTTGATGGACCGGCTCAAGATTGACATCGCTTCTGTGCGGCTCAAAGTCGAACACCTATCCGGTGGGCAGCGACAGGCAGTCGCCATTGGCCGGGCCACCGCCTTTAACGCCAAGGTGATCATCATGGACGAGCCCACCGCGGCTTTGAGCGTGGCGGCCACCGGCAAAGTGCTGGAGCTGATCCGCGAGCTCAAGCGCCAGGGAGCCTCGGTGATCATCATCAGCCACCGCCTGGAAGATATCTTTGAAGTGGCCGACCGGGTCGTTGTGCTGCGGCACGGACGCAAGGTGGGGGAACTGCCCATCCAGGGGGCATCTCTGGACGAGATTCGGGAAAAGGTCGTGGCCCGCATCATAGGCGCGGTTGACGACTTTGCGATGCAGAACCTACCCCGAACGAGCCGGAACCTGTAGGACAACTGCTAACAGTTATCCTACGGCCGTAACGCCAATCGGGTTGTACCTTGACATTGTTAGCTTGGTCAGTAGCAAGCCCTCACCCTCCGGCGAGGGGGTGCCCGACGCGGAGCGGAGGGCAGGGGTGAGGGCCGTCTCTAACAAAATCTGACATGGCCAAGGTACGATCGCTTGACAAAATAGAAGCAACAGACTATGGGGAGGAAAGGAGGTGGGGAGAAGCGAACCAATAGATCAGGCCAGGTGCCGGCATCCCAGCCATAATGCGCCAGCACCCGGCAACCAAACCTCCCGCTTTTGCCACGCCGAAGCCGGGAGGAAGTAAGCCTGGCGTGGAGGTCGGTAAACCAAAATGAATGCCTTGAAAAAGGAGGAGGTTGACAAAATGAGAAAGTATCTGCTCAACATTCTGGCCATAGCGGTCGTGCTGTCTATGGTGTTGGTTGCCTGCGGCCCTACCGTAGCACCGACGGAAGAGGTCAAGCCCACAGAGGCCAAGCCGACAAAGCCGATCAAGATCGTCGTCATCGGCAAGTCGGTGCACCCCTACTGGTCGAACGTGGAGAAGGGGGTGATCGCGGCGGGCAAGGACCTGGGCGTGGAGACGGTCTTTTTCGTCCCGCCCAAGGAGGACGTGGCCGCCCAGATCCAGACCATGGAGACCTACATCGCCCAGGGGGTGACCGGCATCGCCATCGCGCCCTCTGACCCCAACGCCCTGGAGCCGACGATGAAAAAGGCGGCCGACGCCGGCATCTTTGTCACCACGCTGGACACGCCGCCCGTCCAGGGGAGCGTCTCTCTGGTCTACATCGGCACCGACAACTTTAGCGCCGGCAAGATCGCCGGGGAGACGATGGCCAAGCTGCTGCCCAACGGCGGCAAGGTGGGCATCGGCCGCGGCTCCGACACGGCGCTGAACGCCCTGCAGCGCACCGATGGCTTTCTGGAGGGGATCAAGGGCACCAAGATCACCGCTCTGGAGCCGGTGAACGACAAGGAAGACGCGGCCACCGCCCTGCAGCTGGCCAACTCGGTCATCTCGGCCAATCCTGACCTGGCGGGTGCCTTTGGCGTCTATGCCTACAACGGCCCGGCCTGGGCCACGGCCATCAAGGAAGCCAACGCCGTCGGCAAGATCAAGCTGGTCTGCTTCGACGCTACCACCGACATCATCAACGGCATCAAGGAAGGCGTCATTGACGCCACGGTGGCCCAGCGCGAGTACGACATGGGCTACAAGTCGGTGCAGATCATCAAGCTGATGGCCGAAAAGGGCGTGGATGCGGCGCTGAAGGAGATGGGCGCGGTGAACGGCGTCATTGACACCGGCGTGGATGTCATCACCGCCGCCACCCTCAAGGACTATGAGGCCACCCTCGACAAGAAGGGCATCCCCCACGAGTGGGATACCAAGGGCTGGACCCCGCCGACGGGCGCCGCCCCCACAGGACCGATCAAGATCGCCGTCATCGGCAAGTCGGTGCACCCCTACTGGTCAAACGTGGAGAAGGGGGTGATCGCGGCGGGCAAGGACCTGGGTGTGGAGACGGTCTTTTTCGTCCCGCCCAAGGAGGACGTGGCCGCCCAGATCCAGACCATGGAGACCTACATCGCCCAGGGGGTGACCGGCA
>FWPV01004804.1_pt1 | contig 21161 bp, 10 predicted proteins | sample 2228371 | NCBI WGS metagenome assembly FWPV01 (sample SAMEA103939776, study PRJEB20133) | metagenome | reverse complement strand
GCAATGGAACTTTAATTTGGAGGGCCCAGACTCGCCTCCTGCCGGAGTTTGAGGTTGAGCCGTGGACTTTGCGAATGATTATCGACAGTGCTGGGATAGTCGCGCAGGATAGTAGATTGCAAGGGGTTATATTTGATGGCGAGAATTTTTTCGTGTCCGGCGCTGCTGATGCTCAACAAAATTTAATCTATGTGTTCAATAGGAATGGCGAAATCATCCGTCGGTTCTGCCAGCCGGGTGAATCTAATTTCGGTATGCGCGATTTGGACTGGGATGGCGAACTGATTTGGGGTTGCGACCAACAGATTCTTTATGGTATGACGCGCGAAGGCGAAGTAGTGCATCAAATACAAACCCCCTTTAATCCTGCGGTTTCAGTGGCTTGGGATTCTGAGCACAGATGGTTATGGTGCAGTGCGCTGACTTCCAACATAGCCGCTTATGACATTGAAGGCAATCTTATAACCCAAATTTCCCGCTGTGGGCTTCGTTTATATGGTTTAGGCTACTGGACGGATGACCCTGATGGATATAACCTCTATATTATGCATCAAGATGCTAACAATGCTCAATTAGTTTATAAGATGAACCCATCAAACAGCGACACGCTATTAGTGATGAACCTATCCAATTTGGTTGAAGGCACAAGTGGAGGAGTTCATATAACTGAGGATTTTGATAATTATTCAGTTAACATGGTAACTGTGCCCAATAGAGGTGCTAATGACCACATAGATGTCTGGCAATTGGCTTCCAAACGCAATTGGGTTCGCTTAGAACCCACCGCTGGAGTGGTCGAGGGAGGTGATGAAGCGGATCTCATCTTTGGATTTTATGCTACGAATTTGCGCAATGGGATATATGAAGGGGAAGTAGTTTTTCAATTTAATGCCTTCCCCGGTCAAATGATAGTGCCTTATACTTTAGAGGTTACTGAGGGTCCGGTCTTTGCCCAGCGACGCATCAATTTGAGGATGGGGTGGAATTTGGTTTCAGCAAATTTACAACCCGAAGAACCTTTAGTATCCGATGTCCTAAGACCCCTGGTTGAAGATAGGATTTTGATTTTAACTAAAAATAGTAATGGTCGGTTTTGGAGTCCAGATTTTGGGTTTGAGCCTTTCGAATGGTGCGTTGAACAAGGATATTGGATAAAAGTTACCCGGCAATCACATTTTAATGTTCAAGGTATGACCGTTCCGGCTGATGAGCCGATTTCGCTGAGGAGAGGGTGGCAATTAGTCAGTTATTACCCGCGACGCTCAATGGATGTGGTAACTGCAGTTCAAGGATTGGGCGAGGATTTGATTATCATTAAAGATGGGGAAGGCAATTTCTATGTGCCGCGCTATCGTTTCAGCACAATGGGTAGTTGCCGTGAAGGGATGGGTTATGCTTTGAAGATGGAACGCGAGGCTGAACTGGTATGGGGGGAAATTAGAAGGCAGGTCGCATGTTTAGATTACCCCTCAAATAATCAATATAAAGAGATTCTAAATTATAAAGATGATGTATTTCATATCCATTCCAAACCAAATGACCTACCGGTGTTACCCCCGACGGGGCGAGATATGAGCCTATTAGTGTTGGTGGATGCGATGGTTGATGGAGAGATCGGTGTCTATGCCGGTGACCGATTGGTTGGAGCGGGGGTTATGGCAAAAGGGCATTGCGGTATATCTGTGAGAGGGGACGACCCTACTACTGAGGCAATAGAAGGCTCTAAGGAAGGCGAAGTTTTAAATTTAAGAATTGACAATTATAAATTGCGAATAGAAAATGGGGAATTTATATATCCAACTGAGGTTAAATATGAAACCGATGGCTTTGAAGTTGTGCATTTGAAGGTGACTCAACTCCCCCCAGAATATACAATATTGCGGGCGTATCCTAATCCGTTTAATGAGACCACATACCTATCTTTTACCCTAACCGCACCGAAATTGATATCGCTTAAATTATATGACCTTACTGGTCGTGAAGTAGCGGTATTGCAAGAAGGTTTGACTTTAGCGGGCAACTATACTTTTAGATGGAATGCAAAAGGATTTAAAACGGGGGTATATTTCGGTCGTTTAGACTTGGAAAACGAAACGCAAATTGTTAAATTAGTAATCGTGAAATAAGATATTTACGATAAATTTCGGTTTTAAAAATTAAAGGTCTTTGAGACATTTGAAAAATTAGAATACCCTTTAACTTAAAAGGAGTAATCTCTACGAAGTCAGGGATAAATTATAAATAACTAAACAAAGAAAAAATACCACAAAATTTAAAGTTTCTTATGAACTTAATTCCAATGGTTATTGAGCAAACGGGGCGGGGCGAGAGAGCCTATGATATATACAGCCGTTTACTCAAAGAACGAATCGTTTTTGTTGCAGGTCCCATTGACGATAATGTAGCCAGCCTCATTATCGCTCAGTTGATATTTTTAGAAGCCGAAGACCCGGATAAAGATATATCGCTTTATATCAATTCGCCTGGCGGGTTGGTGTCCTCGGGCTTGGCTATTTATGATACGATGCGCTACATAAAGTGCGATGTAGCCACTATTGCGGTAGGGAATGCGGCATCTATGGGGGCTTTATTATTAGCCGCTGGGACTAAAGGCAAACGTTCAGCCTTACCTAACTCCCGCATTATCATTCATCAACCTATGGGTGGTATCCAAGGGCAAGCCTCCGATATTGACATCCATGCCCGCGAGATATTAAGAACTCGCGATAAACTTAATGAAATTTTAGCCGAAGCCACCGGACAACCGATTGAAAAAATTGCTAAAGATACCGACCGCGATTTCATTATGTCCGCCAGTGAAGCCAAAGAGTATGGTATCATAGATAAAGTTATCATTACTCGTGTTGATTCTGGGGTTAAGGATAAAGTAAAAGAAAAGAAGGCGAAATAAATAGGGGAATTTTATTGCCTTACTTATGGTTATTATTATTAGTTATTAGCCTCACTATTTGCCCTTCGATTAGTATGGGCACGCCGTTTCTTTATGGCGAATTACAATCAAGCCTTTATACTTACGAGGAAGTTGAAGGGACCGGGCGTTCCATCCTAAACCATTATGTTGGTTTAAAGATAAATCCACCATTATGGAGAGGATGGTCATTTTACACTTCCGGTGAGATTGGAGAGGGTGGTGCGGGGCGATGTGAGAAAGATAGAGTCCGCTTATTGAACTGTTTTGCTGATGGGGTAGTAGGTTCGTTGAGACTGCGAACGGGTCGTTTCGTTCCCCAGCGCACAGGGGATATTGGGCGGACGACCGATGGAGTGGAACTACAATATAGAATCAAAAATTTCCCATTGGGACAGGTTTCACTATCGGGAGGAAGGGAGATTTACACTTTGTATAGAGGTGAAACCTCCGCAATACCCGAGCGCTATCGAGGCACGGGCACATTGGAGGGGACGCTGGGCAAAGGTTTACGCTGGCAAATCGACCATACCCAAACTTATCGCGACCAAGCCATCGACGAGCAGGTCAGCCGAGTTGTTTTAAGGTGTCGGCGATTCTCAAAGGGTGGGTTGGATTTTAATGCATCTTATGACCATCGCTCTGACCACTTAAGAAGCCTCTTAATAGGGGTAAATGTCCAGCCTGACCCTAAACGAAGGCTTACTATTAGATATTTCTCGCGTCAGATGCGGCTGTTCGAAGCGAGCCCACTGCGCAAGTTTGAATATCCACCAGTCAAGATGGTGAGCCTAAATTTGAGGCGCGATATAAAATGGCACAATTTAGGTTTCAATATCGGTTATGCCCGTAGATTAAACCGTGAGCGTGAAATTTCACGGTTCTTGCTTTCTGTGGATTCCCCCACCAGCCAGATAGGGTGTCGTTATCAAATCGGGAACGATATGGATAACCTCGGCGGTTGGGCGAACGCTTGTTTCCCTTTAAATGACCAATTTACCGTCAGCGCTAGTGTTGATTTCGATAGATACAATTCTTTATGGGATGAGGAAAAAGTTGATAATTGGGTCAATAGTATAGGGATTGAGTGGAAATTTGAGCCCGATGTGTCAATATTGGGTCGACTTGAACACTATCGCGACGAGAGCACCTCCTTTGATCTAAGAGCCTTTATATCGGTTAAGATGGGATTTGCGCTATGAAAACACCCAAATTAGCAATACTGGCAATAATTGCGATATGCCTAATATGTTTACAACTGAAAGGTCGCCTGGAAGCCGATAAAAATGCGGGGGTTACCCCCGTCGGGATAATCTTTTCCCATTCCCTACATATTGAAGATGTGGGATTGGAATGTTCTAAATGTCATAATAAGGCTTTAAGTTCAATGGACGGTTTAGAACGGTTGTTACCTGAAATGTATCTGTGCGGGGAGTGCCATAACATAGAAGATGAAACCGGTTGTAATATGTGCCATATAGACCCTTATAATGTGGTAAAATCACCCGCCGCAGGGATTAATTATAAGGCTTTTAGTCATAAGGTTCATTTAGAAAAGCAGGTATGTCGGGATTGTCATCCTGTTGAGTCGGGGGTCAGTCAAACGGGGCGCTCTTATCCCGATATGAAAGGGTGTGTAGATTGTCATCAAGTTAAACATTACGAACTCAGTTGCCAAGCCTGTCATATAAAATTCATACCACCTAAACCGAGCTCTCACCAGTTCGACTGGGCTAAACTGCACGGCGAGCAAGCCGAACAAGAGATGGATGACTGTGCGATGTGTCATAAAAGTCGGGCTAAAGATGATTGCGCTAAATGCCACCAAGGCGCAATGTTTGGCTCGCCACATCCGCAGAAGTTCAATCATAGCCAAGCGTATTTAAGGGCAGGTGGTTTTGCTGATTGTCAAACCTGCCACGAACCTGAATCGTTCTGTGTGGCTTGTCATACCCAAAAGATGGTGATGCCGGCAAGCCATAGTCGCCCCGGCTGGGCAGTGCGCACTGGCGGAACTCATATCCATCAAGCCGAAATCGACTTTGATTATTGCATCATTTGTCATTCCGTGCCAGTCAAGAAGTCATCTTGCAATTCGCCTGTTTGCCATCACTAATCAATAACTAAATAGAAATATGAAAGTTAAGATATTAAATAACAAATTATTAAATCGTAATGTAATCTTCGTATTAGGACTAATGGCATTTATCTATTTGGGGATTTTTATGGGTTGTGCAGAGAAAGCGACCGGACCGACGCGAGATACCCATCCGGCGGAATGGGGTGAGGTTGGGTCGTCGAACTTTCACGGCGCTGTTTTACTGGAGAAAGGCTTGCCTAATGGACTAACCACCTGCCGAACCTGTCATATTTCGGACACAGCAGGTCCACAAAAGCCACCCGGATGTTACACCTGCCATAATCAATATCCACATCCAACTGATTGGGTGAGGAGAAGCGCAAGCGATACTTACCAGCCGCGCCATGCGACCTTTATTCAATCCTCAAATTGGGATCTTAAGTATTGTCGTAAGTGTCATAATAACGACTATCGACGGCAGTTTTCATATGCAGGTCAACCCACTCGAACCTGCTATGAGTGTCATAGTCAAGGACCGGAGGGTTGCACGGTGTGTCATGGGGGTCAATATAATGTTGCCCCGCCGCCTGACCTAAAAGGCAACACAGAAAATACCTTTCTGACGGTAGGGGCTCACAAACGACATACCTATAGTAATAGATTGACCAATAACTTATCTTGCGACCAGTGTCATATTTACCCGCGAAGTTATGACGATATAACCCATATCGATGCATCAACCCCGGGTATAGCAGAAGTGGTGTTTGGTTATCTGGCTTCCGATTCGGGGCAAACCAACCCACGTTGGGACCGCCAGAATAAAACTTGCATTTCAGTTTACTGCCACGGGGATTTTCAGTTTGGTATCCAGACTAATTTACCGCTTTGGATTGAAATGGACCAAGCCAAATGTGGTAGTTGCCACAAATTACCCCCTGACAGCCCGCATCCGAATAATTCAGTATGCTTTCGCTGTCATCGCTATAGTAAAGACACGCATATAAATGGAAAGTTGGATTAGTTGCTGAATTATTGCTTCACTATGTGAAATAGTTCCCACGGATGCGGGGACTATTTCTCGCTTAAGAATCTCGTCTCCAAAAACAGTTGTTCCCACAAGCGTGGGAACAACACCGCAATCGAACGCAAAGAAAATACTCAATCAACCAGTTATTCCAGTAAGTGTGGGAACAACTAATAGCAAAACAATCGTTTGTAGGAACGAATTCCCGTTAGCGCTTATTTTAGAATCACCATTCTTTTAGTTAGGTTTCCGTAGGAACAATTTAGTCGATAAAAATATATTCCAGCGCTCAAGTTGTCGCCATCGAAGTTGACCGAATGTTGTCCTGCAGGTAGCTCTTCGTTAAGTAAAGTCGTAATCAAACGACCTTGAAGGTCATAGACCGCAAGGTGAACCAAACCTTTACCTGGCAGTGAGAAAACTATCTGAGTTTGGCTATTAAATGGATTAGGATATACATCATATAAAGAGAAATCTATCGGTGAATGTGGTTCATCGAAATCCACACGGGCATCTTCACGCACCTCCAGATGAGCGGTGGCTAAAAGTGGTTCTCCCGCACCGTTATGTTCTATCCGCAAGCCAACTCCGTAAGAACGACCGTTAGGTAAACCAATTGAGTTAAAATGTAATAGAAATTCATAGTTTGCTCCTGCAGGGACCGAGTGCCATCCAACCTCATAATCTAAAAACCGCGAGTCGGGGCCGAAGGTGAAAATCCTAAGCGAATCGTTCAAAGACAAATCGGCGATATAACCTATTACACCCGTTCCTTGCATCCAATCAAAGTTGACCGTCAGTCCAGTTCCCACATTTTCATTTAGTTCAAAATAGCGGTTAATCTGCGATTGACCGATATCAGGATTGCATTTTACCAGCCAAGTTCTCACATTTACATTATTTACAGGCCTGGCGTGATTACTCAGAGCATATAATTTCATACCGTCTTCATCGGTGGGATTCCAAGCCAATCCCCATACTGATAGTTGATAGCCGGGGATTGAAATGCGGAATCGACGAATTTCGCGCAAAGTGTCGTTTTCAAGGCGAGATTCTATAACATCCTTAGAACCGAGGGTTACATATAAGGTTTGACGCTCGGGATTCCAAGCCAAAGCATAAGGCTCGGAAGGGTTTTCATTAGCGGTGTTATATTGCATCGGATAACGGGCTACCAAATTACCCGAAGTATCAAGCGCTACGATTGTGAGCAGATTGTCCACTACATCACCGCCAAGTAAATGTTGTCCATCCCAGGCTAAATCCCTAAAACCGATAGGGCTTATAGTGCGTTGCGGGAAGCGCCTTATTTCCGTGCCCTCTCTGTCGAGGACATAAACATAATTATCTTCGTTTGTGCCGAAAGTCCCGGTTCCAGATACAAATATGCGGTCGCCAATGATTTCAACTCCGTAAATTCTTCCATCATTGACCTCCCTTGAAACCCCGCTGGTATGGCGAAGGATATATTCTGGGGTGGATCCATCAAGATTGCATCGTCGGATACGGAAATTTAAAGGTCCGTTGCCTTCATTAAGGATGGTAATAGATGCGGTGCAGTGATTGCCACCCCCTTGAAGTTGACAGCGGACTTCCCGATTGGGAACTAAAATAGCGGGATGGGTGAGCCGAATGGTTAAATTTGTCTGAGTGTCCTGCCTTATTGTAAAGGCGACGCGTTGGTCGCTGAAGGTCGGTTTAGAAACTGTAAGCGAATAATTACCTACAGGGATACGGTCAAAACTGAACCTGCCATTCGCGTCGGTTACCGCAGAATGTCCTGAAGTTGAATGCACTTGCACATCGGACACAGCGCGAGTGGTATCCTCTGCTAACACCACGCGACCTACTAAACTGCCGGTTTGATGCTCAATGCTTGTGGTAAAACGGAGCGCCATACCGCTCTGAATAGGTCGGCAGTTTGGGGAGTATTGATTCCAATAGCAGTATTGTAATCCCCCTGTATTATCAAGATTCCTGATACCGATGGTGTTGAAAAAGTTATCGTGAGATACACCTGGGACTGCCCAGAAGGTTTTATATTGAAACACGATTTCACCATCGCCAGTGGGGGTGTGCCAGTGGGCAGGGTCATAAAGAATTATCTGAAACTCTTGAGGTGTATGGGTGGTATCAAAATCGTTTAATATCTGAAGCCGCGACCACTCTATAATAAAGATGTTTTCATCCTCAACATAGTGGGTATAAACGCCGGCGTCGGCGCGGTTGCCGTAATTAATGAAATCATCCCAACAGACTGCCAGCATTGCATCCGGTCCCTGCACTCCCGGCATTTGATAGTTTCTGAAATCCACAAACATTGAATTCTTGGCACCGAACGCAGCCCATCCATTTGAACAGACCACCATAGTATCAAAATCTTGTCCATAAAAGCGGAAGGTGAAGGGCAATCTTATAACGACGGAGGTATCTAAATCTTCACGATAGTCATTGATGTTTAGCTTGGTAGAGCGGGTTTCAAAGGCATAACCTTCTTGTTGGTAATTTATTTCCCGCCAAGCATAAGTAGGTTTTTTTTCCCAAGTCTCGTCGAAAGAATCAAAGCAATAGTATCCATATTCATCGGGACCATAAGGGTGCATCATATTAGGTTGGCCAATTTGACATTCAAATAATACTGTGTCGCGGTAGGCGTCATTTTGGGCTTGGGCGTGTAAAATTAATCTAAAATACGCTTTATTGCCCGGTATAACATTATGTCCTAAGGTTATTCTGAAGCGGGTTTCACAGGTGTCAGTTGAATTTGGGGCAATGGTTTGATTATAACGGGAATTTGCAGCGGTGATTTCGATCCAGCGCGTCAAGCTTTCTAATTGAGCATTTACTGGGGGCATAGCCAAATTGCCATTATTACGCAGCACAGGTTGCATATTAACCATTTCGCCTCGGTCAAAATTGCCGATGAAATTGACATTGGACACTGTGGGTTTGGGCGCAGCGGATACGATATTAAAAGCGTGATTCCATTCACCTTGCTGGGAGGTGATGCGAATGGCAGCGCGGACATTGTAATCGTAACGGCTATTGCGGTCAAAGATTAAAGTATCCCGCACTTGAACTTCAGCGCCGGGGTTTAAATTGCCAATGTTGGTTATGCGATTCTGACTAAAAGTCAAATAAGGATAATCGCTGCTAAATTCGGCTATGATATTATTTACAACTTGATTTCCGGAATTGCGCAAAGTTAAAGTAGTAGGAATACGCTCGCCATTTCCGAATAAACCGTCTGGGTTCACATAAGTTACATTGGTCAAGTCAATTGAAGTTCCAGCCTGAATATCTATACCGCCAACATAGGGGGCTAAATTGTGTCCGGTAACAGTAACAGCCAACCTACCTGCGCTGAGGGAGCCGGGTTGGAAGGTGAAGCGCGCCCATCCTGCACTATCGGGGGTGTTTACTAAATGCACACCATCAGTCTGCATAACGCACACTATGGCTTCCCGGGGGACGCCATTTTGAGTTCGCACCCGCACCGTTAGCCCGGTGGTGCCCGGGCCTATGGCTTGGGGATGTTCAACCTGCAAATCTACAACCTCACCGTAGTGTATCATTACCGAAGGGTCGCCTAACAGAGTATAAACCGATATGACTCTTTCTAAATCAGGCCAAACTTGACGGTCTACGCAATAGTCGCTCCAAGCCTGCATTTTTGAATAAAGTTGTATCCAACCGGTGCGATGAATATTAAAATAGCGCATCGCCCGCATCTGACCACCTAATATGCTGTTATTATACTTAGTATTAGTCAATCCCTGCATGCATATATCACCGATAGGTCCTTTAGGTCTATTAACCGGTGAGTCTTTAAAGACATATTTTTGGTGGTCCCACGATAGGCAGGTCATAGCGGATATAAAAGGGTGCCGCTGTCCGGTGTTGATACATCCGTCACCTTGTCGGCAGCCTAATAACCATCCTCGTGATAAAACTAAAGAAGCCCCGGCACTAACGATATCCCTAACCCGGGCGTCCAATTGGGCGGGGGTATAATCCCGGGCGTAAAGCGTGTCGATATTATTTATGCCCATCTGTTCCAAACGAGTATATATCCAGCGACCTAAATGAATCATCGAGGGAACGAATTGCCCGCCCGCTACAGCGATATCTTCAGCAGTGAAAAGGGCTCTTTTAAACCAAGCCCGATTGTTTTCATTATCCAAAAAAAGTTCGCGTTCGTATCTTATGGAGCGTTTGATTACCCCGGCTAATTCGCTGGTGGTTTCAGCATATAGCCTTCCGACAGTTATTTCAGGCACTATTCGCTCGCTTTCACCATCCACCATAACTCCATAGTAATGGTCTCCCGAAAACATACCCTCGCGGAAGTTTGGGATATATAAATCACTTAAATTTTGGGAGTTAGGACCAATAATAATAAGGTCTTGCACAGGGTCATCGGTGAAGTAGTAGTTTTGCCTAATCATTTGCCTTATAGCCATTGGATCTGAGGGGTTTACTGCAGCGAGCGAAACACGATAGCCCATTTGCCGCTTCCAGTCAGCCAGACTATCTAAATAAGCCCGTGTAGCGAGGTTCTGATTGTATATTATTAAAATATGTCCAATATGAGAACTTTGACCGCCTATTGGGTCTCGAGCGGGTGGATTGATTACTAATGAATTGATAAAGCGTGCTGGATAAGATAAAGGCGAATCGTTCACTGGGCGCAAAGCGCGTTGAGACGATTCGGTTGAAAACCTAATGCTGAATTCGAGCGCTTGATTAATAACTCCACTAATATCACTTTCAGCATCCAATTGAACAGGGAAAATAGTCAAAGGAACTAACCGGTATCCCCGGAAGGAGAGCGGTTCACCCAATTGAATGGGCGAAGTTGGGGTAAGCATCATTGAACTAATCTCTTGTTCCTCAAGAGGGATAGCGGGGCTCTCCGAGTTAGAATCCACCCGATGGCTTTGCCGAGAAACCTCCCCTAAAGTTGCCCTTTGGTGGTCAGGAACATAAACCCAATATTTAAGCGCTGCCACAGGGCGTTGGTCGGAAGTCCATACCAAATCTAAACCATAATCTTCAGACCTATTCATCAACTCTTCAAGTGGGGGTAAATCAAAGCGCACCTGTATCTCAGAGTCCGAGGAAGCCTTTATTTGTATGCTATTATTAATAGGCAAATCCGCGGCAAATACCAGAGAACCGATTATCAACAAAGTTAGGGTAAACCAAAGAAGGCTTTTCATTTATAAACTCCGTTTGTTATCCCGTATATTTTTTAAAATCAATTGATTATAAAATTATTTTAAGTTTTTCTTATGGTAAATAAATTAAACCCAACTTAACGATAAGAAAAACTATCCCAAGGATAGGTAAAACATAGTAGCAACTTGAATCAGGATAAGTAAACAACTTATCGCTAAGTAGGGCATTACATTCTATAATTTAGCAAATTTTTATTGTTTTTACAAGTAAAAAAACTTTAAATTGGGTTGTGTATTGATTTTAGAATAATTATATTTAAATTTAGTATTATTACAATTTACACTAAAACAAGAGGGCAATGCCTATTATCAAATCCATAAGACTATATCATTTTTTATCGGTTTTTGTGTTGTGTCTTTTAGGATGCCCCAAACCACATTTGGGGTTTAACGAACCTCCTGATAAAGAGCCAGAAACTCACTTAAGAGACACTACATCCAATTACACCGACACTCTAAATAGAGGATCAAACAATTTAATTGACGAGAATGAACTTAAGAATATTATAATCAACGAGGAGTTTTTACAGCAAAGGGATGAAGAGAAGTTGACCACCGTCGCGCGGTTACTAGAAAACGCTCGTGCCTTAATGTTTAATGACCAATTAGTTGCAGCAGGGTATAGTTTCGCTCTGGCACGGATGATGCTGGCCTCCATATGTTCCGATTCGTTAGGCGCTGAGGTGGAATTATACCACAGTCTGGTGAAAGAAGTCAACCATTTTTACGAAGACTATGTCCACAGCAAAGATGAACTACCGGCGGAAAGCCCACCTGAAGCCATCATCGCCGGTGTTGAAGAAGCCGAAAGCGATACCTCTGATGAAGATGATTTATTGTCCTTAAATGATTTACCCATCGACACCACCGCACTGATTGAGACTTTAGCAAAGGATTTGGAGTTCCCTGAAGTTCCTTTTATAATTAACAATCAAGTTGAAAATGCGATAAGATTTTTCCAGACTAAGGGACGCAAGGTTTATCAACGCTGGTTAACCCGGGCTGAAGTATATGAACCGATGATGCGCAAAATACTTAAAGAAGAGGGGATGCCCGAAGATTTAGTCTATGTATGTATGATAGAATCCGGCTTTAATCCGATTGCCTACTCATACGCTCATGCTTCAGGTCCATGGCAGTTCATTAAATCGACTGGTAAAATATTTGGTTTGAAGATGAATTGGTGGTATGACGAGAGGCGAGACCCGGTAAAATCCACTTACGCAGCGATACGATATCTCAAGAAGTTATATTACGATTTCGAGGATTGGTATTTAGCCATTGCGGCATATAATTGCGGAGAGAAAAATGTTAAAAAGCACATCAATAGATACAACACTAAGGATTTTTGGTCGTTAACGCGCTTGCCACGCCAAACCCGTAACTATGTTCCGACCTTCATCGCTGCGGGTATAATAGCCAAGAACCCCGCTGCGTATGGATTTATGCCGCCGGTTTATCGCGGAATGCCGGCGGTTGACAGCGTGGTTATTTGCGAACAAGTGGATTTAAAGTTAGTCGCTAAACTAATAGGCTCAACCTACGAAGAATTAAAAGAACTCAATCCATCGCTATTGAAATGGTGCACTCCTCCACCACCAGATACCACCATTCTGATACTTCCCTTAGGAACGGCGTCTAAATTCCTCACCGAATGGGCTAATTTGCCTAAAGAATATAAAAAGGTCGAAACCCGTCATATTGTTAAACGCGGTGAAACACTCGGCTCTATCGCCAAGCGATACGGAGTCTCGGTGCGCGATATATGCGCAGTGGCTGAAAACAGAATTCGCAATCAGAATAAACTATCGGTAGGGCAAATGCTCATAATACCGGTTCCCCCCGAGCACTATAAAAAATCCGCAGTTGAATATCAAGTCGCCGAGGCTGAAGAACCTATTACCTCTAAACCCAGCGGGAATGAAATTATGCATATTGTGCGCAGTGGAGAAACTTTGGGGTCTATCGCTGAAAATTATAATACCACTGTGAGTGCGCTCATCTCCCGTAATCGGATTAAGAATGCCCGCAAATTAAAAGTGGGTCAAACCTTAGTGGTGAAACCCGGTGTTTCATATTCCAAAGATAAAAGCCTCGCTGCCACATCAACCGAAAAATCAAAATCCCCCAGTCCTACTCCCCAGACGAACCCCACTACCCGTGAACATACCGTTAAAAAGGGGGAAACTTTGACCAACATAGCAATGCAATATGAAATATCAGTATCCGAACTTATGAAGGCTAACAATCTCAACAATCCGCACAATATAAAAGCAGGCACTCGGATTTGTATTCCCTCAAGTAAGGATTTAAAAGGGGGTAGTTCCTCCACAATTGTGCACACGGTTCGCCCAGGTGACACCCTATGGGCGATTGCGCGCAAATATGGGGTAAATCAAGAAGAGTTAATGCGGGTAAACAGCCTTAATAAACGCAGTAAAATTATGCCCGGCGACCGCTTAAAAATCCCGCAAGGATGAATTAAAAGGCACTTAAAAATAGAAAAGCGACTATCCCGTAGTCGCTTTTCTATTTGCGGGGATGACGAGACTCGAACTCGCGACCTACGGCGTGACAGGCCGTCACTCTAACCGACTGAGCTACATCCCCTTGCTATTAAATAGCGACATTAATATATAAAATTGTAGCCGAAATTGCAATATTAATGAATTTCAAAAAGGGTTGTTAGAAAAATTTTTATTGTTTGGTTTATCACCCGAATTTAAACTATCCGAACAAGAAACCTCTTGACTTAAAACTTTGCTTTCTTTTATTTCATAAGTAGCATTTTGATGATTTTACAATTTCCTTCCACTTCTAATCTCCCGATATAAATCCCAGCAGGAAGGTTTGGAAGTCCGAACTCTAATCTATGCCAACCTGCAGGCTTATATCCATTATAAACAAGCGCTTGGGTGCGACCTGATATGTCCATTATAAAAAATCTCACCTCACCACTCATTGGTAAACTATAAACTACGGTCGTGCGAGCGTTGAAGGGATTGGGATAATTTTGAAATAAATTTAAAGTTGTAGGGATGGGGGCTGTTTTATCTTCCGCGGAAAGAACTACCGAAAGCCTTATCGGTAATACTGCTGAACCTGGACGGGCATTAAGGAGAAACACGATATCGGTAAGATAGTCTCCCTCAGTTAGATTTTCAGGATGGAAAATAAGTCTGATAAACAGCGAATCGCCCGCCCTAATGGTATCAGTGGTAGGCGAAAAAGCAAACCACTCTATATCTGGGGTGGAGAGTTGGGCGTTATATATTAAGGTTCCGGTGCCGGTATTGTAGACTAAAACCGAATCGGTTGTGGACTGGTCAGACGATAGTCTTATTTCATAAGATTGGCGGTCTAAACTAAAGAGCGGTTTCAGCAATCCGAAGTGCACCTCAACTGTATCGTAAGGCATTATTTCAATTGCACTGCGAGTCGAATCGTTGAAAAATGGATAACTAACAGAGATGGATATATCACGGTTTGGTGGTAGGTTAAGAAATATATATTCACCATTTTCGTCGGTGGTGGTTTGGTTGCCCAGCGAAAGCCTGACTTGGGCACCCGACAGTGGTTCGTCGTTCATTGCATCAAAGACCCTTCCTCGCAAAGCTCCTACAGCAAAAGATTTCTCGGTGGTGAATTTGATGGCTCTATGGTTCATCAACCCGGCTGCACCCGGATGAAGTGAACTCCAATAGGTATATTCTAATCCGTCGCGCTGGTCAGGGCTGCCTATGCCAACAGTAGCAAAAGGAGTGTCCCAAGATTGAAAACAGGATGGGGAATCGGAGACTTCTAAATATTGAAATACAATTTCACCGTCGCCGCTTGTGGTGCGATGAACTGAAGGGTCATATAGGATAATTTCAAAGGTTTCAAGCGGTTCGCCATTTCCATTCGGTCCAAGTTTTCGCATCTCGCTCCATTCCACGATAAAAATACCATTATTCTCGTCATAAGCATAAAAGATTCCGTTATTTTCAGTGGTTAGTAAATCATCCCAGAAGGGGCATAGCATCGCGGAAACTACTTCCCCGCCGGGGATATGCCTATTACGACCCCCGATTAGCGATGAATGGTTGCCAAATGCTGCCCAACCATTAGTGCAGATTGTTAAAGTGGTAAAATCCGTCCCATAATATCTGAAATTAAAAGGCAATCTCACCACACAACTGGTGTCGTGTTCTTCGTCTAAATCGACAAGTCCGGTATTTGTTCCTCTCCCACCTAATCGGGGATTGAGCTCTATCCAATTAAAGATTGGTCTATTCTGCCAGGTGGAGTCGATATCATCGATGCAGATATATCCGTAGTTATCAGGACCAAATGGTTGATTTGGTTGGGATTCCCCGACGGTGATATTAAAAAAGGCGGTGTCTCTAAATCCATTATCGGCTTGCAATATCAAGGCTAATTGGGCGGGATTGCCCGCAATATGCATATTACTAGCGAATATCCTTAATCCGCGTTCAGATAGGGCTCTTTCTCCCACTGCGATAGCATCAAAGGTAGTGTGGGATGACTGAACAATCACGGTAGAGGTAAGGCTTATCAGTTCCGCTTGCGTCGGGGGGGAGTCGCCTTCACCGATATTGGTTAACCGAATGCTCAGTGAAGATGCTTCACCGAGGCGAATAGGCTCACCGGCCCATTCAATAGATTCTACCTCAAGTTGGGGAGCATAAATAGGAATAGTGAACGCATTTATAAAACTTGCACCACCCTCAGTAAGAACTTCCAAATAGAATTTAGCCACCATTCCATTTGGGCAACCACCATCCACTAAAACAGGAAAAACAGCTATTTGAGCATTCCCTGGCGCGGGTGCAGACTCAAAGCGTAGAGTATCTTCCAAAACCGTTAGTAAAGGGGAATCCGATTTTAACACTACGGTCATATTCCCATTAGGTCTTTGTTGACCATAATTAAATATCTGTATCTCCAATTCTAAATCCTCTGTTGCATCTGCTTCACCGTTGTTGTTGCCACTGCTTAAGCCTTCATTGTCATCATTGATGGAAACCTGCTGAAATCCTAACATATTTTGAACTTGGGTAATGTTAAAATCAGCCATATAAGGGATTAGATTTGGTCCGCTAACAGTCAATTTAACCTGCCCAGGTTGGGTCCAGGTAGGTAAAAGGGTAAAATCTACTCGTCCATTATGGTCTGTTTTCTGCATCACTTGAAAACTCTGGGATTTATACAAACAGACATTAGCGTCAACCACGGGTGAATTGTTATTAGCATAACGGACTTCAACCGAATAATGGGTTTCACCAGCCCTCAACTGCGCGGGTCTAATGACAGTCAAACTGCAAGGGACTGCAGTATATAATTCTACGGCTGGGTCGCCCATTAAATTGAAGATATAATATTCGGTGAGCCAAGCCTCCATATTGCGGTTTTCTTCGTGGTTAATATCACCTCTTCCTTGATACGCTTTTATCAGTGCGATTTTGCCCATTTGTAGCGCCCAACCTTGCGCATATATTTTATCCACGAAGGGTGCTCGCAAAGTTCCAGAGGCAATCATATTATTATAGGCTGAGTGGGTGGCTCCAGACGCTCCTACCGCACCAATAGCACCTATTGAAAGGTTGACAAATCGCTCCGAGTAACCATAAGCAGATTCCTGACTGCCCAAAACATACTCGCCTGTATTACAAGTTGCCAGCATTATAAAGGGAAGTCTTGCTCCATTATTAATACGCCGTTGGATATCCCGAACGCTAAAATCGTTCATATCCGACCAACCTCGGTAGAGCACAAACGATACGCCTGCGTTTATATAAGTGGATAGGAAGTTGGTGGGGTCTATTTGTGGATTTTGCGCGGTAAAGTAAAGTTCGTAGACATTGGTAAATCCATTCTGTCGCACAAGTTCACCGAACCATTTACACACATCAATAGAGGAGCGTCCACTGCGGCTGTCGGTGGCGGCAACAGCGGCTTTTAGTTGCCAATTTATATAATTGCCCTGAGTCCCTATATATGGACTTGATTCATATTGGATTATCTTATTCACCTGAGTGCTCAGCATATTTATATTATCAAAGGTTATCCTGCCAATGGCTACTTCGGGTAAAAAGTCATTCCCTTCTAATAAAGCGAAAGGTTGGTCCGATTCGTAGGCATATTGTGCACCATCTCGCATATCAAAATAAGCCAAAGTCCTATTATTCCCCATCATACCCGGTGCATCTCCCACTAAAACCACAAATTCCGGCGGGAACTCCCAATTATTATAAGCCTGCTGTAATGCATTCAGTATCACAAATCGGTCGGTATTTTGGGCTATCCTTATCACTTCCACCTTCCATCCCATCCGCCTACGCCACTCAACTAAGGGGGTTAAAGTATTGTTAACATCGTTGTAATTAGGAATCACATATGCTATTGACCCGCCAATCATATCTTCGTCCCGTCTGGGTGGCGGATTGACTACCATTTGAGACAGTATTCTATGAATATAGCGAGAAGGGCGAGGTCTTAAAGGGTCTTGAACTAAATTGATGCGGTTTAGGGGGGAAGTGAAGTCCAGTTCAATTTCACCGCTCTCCAGCCGTTCTATATTTCCGGTTTTAGGGTTTAACCTGATAGGCGAAACAAATATCGGCAATAGCCTATAGCCGCGCATTATTGCGGGCTCGCCGGTCCACACAAAATCTGAGGGCAGTAAATTCTCATATTCACTGCCATCTCGCAATTCATAATTGCTGGTCTTTTGATGGTTAAGTCTGGCTTCCACCCCGCAATCAGGGGGGATTAACACCCACCGACTCAAAGTAGCCGATTTCAGTTCCTCCTTACTAGTAGGAACCTTTTCAGCAATAAACGAATTGAAGTTCACAAATAACCGAGTAGCCGTGGGCTGCTCGGATATAAGTTCAATCTGTGCAGCTTCGTCAGCAATTGGTCCAGCATTAAGGTTGCTGATTGTTGCGAAGCCTAATATGACGAAAAGTAAAAAAGTGCTTGAAATTTTAAATATTTGCATCCTAAATTCTCTTGTAAGGGTGAATTTTCAGTGCTTAGAAGGGTAAATTTCTATCCGTCTTTTTTCTAAAAACAAAACCCTTAAAGATATTAAGTGCAAATATTGTGCTAATTAAGTTATATTGGTTTTATAAAAAGCCTCTAAAAATAATAAATTTAAAATTACCATATAATTCATAGATTTTTATTTATTTAATCCTTATATGAATAGGGTTCTTACCGGGGATTGGATAGTGAACTTCCTTATGCGAAGGCATAGTGAAGTATCTAACCCATCATTTTAATGATTAAGTGCTACCATTTCGCTGAAAGAAACAAATCTATATCGTTTAATTATTACTTTTATTTTTTCCTTATGGATATTTTAAAATTTTTATTTGACAAAGATTTTAAATAGATTCACCAAATGAGCGAATTTCGCCATAGTAGGTTGGTATTGCGAACACGGGTGGATATTATCGCCGCGATGTTGCGCATCAGCAGGTATCCTATACGGGGGTTTTGCTCCAAAAGCGCTGAAAGTTTTTGATATTCAAACATACAGGCGACGACTTCCTCATCCGCCCGCACGGTAGCCGAGCGCGGTGAGCCATCAACTAAGGACAGTTCCCCGAAAATCTGCCCATCGCGCATCGAATAAATTATCTCCTCCTTTCCAACCTCGGTTGGCAGGGAAAGGCGAATGGATACCCGCCCTTTACAAATAATAAAAAGGTCGCGGGACCTTGAATCCTCGCGGATAATCTCAGCGCCGCGCGCAAAATGCTGCTCTTGGGCAATACTAACTAACGCTTGAACCTCCTCGTCGGTCATATCTTTAGATAATCCGGAGATTTTTAATAGATTCTTATAATCCATATTAACTCCCTATAATTTTTATATTTTATTAAATTCTTTTTAAGGCTTGCCCTAAGTCGGCACAGATATCCTTAGGGTCTTCTATTCCCACCGACAAACGGATGAGTGTTTCAGAGATGCCGGCTTGGGCTAACTGTTCAGCCGTATAAGTTGAGTGGGTGGTTGAAGCCGGATGGCAGATTAATGTATCGCAATCACCTAAACTGACCGCTAATACGCAAAGTTCAACAGCATCCATAAGTTTCTTACCATCTTCGCGTGTCCCTTTAATATCAAAAGCCAGCATACCGCCGAAGTCGCGCATCTGGCGAGCCGCTAAATCATGACCCGGATGATGGCGCAATCCCGGGTAGTAGACGGCTTTAACCTTAGGGTGAAAGGTTAGATATTGCGCCACTTGCATCGCATTTTCGCAATGGCGGCGCATACGCACGGCTAAAGTTTTTAGCCCCCGAAGCAATAGCCAAGCATTGAACGGACTTATACAACTTCCTATATGGTGCAGTGTTTCTTTGCGAACTCGTTTTAGGATTTCTTTAGGTCCTACAATGATACCCGCCACTGTATCGCCGTGTCCACCGATGTATTTAGTAGCGCTATGGATGACAAAATCGGCTCCCAACTCCAGTGGTCGCTGTAAAACAGGGGTGGCAAAGGTGTTATCCACCACTAAATATATATTATGTTTTTTAGCAATATAAGCACATCCTTCTATATCGATGATATCTAATGTTGGATTAGCGGGTGTTTCGATAAATATCAGTTTGGTTCTGTCGTCTATAGCGGATTCCACTTCATCGAGATGAATTGCGCGCACCTCGCGAGCCTCAATTCCCATCCGGGGCATAAATACTTTATTCAAAGCATGGGTTCCGCCATAAACGGTAACGGAAGAGACATAGTTATCCCCACTGCCACAAAGCGTAAGGATTAATGCAGCCTCTGCTGCCATTCCTGAAGAAAGCGCTAAAGCGGACTCGCCACCCTCTAAAAAAGCCATCTCGCGTTCCAAGCAATCCTCAGTCGGATTGCCCAACCGTGAATAGATATATCCTGTCGCTTCATCTTTGAATAGTTTCTCGCCGTGCTCAGCGTCCTTGAAAGCGAAGGTTGAACTTTGATAAATAGGCGTTGATATTGCACCAGTATGTGGGTCAATGCCTTCGGACCCGTGAACGCAAAGCGTATCAAGCGCCCATTCCTTTTTAACCATTTATACTCCTATGTGGTGTAAGTTTTTTTATTAGGTTTCTTGTTTTTTTAATGAACCTATGGTTCATTTTTTTCTCTCTTCTGGGTTAGTTCAATTAAAACACCGCCGGTCGATGTGGGGTCCAGAAAACAGATTAACCGCCCTTCAGCACCGACTTTAGGTTCGTGGCTGAGCAGTTTTATACCGTTGCTCTCGCATTCTCGCATAGCCTGTTTAATATCCTGAACTTCAAAGGCTATATGATGGATGCCTTCCCCGCGCTTTGCTAAAAACCGCCCGACCGGCGAATCCTCCCATAGTGGTTTCAGTAATTCAAGGCGTGTATGTGCAACATTTATAATTTGAACCTCAACCCCCTGTTCAGCGATGACCTCGTGTTGACCGGGCGTTCCGAGCCAGCAGAACTTTTTCATCGCTTGGGCGAGGTCTTTCACCGCGATGGCGATGTGATCAAGGTCGGTTATGGGATCTTCTCCTAAATTAATCATTTGTTATAACATAATAACTTATTATTAAAATAGCAATAAAAACAATAAAAAATCAAAAAATTAATACCTTTTCAAAAAATGATCCTTAAGGCTTGCAATATTACGAGTAGTTTTTTATATTTAGGAAAGTTTTGGGAGATCGTCTAACGGCAGGACACGTGGCTCTGGACCATGCAATCGGGGTTCGAATCCCTGTCTCCCAGCAATTTCCATACAAGATATTTATTTTCAATAAATTAACACTTTCTTGGGTTAATCCAAATCTCGGTGGATTTAAATAAAAGAGGGTTGGGTTTTATCTTCAGAGATGAAGCCCAACCCTCT